>Ga0247727_10005657_pt1 | contig 25161 bp, 16 predicted proteins | sample WisWelCaveWW1625_FD_202498 | JGI IMG/M metagenome (GOLD analysis project Ga0247727, IMG submission 202498) | Biofilm microbial communities from Wishing Well Cave, Virginia, United States - WW16-25 | ecosystem: Environmental > Aquatic > Deep subsurface > Groundwater > Cave microbial mat | place...
CGATGCTCAAGTCGTGAGTGTCGTAAATGTAGCTGCCGTTTTCCAGCAGGCGTTTGATCGCTTCCGTGCGGGCGGAGAGCCTGAGGCTGGCGCGCGGATGCTTGGGCTTGCCCGGCGGACTGACCAGCACAAATTCATCCCCGCTCTCTTTGTAAAGCCGGCCATGCGCGATCTGCAAATCGTCGCCAAACGTTTTTTCCAATTCGTCCAGAATCGAAGACAGAAAATACTGATTGTTTCTTTCCTTGCCGATTTTGGAAATGAGATTGTCTAATTTTCGGTAAAAGTTTTTTGGTGTAATCATAAAAATTATCGACATGAAAAAGCCATTCCAATCTGGAATGGCTATACCAACTTACGAAATTTTTGGCAATTTGTCAAATTTGTGAATGGGCGACTCGTTTTAATCGGCCGCCGGCGCTTCCTTGGCTTTTAACAGCCTCATGCCATTCATGGTCACCAGCAGCGAGGCGCCGGTGTCGGCGATCACCGCCATCCACAACGTTGCGAAGCCCGGCAGCGCCAGAATCAAAAAAATGCCTTTCAGAACAAGGCTCACGGCGATGTTTTGCTTGATGACGCGCATGGCTTTGCGGCTGAGCTTGATCGCGAACGGCAGCTTGTTCAAATTGTCGGACATCAGCGCCACCGACGCGGTTTCGATGGCTTGCGCGGCGCCGGCGCTGCCCATGGCGATGCCGACATCGGCGCTGGCGAGCGCGGGCGCGTCGTTGATGCCGTCGCCCACCATCGCGACGCACTCGTATTCGCGACGCAGAGATTGCACCGCTTCCAATTTTTGATTGGGCAGCAGTTGCGCCAGCACTTCATCGACGCCGACCACTCGCGCAATCATTTGCGCCGTCGTCGTATTGTCGCCGGTCAGCATCACGCTTTTTTTGATGCCCAATTTTTTGAGTTCTGCAATGGCGGCGCGGCCGGTATCGCGCATTTTGTCGGCCACGGCGATGTAGCCGGCGAGACGCTCGTCGGCGCTCACCATCATCGCGGTGCGCCCATTTTTTTCGACCGTATCCACCGCGCGGCAGATGGTCTCATCGTGCGGATGCTCGGCGTCAAACATGGCGTGGCTGCCAACAACGACATTTTTGCCATTGACCTTGCCGCGCACGCCGCGCCCGGTGATAGCTTCGACATCTTCGGCGACGTAACCGTGATGAGGTTTGCGCTCACCGGCGGCCGCGACAACGGCTTGCGCCAGCGGATGCTCGCTGCGGCGTTCGACGGCGGCGGCGAGCTGCAAAACATCGTCGCAGGATTCGCATTCTTTTTCAGCCGGATGCGCGCAATCAAACGAGCGCAATTCCACCACGATGGGCTGGCCGTAGGTGAGCGTGCCGGTTTTGTCAAAGGCTACAGCCCGCACTTTGGCCAGCGCTTCGAGATAGGCGCCGCCTTTGATGAGCACACCGTGTTTGGCCGCGGTGCTGATCGCGCTGACAATCGTCACCGGCGTCGAGATCACCAGCGCGCAGGGGCAGGAAATCACCAGCAGCGTGAGCGCGCGGTAGAGCCAGCCGTGTTCGCCGTCCGGCAAATTCCAAAACGGCGCATTGAACAACAGCGGCGGCAAAATCGCCACGAGCAACGCGGCAACGACCACGGTGGGCGTATAAATTCGGGCGAAGCGGTCGATAAATCGTTGCGCCGGCGCGCGCTGGCTTTGCGCTTCTTCAACGAGATGAATGATGTTGCTCAGCGTCGATTCGGCTGCGGGACGCGACATTAGGACTTCCAGCGTGCCCTGGCCGTTGACGGTGCCGGCGAAAATTTCATCGCCGCTTATTTTTGTCACCGGAATGCTTTCGCCGGTGATGGGCGCTTGATTCACCGCCGAAGCGCCGGCGAGCACGACGCCGTCCACCGGAATGCGCTCGCCCGGTTTGACGAGAATGGTTTCGCCGACTTGGAGCTGATCAACCGGTACGCGGGTTTCATGTGCGCCGCAAAATGGGCATGGCCCGCCGGTGTAACCGTCGCGGCCGAGATGCTCGCGGCAATCCAGGCACGGGCGCAAGACGGTCGCCTCTGCCGGCGTGAGCGTCATCAATTTGCGAATCGAGTAGCGGGCGCGATCCATCGTGTATCCTTCGAGCGCCTCGCCGATGGCGAAAAGAAAAATCACCGTCGCCGCTTCGGCTTCTTCGCCGATAATCACCGCGCCAATCGCGGCCAGCGCCATGAGCAGGTTGATGTTGATTTCGCGATTCAGCCACAAACGCCGCACGCCGGAACGGGCAATTGGGTAGCCGGCAATGATCAGCGCGAGCCAATATACACTTTTGGCGTGAACGTTTGGCGCGCCGGAAAATTCGGCGATCATGCCGAAACCAACCAACAAACCGCCAATCGCGGCCAGCGCCGTGTCGGCGCGCTTAAAAAGAAAAGGAAAAAAGCCCAAAACTCCGCCGCGCGGCAAGGAAACACGAGCCGGGCTGTTCGTTGTTTCCGTGTAAACATCATATCCGAGCGCGTGAACGCGGTCGATGATCGCCGTTTCGTTGGTGAGAGCAGCGTCGAATTCGGCTTTGAGGCGCGCCGCACCGAAATTGACGGCACAACTTTGTACGCCACTGAGATTGCCGACGCCCTTTTCCAGCGTTGCGGCGCAATCTGCGCAGTCCATGCCGGTGATGCGAAGATGCAGGGTTTTCATAACAAATTCAAAATGCAAAATTTTCGCGAGAGTTGCAATATTAAAATTTTAGACGACGAGGGTGATCATTAGAATACAAAACTGAACTCGGCCAGCGAGCGGTTGTTGTCTTTTTGGAGGCGCTGCTCGAGCCTGAGAATCAGCGTAAGCTCAGTCGCTGGAAACTGGAAGTTGAGGTGAGGGATGAAAATCGGATCCGAGTCCCTTCCCTTCTCTTTGCGCTGGTCATACCGTATCCCGGCAGAAACCCACTGCACGGGCACGATCTCGTTGGTCCAACTCACGCGAATTTCATCTTTCTCGTTTTGGCTGGCGGCACCCAATGCGAGCGTCGAAAAGAAGAATGATCGGTTGTAGGCGCCAACGAGCTGGGCGAGCCAACGCTCGTTGTCCCCTGCAAAACCATGAAGGCCTATCGTGTTCAAACCCGATCTGTAATAGGCCTCGAAAAATGCTCCTTTCGGACGCCCCTCCAGTTCAAAGCTGGCCTCCTGTTGAGCCTCTTCGTTGAGCGGAAATGATAATTCTCCACCGAAAGGAACCGTCACCCCGGCGTACCATCCGCGGGTCAGCGATTGGGCAAACGGCCGATAGTAGGAGAGCCGTACTGCTGGCGAGCGCCCGGATGGCGAAAAACCCCGCAGCCGAGTGAGGCGCGCGTTGCCCGCTTTCATTTTGCCCGGCAGAGACGCACTGAAAGCAAGCGGTTCGGAAACTGATAGCCGCCGTGAGACATCTTCCTGAGCCAGCAGACGGAACTGGCCGGCCGTCGCCGTGAGGTTCCCAGTTTGATAGCTGAGAAAGATATCCTCGAATCGGCCACTGCGGTCCTGGAGCGTGCCGTCCGCCCGCAGCCCCAGGCTGATGGCCCTCCATTCGACGAAGTAGTAGAGCCCCGACTCCTTGATCGGCCCTCCGGAAATCAGCTCGATCCGGCTTAAGTAACCCTCTCGGTCCTGTTTTTCTGAATCCTCGAGCTGTCCGGTGACCCAGATGGCAAAAGGAAACGTGTTTACGGGCTCTCTTCCCTCGAGCCGATACCCCCGGGCAACAAAAGCTTCTCCTTGTTGGTTCAGCTTGGGCGGCAGCACGTGACAGGTGTTGCAGCTCGTCTTATATTTTCTGGCAAAGTAGGGAATGCCATAAGCTGTTTTTGAAAGGCACAGGATAGCCACGGTCAAACCGCCGATGATAGCCGCTATCGTATAACATGCAAAACTCGTTGTCTTCAATGGCGCAAGCGCAAGCTTCGTGAAGTTGCGAAAATTTTTTAAAGAGAAGCACATATTCGATCTCCGATATTAAATCATCCTCCGCCGATTTTATGCTGCTTTTGCTAAATTCCACCCAACACCCGCCACACCTGCGCCACGAAAAAACAAATCACCAATCCCATCACCACCGGCAACAAGGCTGAAACCGCCGTCCATTTGGCGCTGCCGGTTTCTTTGTAAATCGTGTAAATCGTCGTCGAGCACGGATTGTGAATCAAGCTGAAGAGCATGAGATTCACCGCCGTCAACAGCGTCCAACCGCCGGCTTGAAAAACGTTCATGTAGGCGTTGGCGTCATCCAGCTCGAACATCACGCCCGCCCCGGCGCCGAAGCCGGCGAGTTTGGCGCTGAGCACGGTCAACATCAGCACGGTGGGGATCACAATCTCGTTCGCCGGAATCGCGATGATGTAGGCGAGCAGAATCACGCCGTTCAATCCGAGCAGCAAGCCAAAGGGATTGAGAAAATTCATGATGTGCTCGGCCAAACTCAGCTCCGCGACGTTGATGTTGGAGAGCAACCAGATAGCAGCGCCGGCCGGGACCGCAAAGACGACGGCGCGCCACAGCACGTAAATCGTGCGATCGATGAGCGAGGTGTAAAGCGTTTGCAAAATTCTCGGCGGACGATACGGCGGCAACTCGAGACTGAATGTCGAGGCTTCGCCTTTGAGTACCGTGTGCGATAACGCCCACGAGGTGACGAAGGTGAGAAGAATTCCCAGCAAAGTAACGGCGAGGACAGAACCGGCGGAAACGAGTCCGGCCAATCCGGCCGGCGCCAACGCGCCGATGAACAACGAGGCGATGAGAATTTGTGTGGGCCAGCGTCCGTTGCACAGGGCGAAGTTGTTGGTGATGATGGCGATCATCCGCTCGCGCGGGCTGTCGATGATGCGCGTGGCGACGATGCCGGCAGCGTTGCAGCCGTAGCCCATGCTCATCGTGAGCGCCTGCTTGCCGTGCGCGCCGGCCTTGCGAAAAAGATTGTCCATATTAAAAGCGACGCGCGGCAAGTAGCCGAAATCTTCGAGCAACGTGAAAAGCGGAAAGAAGATCGCCATCGGTGGCAACATGACACTGATCACCCAGGCGCCGGCGAGATAAATGCCGTCGAGCAAAAATCCGCTCAACCACCACGGCAGGCCGATTTGCGCGGCGAGGTTTTTTAGCGCCGAATGAAAGTTGTCGATGAGCAGCGAGGCGATCATGCCGGAGGGCACGTTGGCGCCGGCGATGGTAATCCAAAACACCGCCGTCAGCAACAGCAGCATTACGGGCAAGCCGGTGAGGCGGCTAGTAAGAATTTTGTCCAGCGCGCGATCCCAGTCGAAGCGCGGTTTTTCGCCGGTTTTGGTGACGACGCGATCGGCGATGCGGCCGGCGTCCTGATAGATTGCGTCGATCAAGCTGTCGTGGTAATTTTCGCCGATCTCCCAGCGGAGGGTATTGGCTTTGGATAGAATGGCTTCGGGTGAAATGGGTGATTTATTCATGGGAAATTCTCTTTATCTCAAGCATTGTTAAAAGCATTAGGCAAAACTATTTGGGGCAAAACAATTATTATATAGTTTTTTTAATAGTTTTGCCCAAAATCGTTTTGCCTTTATTGGGAAATATCTGAATAAGCACAATTATTTTGTCATTGCAAAACCGGCAACGATTTAGTCGCGCGTTCGTTATTTTCTCGCGGCTCGAATTTTCCATTCGCCGGAATATCCAGTTTGGCAGTCACAACTTCCGGTTGCGCCGGGGGAATCAGATTTCCCAGCTCGCCGGTTTTGATGGCGTCGATGATGCGCTGATCGCCTTCCAGCAGGCGCAGCGCCACCCAGCGCGCGTTGGTCAGTCCCGCGAAGCGGGATTCGATCAGGCCTGTCAATTTGCTCAAGGCCTGTTTCAATTCTTTCGACTCGCTTTTGATGCGATGCGTTTTGCACACAAATTCGCCGGTCGCCACGGCATGGATATTTTTCAATAACTCTTGAATGCCCTGTCCCTGTCGCGCCGCGGCGGGAACAACGGGCACGCCCAATTCTTTGGCGAGCAGGCGGTCGTTGATTTCCAACTGATGGCGCTTCGCTTCGTCAATGAGATTTAAACACACGACGGCGCGGTTGGTGATTTCGAGAACTTGCAACACGAGATTTAAATTGCGCTCGAGCCGCGTTGCGTCCACGACGATGACGGTGACGTCGGGCTGGCCGAAGAGAATGAAATTGCGCGCAACTTCTTCGTCGGTGCTGGTGGAGAGCAGTGAATACGTGCCGGGCAAATCGACGATTTTGTAGCGCTTGTCGGCATAGATGAATCCGCCCTCGGCGCGCGTGACGGTTTTGCCGGGCCAGTTGCCGGTGTGCTGGCGCAGCCCGGTCAAGCTGTTGAACACCGTGCTCTTGCCGGTGTTGGGATTTCCCGCCAGCGCCACGACGTAATCCCACGATGCCATATTCACGCCGAGCTTGATCAAATTGCCGGCGTTGTGCACCGGACAGGTTTCGCAAGCATGTGTTTGTGGCGAGTTCATGCCGTCACCTCCTGTCGTTGAATATGAACCAAATTGGCCTGATCTTTTCGGAGCGCGATCATCGCGCCGCGGATGTCATAGGCGGTCGGATTGCCGCTGGCGCTTTTCAACGCCGCGGTCACGACCGTGCCGGGAACAAGCCCGAGATCCATCAACCGCCGGCGCTGCAAGCCGCGGCACGCTTTGGAGATGCCGAGCACGAGGCCGGCTTCGCCCAGTTTGAGTGAGCTAAGCGATTCAAACGGCCCTTCCATTTTATGCTCTTTCGGCAGCGGCACAATCGTCACATTGGCGGCGACGACCGGGGCGAGCTTGATTTCCTCGCCGTCGGCAATGAACTGAATGCGCTCGGACGATTTGTCCAGGACGCGAATTTGCATGCCCGGATACAAACCCTGCGCCACCAATTCCGCATACAACGCTTCCGGCTCATCTTCGAGATGAATGATGCGCGCCGGCTCGCCGATGGGAAGATCGGTGAGCGGCTGGCCTTTGTGCGGCGGCAACTCGCCGGTTGGGGTCGGAATCGGATCGCCGTGCGGATCGTGAAAGGGATTGCCCATTTGCATCGCCAGCGCCTCCGCTTCTTCCGGCGACGTGATATGCTCACGCTTTTCTGCTTCGAGGTGCCACTGGGTTTCGGCGAGGCCGGTTTCGTCGGCGAAGTAACGCTCCCACAGGCGATGCACGCGAATGATGCGCAGCGCCGAGAGCCGGCCTTCTTCGGTTAATTCAAACTCGTTTTGTTGCGATTTGATCAAGCCGTGTTTTTCGAGCTTAACCAACACGGCAGCAGCGTGGTCGCGGCTGATTTCCAGCGCGCCGGAAAGACTTTCCAATGAAACCGGCTTTCCTTTATATCGTTGATGATGCAGATGCTTCAGCGCATCTTCCATGAGAACTTTCTGGGTGTTGCGCTTGCTCTTTTGCCATTGCCAGATTAAACCGATTTTCGGCCAAAAGCAAATGGCGACGATGGCGATGAGCAGGCTTGCAATGAGCAAAGCCTGGGCGGGGTTTGGCATAAATAAACCTTTATCAAAATTAGAGTTAAAAAGTCGTTTATTTTAAAAGCTCATTCACCTAAAATATAATTTAGGTTTACCTAAATTTACTACTAATATTCTTTCTATGCAAGCTAAATTTTTATCGGGTATCGGCCACTCCATGAAAAACAAAATACATTGAATGTGGCGCTTTATCTTCGAGGAGAGTGCTTGCAATTTGAAGATTTTTTGTGTAGATTACTTCAAATTCGTCCGGAGGATTTCTCTGCGTATAACCCCTTTGTCCAGGAGATTCTTGATACCGGGGTTCGTGTTTACTGATTGGCATTTCACCGGGATTCAGAAGTTGGTCAAATTTTAAATTCTATTTTGCGATTTCCTCGTCCATGCGCACGCTCGCCGCAGAAGTTTTGTCTTTCTTGCCTGATGAAATTTTTTTTGTTTTGGCCGCCGGCGCGAAGGTTTTTGTGGTCGCTGATGATGTTCAATTCTCCACCAACAGCCATCTCAACCGAACGCGCATCAAAACGGCAAACGGCGCGTCATGGTTGACGATTCCGATCTTGAGCAAGGGCCGCGGCCTGCAAAAACTCAACGAAGTCGAAATCGACCCGACGCGACCCTGGCAGCGCCAGCACTGGCGGACGATCGAGCTCAATTATCACAACGCGCCGTATTTCGGCGAATTGGCGGATGAGCTGGAGAAATTGTTTCAACGGCCTTATCAAAAGCTGGTCGAAGTGGCGTGGGAATTTTTGCAGTTTATCTGGAAGGCTTTGCGTTGGGAGAATTTGCCGCAACGCACTTCGGAATTGCATATCACCAGCGCCGGTGAGCCGCGATTGGCGGAGCTGGCGAAATTGATGAGCGCCGGCGTCTATCTGGCGCATGAAAAATATCGCGCCGTCATCCGCCCCGAACGCCTGCCAAGCCTTCGTTTGCAATTTGCAAATTTGAATTTGCCGGCATATCATCAACAATTCGGCGAATTCATTGGCGGACTAAATATCCTGGATTTGTTGTTTAATGAGGGAACGGTGTTTACGAGAGAACGCTTGCAAGAGTTGGCTAAAATTGTGCGTGCCCAATTGAACAACGAAGCTTCCATAAAATGAAAACAAATTCTATGAATAAGAAATCGCCTTCACGCCGTTATCCTGAAGCCCAAGAGAAAAGGGAAACGCCGTCTCGCGTAGCCGAATCGGCAGTGGCTGCTTATTCCGTTGCAAAACCGCCGGCGCTTGGCAAATCGCCGCGGCCTTCTGCAAAACGAATTGACGGTTATGTGGTTTTCAATGAGATCTGGCAATTCCTAGTTAAAAACGACTTGCTCCCTCATTTGAAAACAGCGATTCGGTTGACGCATGCCTGCTTTCCCACATTGAGGAAAATCGATTTTGAATATGTGATTGATCCCGAAGTCGAAAATAATTCTTGGATCGATCTGGCGATCAAAGTGTCAGGCACGGTTGAAGAAGTTTTGGCGCAAATGAATCGCTTCGATGATGAAATGATTAAACAAGTGCCGATAGAAAAAGGCGCGAAAATCTGTCTTTGCTTAGAGAAATTTAAAAATGCAAGGTAAACGAGGAATGTATATACTTTTTCTCGATGAGTCTGGCGATCATAATCTCAAAGGGAAGATTTATGGGGCATGGTTTGGTCATTTTGCCCAAAAAGAAACGGGCGGCGCCCGAATGACTCAGTCACCGCCCAAAACCTACATCTGTAATATACTTTCAATAATGTCGATAGTCAAGTACTTTTTAATGTACTTTGCAATGACTGATAAGTGGCCGCCTCTTGAAATAAAAGTTGAGTAATGTTCCCGCATGCCCAAAATCGTCGCCATTATTCCCGCCTTTGATGAAGAGAAATCCATCGGCAAAGTAGTAAAAGAAATTCCGCAGCCGCCGGTCGAAAAAATTATTGTCGTCAACAATAACTCGCGTGACCGCACCGCCGAAGTCGCGGCACGGGCCGGGGCGCATGTCGTGTTCGAGGGCGAGCCGGGTTACGGCGCGGCGTGTCTGCGCGGCATTGCCGAAGCCAAAACGCTCGGCGCGGAGTTTGTGGTTTTTCTCGATGCCGATCACAGCGACTATCCCGAAGAAATCCCCGCCTTGATGGCGCCGATTCTTGCCGGCGAGTGCGATTTTGTCATAGGCTCGCGCGCGCTGGGGGTGAAAGAAAAGGGCGCGATGTCCCCGCAGCAGATTTTCGGCAATTGGCTGGCGTGCTTCTTGATGCGCTTGTTGCTCGGCGCGCGCTACAGCGATCTCGGCCCGTTTCGCGCCATCTCCATGCCGGCGCTGGAAAAATTGCAGATGCGCGACCGCAACTACGGCTGGACGGTGGAAATGCAAATCAAAGCCGCGCTGCGCCATTTGCGCGTGCGGGAAATGCCGGCGCGTTATCGCAAGCGCATCGGCAAATCCAAAATCTCCGGCACGGTCAAAGGCACGCTGCTGGCCGGATGGAAGATTATCACGACGATTTTGCGATATGGAATCTTTCCACAATTACCGATTGGGTTGTAGAAATTACAATTTTCACTACAGCAGGAATGATTGTTTCGCTGGAAACTTCCCAAGGATTTCAAAAGTACTGCACCTGAATTTTCCCACAGATTGAAAAATCCCGCTGATGAAGCCTTTTAGCAGTGGGGTTCCTACGGACGCAGCCTTCAAGCCGCGGGCATGATTTCTGCAAGCGACTTAGGAAACGCTGATCACAAACTTCGGAACATCTATGAAAAATCTCACCTCGATGATTTCAATTTGGCTTGGGTTGATGAGCAGTTTTGCTATAGCGCAACATGAACCTGCTTCCAATGTCGCAGATTTATTCATCAAAAAATTGCCGGCTGAAACACGCGTTCGTTCGCAGAAAGAACGGCGGCAAATGCCCGCAACGGCTGATGCCGCAGCCTGGCAGAAATTCATCGCGCAAACCGGCGAGTGGCTGGTCGAGTGGAATCCGCTCACCGGCAATCCGCATCGCGCGTATGGCGGGCAGTATCGGTTGCGCGGAATTCTTGCGAAGAGTGCGGCCGGCGTGACGCAATCAGCGCGGCAATTTTTGGCCGAGCAGGCGGAACTTCTCAAACTCGATGTTTCGCAGTTGCAGCTCAGGCGCGCCGATAACATTGATAACAAGTGGTATGTAAGTTACCATCAAGTTTACAACGGCATGCCGGTTTTATTCTCGGAAGTGGAGTTGCGTTTGGGCGCGAACGGCACGGTGATGATGTTCGGCTCGGATTTTCATCCCGATCTTCAAATCAACACCATCGCAACGCTTTCTCTGCAAACGGCTCGGGAAATCGCGAGTCGAGGGCTGCAAGTTGACGAATGGCTGGGCGACAGTGAGCAAGAAACGCCGCTCTACATTTTGCCGATTGAAAATGAAAATCAACTCGACTATCATCTCGCCTACCGCTGCGAGTTCAGCGCCGACGATCCGCCGGGCCGGTGGGTGGCTTACGTCGAGGCGCACAGCGGTGAAGTTTTGTGGCGATTCAATCGCGTGCGCTATTCGGTTTCCGGCGTCGTCAGCGGCGGCATTCATCGCAACGAGGTGACGGAGGCGTTGACGAGCCAGCCGTTTCCCGATTTGTTCGTGACGATTGGCGGCCAGCAGATCGCCACCAATGCGGCGGGCCAATTTACGCTGGCGACGGTTGTTAGCGGCGCGGCGCTGTCGGCAAAACTGGAAGGCCGATACGCAAAAGTGACGCGCGCCGACGGAAACGCTGCAAGCTTTGCGGCGACGATACAAGACGGACAGCAAATCAATATTGTTTGGGATGCCGGCAATTCACAAACCTCCGAACGCGACGCCTACTTTCACACCAACCTCGCGCACGCGTTCATCAAATCCGTCGATCCCGCTTTTACCGGCGTGGATTACAGCATGCCGGTGCGGGTGAATATCGCGCAAACCTGCAATGCGTTTTGGGACGGCCGCGGAATTAATTTTTATCGCGCCGGCGGCGGTTGCCGCAACACCGCGGAAATTCCGACCGTGGTTTATCACGAGTACGGTCACGGCATCAATGACATGCAATATCTCGGCAAGGGCGTGCGCGACGGTTTGACCAACGGCGCGATACACGAAGGGCTGGCGGATATTAACGCAGCGCTGCTGGTCGATGATCCGGTGGTGGGGCGCGGCTTTATGGAAAACGGCGGCGGCTTGCGCAACGTGAAAAACAGCAATCGTTATCCGCAGCACGTGAGCGGGGAGGTGCACCACGACGGGTTGATTATTGCCGGCGCGTTGTGGGATTTGCGCGAGGCGCTCGGTTTGGAAAAGGCGCGGCGTTACAGCCATTTCGCGCGCTACGGCACGCCAGACGATCCCGATCTGCTGACGGCGTTGAATGAGTATTTTATTGAGATTCTGATTTTGGATGACGACGACGGCAATCTCGCCAATCTGACGCCGAATTTCGGCGCGATCAATCAGGCATTTTCGGCGCACGGCATCGGCGCCGGCTCGCTTTTGCGCATTGCGCATCAGGAAAGAAGTGACGCCAGAGCGGCGGAGCGTGATTATTTGGTGCAGGCGCAAGTGAGCGCCGCGGCGTTCATCGGGGTCAATCCCAATGCGGTGACGTTGCATTATTCAACCAACGGCGCCGGCTTTCAACCGCTGCGAATGACGCTCGTTTCGGGCGCGACGTTTCAAGGGCGGATTCCGCCGGTGGCGCCGGGCACGGTCATCTCCTATTATTTTACGGCGCAAGATAACGTGGGCGCCTCGCTGTCGTTTCCTTTCAATGCGCCGCAGAACAAGGTGTTCAGTTTTCTCGCCGGTTTTCGCTCGAGGGTGTTTGAAGATTTCGAAACGGAGAAGGGCTGGAAAATCGGCGATCCGGGCGACAACGCCACCAGCGGCGTTTGGGAGCGCGCCAATCCGGTCGGCACCAAGATCAATCAAACACAGGTGCAGCCGGAGGATGATCATACGCCGGGTTCGGGCGAGATTTGTTTTGTGACCGGCAATGCCGGGCCAAATGATGCCGCCGGCGCGAATGATGTCGATGGCGGCAAAACCACCTTGTTCTCGCCGGTGTTTGATTTGACCTCGTACAAAAATCCGGTGATTCGTTATTATCGCTGGTACAGCAACAACGCCGGCGCGAGTCCGGGCCAGGATTTTTGGGAAGTGCACGTGTCGAACGACAGCGGCAAAACCTGGGTCGAGGTGGAGCGCACGAACGAGACGGATAACAGTTGGCGCCGGATCGTCTTTTTTGCCAAAAAGCTGCTGCCGACGACGAATAAAATGCTGCTGCGCTTTGTTGCGCAAGATCAGAGTCCCGGCTCGCTGGTCGAAGCGGCGGTGGATGATTTTGAAATTTTGGATGTGGAGACCGTGACCGAGGTGACAACGCCAATCGCCTCACCGCTGCCAACCGATTTGCGCTTGCACGCGAATTATCCGAATCCGTTTCGCCTCGGCAGCGGGCTGGCTACGACGATTCGCTATGAGTTGCCGAAACCAATGCCGGTGCGGGTCGCGGTTTATGATTTGAATGGAAGGCTCGTGCGGGTTTTATCTGATGGACTTCAAGCGGCCGGCGCTCATGCAGTCGTCTGGAATGGGGAAGAGGCGTCAGGAAATTTGGCCGGCTCAGGTTTTTATTTTGTGGTTTTGGAAGCGGAGAGTAGAAAATTAAGCCGGAAGATTTTGGTTTTGAGGTAGTCCGAAGTCAAAGGTCCGAAGTCGGGCTTGGGCGCGACGATGAACTACACTTGCTCATAAATGCAAACGTTCTTGAATTTTTTCTCGCAGCCAGCCTTTCACTAATTGCTGCGGCGTGACGCCATCTTGTCTGGCAATTCGTTGAATCTGCCGACTCATTGGTTTTTTAACCGGAATTCTTTCAATAAAAATCTTGTCAAGATCAGTCGATTGCACGACGCAATCAGGTCTGCAATAGTTTCACTTCTATGTAAACTTTTTCACCGTACAGAGTGAAATCTTTTGCATAACTTTCCCGCAGCGGCCTTTGACGCATATTTTTCTTTGGAGTTCTAATCCTCAAATTTTAGCGGCTGTGTCAACAAATCTCATGAACACTTAACCAACATGGAAGGAGTGAAGCAATGCGGCACAGGTTAGTGATGTTATCTTGCATCGTCATGCTTTTGCCTTGTTTGGTCTTTGCCCAGGACGGAAAGCTTCTATGATTATCTCATCGGCGAGAATTACGTTTTCCGCGCCAGCGGCGCTTTTGCCAACAACAACCTGGCTGAAAACGAATATCATCGACGCCAACAATATCTTCTCGTTGAAGCTCGGCTTCTAAGCAGCGGCTTCAAGGATCGTGTTGTGAATGGAAAAAGCTGCCTCCGCGCAGCCTTTTCCATTTTTTTTGTTGCAAACCCGCAAAAAAATTGATAATTTGTGTTGTGAAATTTCTATGCGAGCAAAAGATCATGGCCATTCTCATCTGTCTGTTGGCGATGCGGTGTTGTCTTCCCCAACCGATTTCCGCGCAACCCCAATCTCAGCCCTTTCTGATGAATTTTGATTACTCCCGCTTTCGCAGCACTGCCGACGCCGGCTACCTGGAATTATATTACTCATTTTATTGCGGGCAAATCACCTTTCATCCGGCAGGTGAAAGTTTGAAAGGCGGGGTGGCGCTGCGCACCGATCTGATCGATGCGCAGACCGGGCAAGTAGTGATCATCGATACGACCAAAGTTTATACCGTGGATTACGAGATGATCGACGACGGCGGCGCCGTTGTGAAAACCGTCTCACGCCAGCGCCGTTACCAACCGCCGGCCTTGCGCGCCGAACCGGTGTCAACGCCGACTTCGCTCGCCGTGGCGATTGAGACGCTCACTGCGAAGGAAATCGAAGATGAATTTCAAAAAGCCAGATATCTCGCCGATAAAACCGAAATCGATTTCTTCAGCCAGTTGAAGACCCCGCAAGCCCAAAAGGATTTTTTGGACGAAGTCGAGCGCCATGCGAGCGAGGGCGTGTCCAAGCCGTATGAGATTTGGTATTATTACCAAATCAAGAACGGCGTGCAATTCATTTTTCTCGACAAAAACGGCTTTGGCGATTACGATCTGGTGCATTCCACCAAACGCGGCGAGCTTTATGACGAGGGCTGGAGCCGGTTTTTGCAGTAATGGCGTGGATTGACGACAAAGCATATTCGCACCATAAAGAGAACCGCAATAAAAAAAACTTTGAAATCTGTCATATATTTTTTATTTTTGATCTATGAACAAGACAATTCAAATCTATCTTGATATGAACATTTTTAAAAGAAATTTTGACGTTCAAAGTTTATTACGGATTCGACTCGAAACCGCTGCGATAGACGTCATCTTCGCAGACGTATCAAGCGGCAAATATGAATTTCCTTGGTCATTCATTTTAGATTATGAAAATAACCTAAACCCCAACCTTGATCGCCGGGCAGCAGCGATCTTGCTTTCTCAAAAAGCCTCGCGAGAGATTCAACCAACCGAGGAGATTTGTGAACAGGCGCAGAAGTTTGAAAAAAGAAGTATTAAAAGCCGGGATGCATTACACTTGGCATGCGCAGTGTTGACGGGCTGCGACTACTTGCTCACATGCGATGATAAGTTTATAAAAAAAGGCCGTCAGCTTAATTTGAAAGTAAAAGTGATGGGGCCAGTTGAATTTGTCAATTTAATGGAGCATCAAAATGGTCACTAGAAAAGACTATACTCCCGAAGAGTTGCGGCGTGAAGCGCTTCTGATTTTGAACAAAAAATTGGGCGCGTTCAATACCTATCGTTTTCTGGCTCAAGTTAGCCAAAGTCGTGATGATTATCTCAAATTTCAAGATCGCTTGTTTAATGGGCAAAGCGTTGATGACCTCTATAATGCGGCAAAACGACATTGGCAAAGAAGAAAACGATGAAAAAGATTACTGTTATGCTCAGAACTTCTCTTCATGCGCGCTTAACCGGTTTGTTTTTGATCGCTGTGGCGCTTTGGGGAGCCTGCGCGAAAAAGCCGGCATCACAAAATTATTTCCCCGAAACCGGCAAGAACGCGCTGGCGCAGCGCTCGCTCGAGGCGCGCAGCAATTTGAAAGTCTTGTCCGTCGCGCTGCGTCCCGGTGACGAGGATTTCGCGGCGTTGACTTATTTCCGTCTCGGCCGCGGCGCCGTGGTGATGAGCGTTTACGTGACGAACGGCGAGGCCGGCGAGAGCGATGTGCAAGGCGAGTATCCGCCTTATCTCGCCGTAACGCGGCGGACGGAAGCCGTCGCCGCCATGAATTACCTCAACAGCGACGCGCGTTTTTTGAACTTGCCGGATATCGTGGCGGCGCGCGATTCGGCGCACGTTCGGCAGCTTTGGCCGGGCGATAGCTTGCGCCTCAAGCTCAGCCAGTTTATTTCCCAATTCCGGCCCGATTTCATTCTCCTCAATCGCGATTGGTCGGCTGCGAGCAGCCCGAGCTGGGAAGTTCTGCGCGCCGATTTGCTGTCAACGGTAAAAAATGCCGCTTTGGAAACTGGCGCTGATTTCGCCAACGGCGCCAGCGGCAATTGGGCGTTTAGCCGGGTCGCCGTTGACCTCGGAGGCCGCGAGGGCCTCACCATTCCCGCCAATGAAAAACCGCGGCCGTGGAATAAAAGCTACGAAGAAATCGGGGAAGAAGCCGCGCAGGCGTATGCCTCTTTGGCCGTGCAGCGAAAATGGCGGCGAGAAGGTAAAACGCCGTCGTATGCCGTAATCTATCCGGCTCGAACGCCCGCTCTCCAGCGCCTTGATGAAGGATTACCCGCACCCGTTCCGCTGCCGCTGCGCGGCATTGAAATTCAGATCGAAGCGCTAACCGACAAAACGCTCAAAGGCCAAACCGGCGATGCTTTGCCGCGCGTTGCGGCTCTCATCGACTCGATTGAATACACGCTCGCGATCAATCAAATGACATTGACGGCGCGCGAGCGCAAAAGCCTGCTGCAATGGAAAAATGCTTTGGAGAATCTGCGCTGCACGCTGCTCGGCGTCGAAGTCGATTACACCGTCTCCGACACGTTGCTGACCGACGCCCAATTGACCCATATCTTCGTGAACGAGGTGAAAGGCCTCAGCCAGGACGGCAAAACGGAAATTCTTTTCGCCGGCATCGATCAACAGTGGGCGGTCAACGAAGATGTGCCGAAAAAGCTGCTGCTCGCGCTCAAGGAGGAATATCGGTTGCTCACGCCGAAAGGCCTGGTCTACAATTTTGCTCCGGCGCAATATCCTTTTCAATTGACGCCATACGCCAAGTCGGTTTTCATGTTTATCATTCACCAGGCCAAGTCAAAAGCGCAAAGCTTTGTTTTTCGCCGCATCATCAATCTTGATTTTGCTCCGAAGTTTGTGGCCGAAGTTCAGACCCCGATCGTGCGCATGGTTCCGGATGAGCGCGTCGTCATCCGGATGATGAACATTTCCCGCGACGGCGTCGCCGACACCGTCGAAGTTGCGGATTCGCTGGCGCACTCGTTCCCACATCCGTTTCGCTTGAGCAACAAGGGCGCGAGCAAAATCGACACGCTCACGCTCGCCTGGCTCGGAAATCCGCCGGACGGCACGTACATGATTCCGGTGACGATTGACGGCATTCCGGTGGCGCAGTTTGCCGCCAGAAAATTCTCCGTCGAGCTCGATCGCGCCAAGCGCGTCGGCCTGCTGAGGGGCCTCAAAAACAGCCCGACCGCCGAAGCCTTGCGCCGCTTGAATCTGAATTTTGCCCTCGTCGAGCCGGACAAAAGCTTTATGCAACAGATTGAGCCGCTGAACGTCCTTCTTATTGATCGCCGCGCCTTGACGCTGCGCCCGGAGATTTCGGCGCGGCGTGACGATTTGAAACGTTTTGTCGAAGCGGGCGGGCATTTAATCGTGTTGGCGCAAGACGCGGCAAGTTGGAATGCGCAACCGTTGTGGGACGGCATGCGATTGACGGCGGTGTCCACACTGGAAGCGGAGACGCCGGTTCAAATCGACGCGGCATACGCGATTGGCAACCAACCGAATCATCTCACACCGGAAGATTGGCAGAACTGGCTGTTCTTGCGCGGATACAATACGGTTGCCGCCGGCGTGGCGGCCGCCATTCCGCTCCGTTCCGCTGTCGATGGCAGCCCCCTCATCGTCACGGTGGCTGCGGGCCAAGGCAAGCGGACTTATGTTGATCTCGCCTTATCCCCGCAATTCATGAACGTTCACGCCGGCGCGTTTCGCTTGCTGGCGAATTTGATTTCATTGTGAAAATTTTGAGGAAGTTATAAAAGTTTTGCCTTTACACACTGATCAAAAAACACACGCGGATAAAATGCTTTTCCGTGTGCGTTTTTGATCCGCGTGAGGTTCGAAGGATTTTGAATTTTAGCCTACTATGATGTGTGAAAACGCAACTTCACTATTCGGCTTTAAAAGCTTTTTGTTTTCACATAATCTGTACGGCTGTAGGCTTGTCTGAAAATCCAAGAAAGATTTTAACCGCTGGTTATTCGCACGAGGAGACCACCATGTCGCGTTCAATCACGAAGTCATGGCTTTTGCCGGCTGGCGTTTCAGCCATTTTCGCCGTGCTCGCTACAGTCGCATTGGCGCAACCAGAGATTCGGATCAGCGGCGTCGTCCGCGATCTCAACACCCATCGCGAGATCAGCGACGTCAATGTCTTCATCAAGGGAACCTCAAAAGGCGCGGTCAGCGATTTCGCCGGCCGCTATGATTTGCGCGTGACCGCGGCCGACAAAAAGGCCGCCGTCGTCTTCCGGCACATTGCCTACGAGCCGCGTGAAATTGGCCTCGACTCGGCGGCGACAATGCGCTATGTTTATTTGCAGCCGCGCGTCATCACCTTGCGCGGCGTCACCGTCGAAGATGAAAACGCCCGCCGCCTCGAAATCGCCAAGGATTTGCCGCAAGCGGTCTCGCTCATCGAATCCAAGAATTTCGAGATTCGCGGCTATGTTGACGCCGGCGATTTGCTGCGCACCGATCACAGCGTGCAGGTCGAAGAAGAGTTGAGCGGAAAAAAGACCGTCGCCATTCGCGGCGGCAACCCGGACGAAGTCGTGGTGTTGTACAACGGCGTCAAAATGAACAATACCTTTGACAACGTTTTCGATCTGGCGCAGATCGATTTGGAGGATGTCGAACGCTTCGAAGTGATCAAAGGCAGCAACACGGCGCTTTACGGCCCGGAGGCGTTTTCAGGCGTCATCAATATCGTTCCCAAAGTTCAACACGATTATAATATTCGTTTTCAACAGCGCGTCGGCACTTATCGCTCCGGCAACTGGGGGCTGCATCTCAACCCCAGCTCGCTGTTTCAAGATGCTTCGCGCTTGAATGCCTCGTACAGTTTCAAGCGCGGCGGCACCAAGCGCGACTTTATCGACGCCGAGGAGGGCGACGAAAGCGGCTTGACCAACACCTCGCTGCATCACACTGCCAATCTGATTTACAGTTTCTCCGAGGATGAAAATGGCCGGCCCCGAGACGCTTTCAGCGCGATGTATATTCACTCCGCGCTCGAATACGAAAACCGCCGCGACGACGAGCGCCTCAACAATTTGAATCAGTTGCTCTCCTTCCGCTATAACGGCGGCATTTCAAGCCTCAAAAATTTGGATTTGTCCCTCGCCCTGCGCCAGTTGGACGAGGAGCAGTTTTTGAATGCGGCCAACAACACCGGATTTCTCAATCGCGACATCAACGACCGCGCGCTGCACCTTGACGCCGAGAAAAGCTTCAAGAGCGAGCGGCTCGATTTGCTGCTGGCCTATCAATTCCAGCACGCGGAGCTGGATTTTAACGATGTTCGGCGCGGTTTTCAGGAAGTCGCGATTGGTCCGGAGAGCGGCGCGCTGCAGCGGCAGCATCATGGCCTGGTGGCCATTGCCAAATGGCATCACGACAACCCCGCCGATGCTTTTCAAACCGTCGATGTGGATTTCAGCCTGCGCCACGACATTGTGCGCGACGAGCAGGATTTGCTGCTGCGCGCGGCCTCCCCGGCTGCCAGCGCCTCCCGGCTTGTGCAGAGCAATGATTGGCGGGAAACGATGTTTAAATTCTCCCTGAATTTTTCCGGACTGCGCAATAATGTTTCCTACAACGCGTTTTTAAAATTCGGCACCAACAAAAAGTTCCCGACGCTGTTTCAGCAGATCAGCATGCCGGATGTGGTGGCCAGCACACGCAATCTGCCCAACCTGAATCCGGAAAAAAATCGCAGCGTGGAAGTCGGTTTGGCGTTGACGAAAGAAATCAACGTGCACCCCTCGATTTATGGGTGGGGCTTGTCCGGCAATTTTTTCCAGAATCAGTACGACAATAAGTTCCGTATTTTTGCGACCTACGGCGTGCCGGTGGCATTTTACGACAATGTGCAGAATGCCCGCATCTCCGGCTTCGAGGCCAGGCCGAGTCTTTATTTGTTTCGCAAGAAAATCACCGTCGAGGTGGGATTGTCGCGCTACTACATTTCGGAAAAAGCCGCCTTTCCGTTCAAATCCGATTTGAAACGGACGTTCAATTTCATCGTCGATCACGCCGGTTACTCGTTTCAATTGCATTGGTTTAAAGAGGGCGAGCAGGTGGGCTGGCTGCGCCGTCCCAATGCCGACTTGACGCAAGTTACCGCCAACGATTTTGGCGAAGTGGCGCTGCCGAGTTATGCCAACCTCGACGCGCATTTGAGCAAAAGCTTTGAGCTGGGCCGGCTCAAGCTTTTTCTCAATGCCAGCGGCCGCAATTTGTTGAATCGGGAAGATGTCGTGTTGCAGGGCATCGCGCTGCGCGACCGGCGTTATTATTTGACCGTTGGGGCGCAGTATTAACATGAAAATATCGTAATATGGCTTGACCACGAGCTTCACACGACGTATATTGCGCTCGGGATACGGACAAACCATGCCGCCATTGGAATGAGAAAGAGCGCTTCGCACCTTCATGCACCCATCGGGACTTCTCTCTTCTCGCTTTCTGGCCGCCTTTGAGAAAGCAAAACGCTTTATTTGAAGCCAAGGTCTAACTTTTTAAAGGGATGCTTGCTATGAAAATGAGCTTTTCACAGTATCGCCACATCGCCGCCAATACTTTATCGCGCCTCTCGTTTCTTGTTCTCACCAGTTCTATAATTTTTCTTCAACCCTATATTCTCCAGGCGCAAAGTTATCAATTCAAGAACGACCGTATCTTGGCTCCGGAAGTGGCTCATTTTACGAGGTCAAGCGATCCTGGTGTCGATGCGCATGGCGATCTCAGTTTATCCATTCCGATTATGACGGTGCCGGGAAGGGATGGCTTGAATTTTGACATGGCTGCTCAATACCGCTCAGGCATACCGGTGGCGCAATCAGCTTCATGGATTGGATTAGGGTGGGAGCTTGATATCGGAAGTATTACACGCCATCCTCTTGGAGGAGTCGAAGATCCCCAAGGATTTGTGACATACGAGCAAACAGATTTCGCTCATGCACTTCCCGGATATGGCGGCGTCATTGAATCGCAACCGGATGTATATTCGGTAAATATGAACGGCAATTCTACATTGCTCCTTTCCATGACAAGGGAAACCAATCCATTGCTTCCATATGATCCTGCCCAAAATGAAACGACTGGGGATTGTTTTGGAAATATTTATTCACCCTACTATTTCATTACTTTGGCATGGCGACCATGGAAATTTTGTTATAACTTAAGCAACCCTGTAATTGTCGATGGGCAGAGTACGCAAAAACACGGGAGCGGCACGCGATATGATTTTACAAAATTCATTATTACAACCGAAGACGGAACGCGGTATGTCTATTCCGGTGCAGGGGACTTGCCCACTTTATCGCATGCGATTTTACCTCCTAATCGAACCACTTCTTATACTTTTGTCTCCACCTGGAGACTAAGAGCTATTCTCTCGCCGAATTATACTGGGCCAAGCATCCCGAACGAAACCTCAAAAGGCGGGTGGGTCAAAATTGTTTATAAAACTTGGGATCGTGTCACTCCCACAACAGCAGAATGGTGGGACACGGTCTTGGATGGTAATGGACGAATCATCGCTCAAATTACTTACCCCTATTATGTTGAAACGCCATCACATTTTGCTTTTTTTACAACTTCAAAAAGATACGATCGGGACTTGGCTGTATTAATGAACTGCGGCTCAATGTGTAACGGTGATGACCAAAACTACTATAGCCGAAAGCTTGACAAGATCACACTTTATAAAAAGACGGAAGCCGTTGGTATTCCCATGACAGAACCGTTATCCGGAGGCGAGCTTAATCCACAAACAGAAGGTACAGCCATTATGGAAGTTTCGTTTAAATACTTGAATAACGGCGCTGATGTATTTATCCAGAATTATGATGATATCAATCCCAATTCGCCTCACAAGAAAATGCTTTCCAAATTGGCTTTGGAAAAAATTTCGTTCAAGGGTTTAGCAGGAACCGCGAGTGACTCTTTGCCGTCATATAAATTTGCTTATTATGACAGCCTTAGTCTTAGTTGGCTCAATGTAACTGAGGGGTCAAGCGGACCGATTCATAACTATCAAGATGATTTCGGATATCTTGAAATTCCAGCTTCCGATCCAAATTATAACAGCGGACCGCCCACGAGAGGCTGGATGTATTCGCTCAAGCAAATTACTTACCCTGAAGGGGGAAGCCATCTTATCCGCTATGCAAATGATTCTTTAAGTGCATTGGGAAATCTCAATTTTAATTACAATCAGTATGTTTTAAATACCAGCTACGACACTTCAGTGGCAGGCTCATTTGAAAGGTATGAGCAGGGAGGTGCCCGTGTGCGGTTCATCATCAAATATGATGGTTATAATGACACGGCCCCTGATACCACGAAATTTACATATGGTCCAGGACGTTATTCAGCCCTTTCCGAAGTTTGGTATCGCAAGCAGCCCGTTTATCAAAGCCAGCCTTTTTACTTTTCAGGAGAGCGCGGTCAGGCAAATGTCGCTTACGATTGGGTTAATAAAAAATTCAAGGATGGGAGTGCATTAAAAACCTATTATCTGACTGGGTCCAATCCGGAATTTCAAATTCTTTATTTGAAAAGTTCTGCCGAGATCGCTCTGTTGCAAGGCAACAAAAATTGGAATTGGGGAGAAGTCACCAAGGTTGAATATCTTGCCAACAGTGGAAAAGTCAAGGAGGATATCTACTACTGGAAATTCCGTGGCCATACCGGTGATGCCAGCCTTCTAAAACTCGCTACCGTGGCGCCACAACTGCAGTATTCTGGTGGTTCGACACCCATCATTGATCTCAACTTTACACACAAACAACTCGATAGTGTCGTTACAAAAAGTTATTTCGGCGCCGGTACGGTGACTTCAAGAGAAGCTTATGATTATAACGACGGCACTTTGCTCGAAAGAAGAACCGAAACTTCGGGCGAAAACAAAGTTCGCAAAACTGAAACGACCTATATGTACGATATTAATATTCCCGGACTGGCGATCGTAGATTCAATGAAAAAGAAAAACCTGCGTGCTCAGATCGCGCAAACTTCCGTCAAAGATAACAGTAACAACGGATATTCTTCTATTATCATCACCTGGAGAATCGTCACCCATAACAATAAAAACAAATTCATGTCTGATAAAGAATTCCGCTGGCGCAATCCCACAACGGCGGCAACAATACCGGCATTCAATTGGAGCACACCAGCCGAAGGCAATGACTGGATTTTGACTCAAACCTTCGATCAATACGATCAGCACGGCAATCTGGCCAGCGTAAAAGATGCCGATGGCATCGCCACCACGATCTATTGGGACGCCTCCGGAACTCTCATCGACTCGATCAAGACCCGTCCCAATGCGACAATCACATTGACGGCTAGCTATGGCTACGATCCCAACATCTTTCGCTTGACTTCAATCACCGACCCCAACGGCCAGAAAATCGAGTACAAATACGACCCGTTGCAGCGTTTGATTCAAACGATTATGCCGGACAAACGAATCGTAAATGAGTTTGCTTATTATTACTCACGGCAAGGCGTTAATAATAACGATACTTTTAATTCCACTGATCCCAACTACATTAAGACGCGTTCCATGACCGGCCCCGGCTTCTTCGAGCCGTTTGAATACACCGATTCTCCCACCAACCACGGCTGGGTGGATCACGTTGGGCCAGGCAACGGCACGATGTCCACGGTTTATGACAACACTCTCCAGAGCCAGGCCATGCGGGTCGATGTTTTGCCGGGATATGCCAACGACAGTTACGCCGTGCGCTATCCCGCCACCGGCGAGTTGGGCGTCACCTCGACGCATTTGTGGGTCAAAGTCAAAAACTCCTTTGCCACTTCTTCGTTTCGTCTCGTGGTTCGTTACGCCAACCAGGATTATTTTCTGGTTTATTATTTCGATAGCGGCACCAACTATTATGACATACCCAGCCGTTCCGTCGTAGTTTATGCCGGCACGATTTATCAAGACGGCGCCTGGCACACCCTGGAGCGTGATCTTGAACAGGATTTCAAAATCGCCGGCTTAGGCGCCAACTACGAATATATCAAGCGCATCATCGTCCGCGGCGAATACGATCTCGACGATATTCAGTTGCTCAATCATCCTGTCACGACGTTAAGTTTTGCGGACGGCATCGGCCGTGACATTCAAACGCTGCAATACGACAAAGGTGGTTCAGTTAAAATTGGAACCTTTTATGACGCGTTCGACCGCGTCACTAAAGTCACCAAACCATTTTTCCACGCCAACACCAAATTCACCCGCGTTGACAGTGTGATTGCTTACGCTAACAACTATTATTCCACCCAACATCCCGTTTTTTACGACGACCCATCCCAGCAGGAATATGACACTGGCAATTACGCCTATTCCGAAACCGAATATTATCCCGATCCGCTCAATCGCGTGCGCCATCAATATTTCCCCGGCACCGTGTTCAGCCGCGCCGACACCAACTATGTCAAATATCGCTACGGCACCAACGTCGCCAACGAAATAGGCATCACCAATGCCGGCAGCGTTTTTGAAACTCGCATCTTCGATGAGAATGATGTGAAGACGGAAATCTTCACCGACACCTTTGGCAACGAAGTCGCCGTGCGCAACGACTCCAGCGGCGTTGATAACGATGGCAACACCTCGAAATTGGCCACGGCGTTTCAATACGATATTTTAGGCCATCTCCTGAAAATCGCGCCGCCGAAAGCTTTTCAAATCGCCAACAACAATATTCCGGATTGGAACAGCGCTTTTTGCACGAGCATGACCTACGACACCTGGGGGTTGCTGCGATCGCGCAAAACGCCGGATGCCGGCACCGACAGCATGTATTACGACAAGAAAGGCAATTTGCGCTTCGTCAAGGACGCCAACGGCGCCGCCGGCGATTACTTCATCTATTACAAGTACGACAATCTGAATCGCAAAATCGAAGAAGGCACCATCTCCCCGGTAAGCGGCAATTTCAAACAAAGCCATGCCGACCTCCCCACATATCCCTCCAGCGGCTTTACGATGAAAATGAAATTTCAATATGACACCACGACGTATGCTGCCGGCGCGCCTCAGCTCAATCTCAAGGGGCGTCTCGCCGCCATCGAATACGTTACCGACCGCTACCCGGCGATGCAAGGATACATGTTTTA
>Ga0247727_10005658_pt1 | contig 25159 bp, 18 predicted proteins | sample WisWelCaveWW1625_FD_202498 | JGI IMG/M metagenome (GOLD analysis project Ga0247727, IMG submission 202498) | Biofilm microbial communities from Wishing Well Cave, Virginia, United States - WW16-25 | ecosystem: Environmental > Aquatic > Deep subsurface > Groundwater > Cave microbial mat | place...
CTTCTCTTAAAAAGAGAAGGGGGAGAACCAAAGCGAAGCATTCTAAACTTGCTTTTGTTTCTCCGCTTCTCTTAAAAAGAGAAGGGGGAGAACCAAAGCGAAGCGTTCTGAACTTGCTTTTGTTTCTCCCCTTCTCTTCCCAAGAGAAGGGGCCGGGGGATGAGTTGGGTTGCTTCTGAAAATGACGCCGAAGCAAATGAGAAAGTTATTTGGTTGACGATCCTAAGCCGGTTGCAATAATGCCCCACGAGGGGGCAGGACTACGAAACGGAAGTGACAGCATATTATTCAACTCCCGCCGCGGCAGCGCCGGCGCCTCGTACCACGCCTGTTTTCAAATCAATGCTCAACATGGCCACGCCGCCGATATTGTGAGGCGTGGTTTTCACCTCGTGTCCGCGGTTCGCCAAGTCTTTTCTTACTTGCTCATTGATACGCTCGTGCAGGTTGAGGCTGCCCAACTTCGGCGGGTCCTGACCAAACGAGCCGATAAAATGGTCCGTTGCAAATCGCGGCGCGGCCATGGCCTCGTCGAGGTTCATGTTGAAATCGATATGATCGAGAATGAGCTGCAGGGCCGCTTGATCTTGCATGTCGCCTCCGGCCACGCTGATCGCGAGCACCGGTTTGCCGTTTTTCAAAACCAGCGTTGGCGTCAACGTAGTGCGCGGTCGCTTGCCGGGCTCGATGCGATTGGGATGATCTCGCCACGTATTGAAAATGACAAGACGAGTGCCATGCGTGACGCCGGTCCTTCCGCCTGAACCTTCGGTGCTGCTCAAACCGCTGGGCGTCGCGGCCACCACATTGCCCCAGCGATCAGCGACAACGCACGTCGTCGTGCCGCCGGAGCTGGGAAAAGTCCGGGCTTTGCGCTCAAGAAGCGGCCGCATATGAAAGGGGTCGCCGGGACGCAACTCATGGGAGGCTTGTTTCATGTCGATCAGTTGCCGGCGCAGCACGGTGTATTCATCCGAAAGCAAGGCCCGCAAAGGAATCTCCGCGAACAATGGATCGCCATAATATTCATCGCGATCGGCCAGCGTTAATTTCATGGCTTCAATCACAACGTGGACATAATCAGCGGAAAGAAAACCCATGCGCTTGAGATCAAATCCTTCCAGCAGACGCAACGTTTGAGAGACATAAGGCCCTTGCGTCCAGGTGCCGCACTTGTAAACAGTGTAACCGCGATAATTGATCGCCACCGGCTCTTCAACGCGAGTGACATGTTCGGCGAGATCGCGTTTGCGCAGAAAACCTCCTCTCTCGAGGTACCATGCCACCAACTCTTCTGCAATATCGCCGCGATAAAAACGATCGGCGACCGCTTGCAGCTTTGCTTCGCGCGAGCCCGCCGCTCTTTGTTCCGCTTCAACCAGCTTGCGAAAAGTTTTGGCAAGATCGGCATACCAACTTCTATCGCCATAGTCTGCGTGCAGCAAACCGGCGTCGATTTTTTTGCCGCTGAGGCCGTCGAGCGTATCGCCGCTGCCGGTATCGCGATACCAGTTGGGGCCGCCGGCATCGAGCAGCGCGAGCGCTGAGCCGGCCGCCTGCTCGAATGATTTGGTGCCGTATCGTTGCAATGCGGTGACGCAAAGATCGATCACCGCCGGGACGGCCGCGGCACGAATGTCATCGCCAGGCACGCCGTTTTTATAATACCACGCGATCGCGTTTGAATCGAGCGGCGCAGCGCCTTGCCCAGCGAGAACTTTCACTTCTTTGCTCTTGGCATCATAGATCAGCATGGGCACTTCGCCACCAATGCAGAATGCGCCGATGTGTTTGATGCTCAGCACCAGCAATGAGGCGACCGCGGCATCGACGGCATTGCCGCCATTTTCAAGCATGGCAGTTCCTGCGGCAACGGCTTCGGGCCTGCCGGCGGCGACGACGCCGTTTTTGCTTGCTGCGGTTTTGCCCATTTCTTGCGGGTAAACAGTCTCAAGCAAGCAGAGCGCTGCAAAGAATACGGCAAGCGGTATCAGCTTTGTTCTCATTGAAGGATAGGAGAGCCTTACTCAAACACCTTTGGTCGGACGCAAGGTCAACGAGCCATCGTCATTGGTTTTTTGATGGCAAGCCCATCGCACCGGATAGCGCATGCCTTTGACCTCCAGCTCTGCTTTGAGCTTCAGCCCTTTCCAATCCGTGCCCTTGGGCAACATGAACATCGCCTGGCGCACACCGCGCGTCATGGGATAGCCGGGATCAAGACAGCCGCTCACATGGACACGGCCATCATCGCTGAACACGGTGACGCGCAGCACGCCGGGCACGCATGCGATGCCGTTGTTCACAAAACCGATCACCAAGCCGGGATAGCCGTCTTTTTCGAAATACCAGATAAACGACGGACGCACGCGATAACCGATGCGGCGCGCAATCAAATCGATGTGCTCCGGATATTTTTCATAATAGCCCAAGAGATTCTTCACGGCGATGTTGTGCCAGTGCCACAACGACCAATAGTTCGCGCCGATGTCGATGACGTGCTGAATGATATTCTCCGTGCGGGTCACGCCCTCGTCAATCATCAAAGCCTCGGGATCGGCAGTGGTCATGCCGACTTCGCTAATGGCCGCGACCCACGGCGGTCGATTGCTCAGCGCTTCGATCTGCTCATTCTCGATGAAAATGGTGTCGGTGCGAATCCAATTGTGCGAGCGGATGGTACGATCCAACATTTCCGCATTGCCCACTTGACTCCAGTCCGGCTGAGTGTTGGTGACCAACGGCGTTTTGGTCCAAATCTCCAGTTGCGTTTTCCACATCTTTATCCAGGTTTGCTCGGCGATGGCATTGTCCGGAAAGGGATGGCCGATAAAAGGCCAGGTGTGTCCTTCGCCCCAAAAGCCGTACATGAGCGTGTCCATATACTCGACTAACGGATTGCCATTCAGCTCGTCAGCCAGCATGGCATTAAGCTCGCGGAAAGCCGCTTGATAGTCGGGATGATCGTAGCGCGGCATGCGATGCTCTTTCTGATTGCGTGTGCTCGCCCGGCTTTTCCATTCGCCTTGCAGTTTTACATACGGAACTTTTTCCATGAGAAATTCCGGCATGCCCGGCTCGGGAAAATCGGGATTCTCCAACATGATGCGAAAACCGACGCGCTTGTTGTAGCGCCTGGCGAGATCGAACGTGATCTTCCAACCTTCGGGGAAAGCCAACTTGCCCGGTTGTTTCTGAATATCACGCCAGTTCAGGCGGATGTAGATCTTTTGTGCGAATGGCAGCTTGATCAAGTCTTCGCAATACTTTTCGATCGTATCGCCCTGCGTTCGCGGCGGCCAGTAATCGCCGGAAATGTAAACGGTCAATCCCATGCCAAAATTCGGCACGATGTCTTTGGAGGGAGTTGTTGCCATCACTACTTCGCTGCCGGGGAGAAATGCTTCCGGCTCGTATTGCGGGAAAGGACCTTGATAGAGACGATCTTTTACTGCGGGACCGGAACCGAAATCATAGCGATCCCAATTGTGCGCGGGAATGTGCGCATTTGCGGGTTTGACGCCCATGCTCGTAAGCAATGCCGCCGCGCCGCTGGTTTGCAGAAAGGTTCTTCGTTTCACAAAGTCTCCACTCTTCCAAGATTGATTTACGATTGAAGATTTGCGATTGTCGATTTACGAAGGTTTTATCAGCGTCTGAAATCGCAGATCGCTAATCGCAAAGCGTCATTCATTTTTTGTTTCTCGTTACGACGTTCTACGTCGTAATGCCTTCAGGACGCTCTGCGTCCAAAGCTTGACGCAGAGCGTCCTCTAAGGCGTTCCAACGGAAACCGTTGGAACGAGAATAAAACGCCGCCGCGCCTGCGGTTTGGATGAAAGTGCGTCGTTTCATCAAATACCACCTCTTCTTTATGATGCCGGCAGGAATCTTCACCGCGAGGTGAATCTTTTATAGATGGCGTCGAGTAAAGGCGTGCGGCCATCTTTCAAATGATCTCCCATCAATGTCCAGATAATGAGCCCGCCGGCATTTTTTTCTTTCACATAGTCTGCTTTGCGGGCGACCGATTCCTCGTCGTCGAATGAAACGAGAATTTTTCGCGATTCGCTCACCAAGTAGGGCGCGTGAGCTTTACTGTCCCAAAGCCGTTTGAATAGATCAAAGCGCTCAGCGATTCGGGCATAGTCTACTCCATCATCTGCCGAAAAGATTTCGGTATCGGCGCCGCCATGTGCAGAATAGATTTCGGTGCAGTTGGCATAAGCATGCCCGTAAAAAGCAACGCCCAGATTGATTTTTTCAGCGGGCACATGATGCTCATTGTGATAAAGCTTGAATGCGCCGTCCAAACAACGGGCGGAATCACCCTGCGCCGGTCCGAAGAGCGCTGAATTATGATTGCTGATCTTGCCCCACGGTCCGAAAAGATCGTAGGTCATGATGTTGAGACGATCCAAAATCGCGGTGATCTTCTCGACCTCGATATCGGGCAAATGACTAGCGGCCGCGGGCAAGGAGGCGGAGAGCAAATAATATTTGCCGGTTCTTTTTCCAAGCGCCAGCAGGCTGTCTCTTACAGTTTGCAACAACAAAGTGAAATTCTGTTTGTCCTGAGGCGTGCCTTTGTGCCGGACGTAACCCGGAAATTCCCAATCCACATCGATACCATCGAAGCCATAGTCATTAATATGCTGGACACACCCGCGCGCAAAATGAGCGCGTTTCTGTGGATCGGCAGCGACTTGCGAAAAGTTATTTGAATTTTCCCAACCGCCAATCGAGAGCACCATCTTGGCGCCGCGGCGATGCGCGAGGTCAATCATCGAACTGTTTGGCTTGAGGCGACCGGAGAGAGAATCGATCTCGCCTTTCAGAAGATAGTTGTCGGCCACCGGATCCATCCCGACGATTTCGCCGCTTGCTAGTGGATAAAAAAAGGCGTAGGTCACGACGGTTAACTTTTCATACGGTATCAAGTGAGGGTTGAGACGTTCTCGATTCTTTTGCCATTTCCAAGATGGAAAATAACCAATGAGGTCTTTTTGCTGTCCATAGAGCGGCGTTAAAAAAAGAATGAGTGCAGGCAGCAAAATCCATTTAGGAACATCGATTAAATAACTTTCCCATTTGAGCCAAGCCGTCATTTTCGTGGCAGCGCTCCAAAAGCGTCTACACGTAACCAGAACTCATCCCCCCGGCCCCCTTCTCTTAAAAAGAGAAGGGGGAGAATCAAAGCGAAGCGTTCTGAACTTGCTTTTGTTTCTCCCCTTCTCTTCCCAAGAGAAGGGGCCGGGGGATGAGTTGGGTTGCTTCTGAAAATGACGCCGAAGCAAATGAGAAAGTTATTTGGTTGACGATCCTTAACGAGTATAACCGGCTCATTTATTCGGGAACCGCTTCGAGCAATAAGCTCCGCGCAAACTGCGCCGCGAGTTTTGCCCTCGGGCCTTGCACGATGCCGTAGTCTTTTTGATTGACGTAATCCTGCACACGATAGCCGCGGCCTTCCAAACCACGAAGCTCCACTTCGCCGTTCCACTCGTTCGCATAAAAGGCATAATACATTTTGCCGTCTTTTTGAATCGCGTGCGTTTCCGGCTTGTCAAAACCGATATCGTAAAGCGCTCCGAGATATGCACCGGCGGGCAACATTTTCGCATGATACACTTCCGCCCATTTCGCCCATACGGCTTCTCGCTCCGTTGTCAAGTCAACTTTGGATTTCAGTTTGGCGCCAACCGGCCAGGTGAACTTCGTGCCAATGATGCCGCCAATGCCGACGGTGGTGGCAAAATCATCATGGCCGTCGCTCAACTCCACGTGATCGCCGTAATAGGCGGCATTCGGCCCCATCAATGCTTTCAACGTTTTGCCCTTCAAGCGAATCTGCCATGAGCTTTCGGGATCCGAGGAGACGGACTGGTTCATGTAAGGCATCGTAAAAAACGAAAACGCTGTGCCGCACGGACAGATTTGAACCACGGCGTTGGAATGGATGCTCATCGCGGTTTCATAAATCGCCTTGAAGAACTCAGGCACCTTCTCGACAGCTTCTTCCGGGTAGGCGTGATGATGCGCTTCGTTGTAACATGGCGATGCACCATTCAGGTGTTGCCCATCGATTTTCAATCCTTCAAATCCCCAGGTCTGCATGAATGTCCTTACGAGATTCTTGGTGTATTCCTGCACCGGCGGATAAGCGGGACATAAATAGTAGGCATCCCACCAACTGATTTTTTGCGTGGAGCCGTCCGCGTTCAGCAGAAGATACTCAGGATGCTGCTTGATCAACTCCGTCCCTGGGTCCACCGCCAGCGGCGACCACCAGAGTTTTGATTTCAAACCCTGCGCGTTCATCCGTTTCACGAAATCGATCATGTCCACGTCGCCGTGTGGAAATTTCTTTTTATCTAGATACCAATCGCCCTCGGCATTTTGCCATCCGTCATCGAGCGTGGCCCATTGATAGCCAAGCTTCTTGGCCATTGGCAAAGTGTTGACGACTTGATCCATCGTGAAATTGCGCTCATAGCCCCACGCGCACCATTCAGGTTCATAGGTCGTGGCCGGCAACTCGTCGAACGCGATGCCCTTCTTCATCATCATGCGGCGATAATCAGCTAGAGTTTGGAAGTAGTCGTTGTTGTGCACGGACACAAAAGTCTGAAACGTCATGAACGATTCACGAGGCTTCAATGTTTTGTTGGCGTTGAACTGCACGCCTAAATTCGCAACGTTTGAATCCGGCATGGTCACGGGAAGTGAGACTAGCTTGGGCGCCATTTCGAGATGGCCGACGCCAATACCAACGTCGCGTCGCCAAACATCAACGACCGGCGTGCCGCCGCCATAATCGGATGCATTCATCCCCATGAAGTTATTTTGCGAGAATCCTGTCTTGAGCGGCAACACCCAATCCGCGCGAGATTCATAGGAGCCGCTTTGATATGACCAGAATTGAGGATCACCGGGACCATTCGCAGAAATCGCATAGTTGTTGTTTGTCCAGCTCGCGATGGTCAAATCCGCCGCGCCGATATTGCGGTAGGAAACCTGATAAACCGCCACGCTAGGAAAATCGTCGTAGAGCGCGATGGAAACTTCCTTGCGCAAGGCGGCGCTCGCTCCGGTGATGAGATAGCGCTTGCCCTTGCCGATTTCATCATCGAGGTTTTCTTTAGTCTGTTTCTCGAAAGCAAAATCTTCCACGCGATTGCCGGCGACGATGACAAACTCAGAGGGGGAATAGTCGCCGACGATTATATTGGCGGCGCCTAGTTTGGCTACGATTTGGCTGTGCAAATTTTTATCGAAGAGCAGCCTTAGATTTTTGCCCTCCAACACAACGTCAGATTCCTTTTGCGCACAAGATTGCGTGAGCGCAAAGAGCGCCAGCATGGCCGCGCCGACGCCGAACAGCTTCGCCTTGCAGGACTTCATGGTTTCCTCCTTCCGTTTCCGTTGTGCAAAATTTTTAGCGCATTCCCGCGATAGACTTTTTTCAAAACCTGATCGCTCAAACCAAAGCCGTTCAAGGCCCAGTGATAGCCGAATTGCTCGGTCTCATAAAAATGCTCGTCGCTGCTTTCCAAGATTCTGAACGTGATTTGGTACATCTCTTTATCAAACCCCATGTCCGTGCCGTAAAGCATGCGATCTTGATACTTTTCGAAAAACTTGTTCATGTAACGAGGAATGGGCGCGGTCTCGGCGTAGCGCGCGCCGATTTCCGCGTAGAGATTGGGATACTTGTCGAGCAGCGCAGCGAGAATGCTCAGGTCGTAGCAACAATTGGCGAAATGAGAGGCGATGAACGTGGTTTTGGGATGGCGCTTCACCGCGTTTTCCAGCGTGCGCACCATCTCGGCGTGGCCGAGAATGCCTTTTTGATTATCCAGCCGCCACTCGTACGCGTTCATCAGACCGTCATTGGTGGAGTCCATGGGCATATACATCCACATGGGTTCGGCGACGTGGATTTGCACCGGGATCTTTAGCTCGGCGCATTTTTGCAGCAGCGGATCCATGCGCGCATCGTCGATGTGCATGCCCCAGGCTTTGGTGGGATAATCATAAAAGAGTCCCTTGCCTTTGTCGCCTAATTCTCCCACGCCCGTGGCGCCAACTCGCACACAGCGTTCAAGTTCTTGCACTGCCGCCGGACCAAAGCCGGGCTTATCGTAACCGGTGTAATCGAATCCGCACCAAACTTCGAAGCGCTCGGGATATTTCGAGTAGAGTGCATAGATGGAATCGAACCGCGCGCCGGTGGAGTAAGTCAGGATCATGGTTCTCGCGATGCCCACTTCATCCATGGTTTTGACCCATTGCGCGATTTCTTCCGACCCCTTCGCATACGAGTGCGAATGAATGTCAATGATGGGGTATTTGGCTTTTTGAATATGGGTGACCGGTACTTTGTAGATGGATTTGGGCCGGTAGTTTTTGAGCAAGAGTTGATCCGGCGGCGTCTGCGCGTTTGCCGAATTGCCTCCGCAAAAAAGTGCGCTCAATGCAAGCGCAAGAGTCATCCCTTTGAAGTTCTCGATCTTTGTTCGCATTTTTCCTTCTCACCTTTTCTTGGAAAACAAATTTTTCCAACGGATAGAAAAACCCAACTATAAAAGTTTTATCCGCTGGGTTTGTCAATCCGTTGGAGATTTAAAACTCAGAATTTTTTTCTAACTTTTGCTCCGCAACGGCCCTAACGCGGACGAGCCGCAACCAAAAGCTTTTGTAAGCGGATTTTACTGTATGCGGATAAAGCAAAAGCAGTATCCGCTTACGGTAGAATCCGCTTACGGAAAATCTTTGCTTTAAAAAAAACCGAATTCACTTTTAATAGATTAGAGCTCAAGGCCGCTCTTCACGATAAGGCTTGTTCGATTTGTATAACTGCATTCGGGCTTGTATCTCTTGCGCCAATTGGCGTTGCCCTTTCGCAACGGCCAACTGCTGCGCTTGCTGCGCCGTTTGCACGGCTGCTTCAAACTCGCGGTTTTCAGCATAGGCTGCGGCTAATGCCTCTAGCGCGCCGGGAGAGCGATTCGCGGTTTTCTCGCAAACTGTTTTTGCCAGCCGCAGCGCTTCTTTGCCATTTCGCAATTCTGCTTCGGGAGCGGTGGCCAGCAGCCAGGCCAATTGATAAGCCAGGCGCATGTCCTCCGGCGCATGGCGCAGGCCCTGGCGAAAGGCGTGAAGCGCTTCTTTCCTGCGGCCGGAACGATTGTGGAAAGTACCGAGATTCAGATAAGCATCCGGCAGCGTCGAATCGATCTGCAGGGCTTTTCCCACCTGCGCCACGGCCTCTTCGGTCTGGCCGGTCTCGAAGAGTGCGACGCTCAAATTGTTCAGCGCTTCGACGTAGCGCGGATTGAGCGCGAGCGCCTGGCGATAATGCTCGGCGGCGGCGGAGAATTTTTTCTGATATTGCAAAGCCATGCCGAGATTGTTGTGCGCTTCGGCATCCGGCCGGGCGGCGAGGGCGAGTTGCAACTCTTGGACAGCTTGATCGTAACGGCCCGCGGCCAAATATCTGCCGGCGCGCATGCGATGCCAAAACGAGCTTACGCCTTCAGCAATCATCTCGGCGAAAACCGGATCGGGCATCTCCATCTTTGCCGGCAGCTTTTCGGCAAGCTGCAAATGATGCTCGGCCTTGGCCATATCATGCGAGCGACGATTGAGCTCAGCCAAAAAACTGTGAGCCTCTCGGAATTGCGGCGCCAGCGCGAGAGCTTTCTCCGCATACGCGCGCGCAGCCGGCACATCATTTTTGTCTAGCGCCATTCTCGCCGCTCCCATATAGGCATGCGGCAATTTCGGCTGCCCATTCAATGCCGCTTGAAATGCGGCTTGGGCTTTTTCCAATTCTCCTGCAGCCAGCAAGGCCTGGCCATGACGAACTTGCAAAGGCGTATAATTGGGATTCAACGCGCGACTGCGTTCGTACCAAGCGAACGCCTCGGGCGAGCCGGCCTCGGACAGGGCGTACGCGCAATAGTATGGCCAGCGAAATTCTTTTTGATCCAATGCCGCCGCCTGCTGGAAGCAGGGAATAGCTTCGCGCTGGAAGTCATGAACGTAAAGATTCACTCCGAATTTTCCCCAATGCCGTGCCGATTTGGGATTTCGCTCGACCTCTTTGCGCAGTTGCGTGAGCTTCTCCGCGACCGGCGCTTCGCTTCCGGCATAATCAATTTCCGGCAATGAGGAGCTGGGCGAAAGAAGATGTGATCTGAATCCCCAAAATCCCGCAATCAAAATCACACCTATCCCAATGCAGGCGATAAGCCGGCGCCGGTTTCGGAATAAAATCCGTTGGTCGTTCTTCAATCCGTTGGGCAAGTTTTTAATTTGAAGCTGATCCGGCTTACTACTCGGAGCACAAAATAGGTTACACTTCGGAGCTCTCGTATTGTCAGAAGAAGGAATCTTTTTAAGCGCTCGGCAGTGTCTCCAGCGAGTAAAAAGTTTCCTCCTGAATGACATGCGAGGAGGTAAAGTGTAACCTATATTTCGCTCGGAGTAATAACCTTGTGGCACTAGCTCCTTCGAGCAGGCAAACGTTCCAGTTGTTTCCCCAGGCCTTTTTGCAGAGTGATCATTTGATCGGCCACGCCGCCAGGAAACATTTCGATTGCGCCGTCCGGCCATTCGACTAGAATTCTCTCAACCACTGTTGCCGTGCCCAAACCAAAGTGCACACGCATATCATTGCTGTTGAGATAACTGTAGCCTGGGGCAACGCAGCGCAGCGTGCGTGCCTCTGCCGTCTCGACGAAAATCCTCGCGCCGAGGGCGTCGCGTTTGAGCATGGGATCGAGCGCGCGCACCGTGAGCCAATGGCCCTTGTTGGGAACGTCGTTGCGATACAAACGCGCACGGCCTCCTTCATTCGTCACCAACAAATCAACATCGCCGTCATTGTCCACGTCGCCGAATGCCAGGCCGCGGCTGTTTTCGATTTCTCCACAGAAGGACGCCGCCCGCGCGCTGGCATTGCGAAATCTTCCAGAGCCTGCATTTTCAAACAAGAAATTCGGCTCGGCATAATGATCCCAATAACCGGGAGATGCGATATTTTTGAGCAGCGGGCCGCGCGTCACGCGGCCATTCACCATCGCGAGGTCGAGATCGCCGTCATGATCATAATCGAAGAATCCAGTGCCGAAACCGGTGTAAGGCAAGCTGACCCCCGCCAGACGCGCAGGCGAGCTGTCATCCTGAAACATGCCGCCTCCGATATTGCGGTAAAACGTATTGGCTTCCTCGCGCAGATGAGTGATGAATAAATCCGGGTCTTCATCATTATCGATGTCACCCAAAGCCACGCCCATGTTTGCCGCGGGTTGACCGACCGCATTAAGCGCCGCGCCTCGCGGCAAGGCTTCGTCTTTGAAAGTGCCGTCCTTCTGGTTGATCCACATAAAATTCGGCTCACGATCGTTGGCGACATATACATCGGGCCAGCCGTCGTCGTTGAAATCGGCGCTCACCACGCCCAAGCCGTATGATGCCACGCTCGCGATGTTGGAGGCTAGCGAAACCTCCGTGAAAGTGCCATTGCTGTTGTTGTGATAGAGCTTGTCCGGCACTGCGGGAAAACCGGTTGGTCCGCAATAATCCGGGCGACCGGCTCTATCGGTGCACACCACCGTGCTGTCATAAGCGAGATAGTTGGCGACGTAGAGATCGAGAAAGCCGTCGCGATCGTAGTCGAAAAAAACAGCGGAACACGCCCAATTCCGATTATCGATGCCGGCGACTTTCGTGAGGTTGGTGAAGGTGCCATCGCCATTGTTGTGATAGAGCGCGTCCGGGCCATAGGCAGTCACGTAAACATCGAGGTGGCCGTCGTTGTCGAAATCGCCAATCGTGCAGCCCATGCCGTAACCCGTCTCGCCCAAACCGGAAGCCGCGGTGACATCGAGGAATGAACCGTCGGCTTCCTGGCGGAACAAGCGACTCGTGGCGAGCGGTTGTTGGTCTTTGCGGGCGCCATGGTAGCCGCTGTTGATCAGATATATATCGAGATCGCCGTCGTTGTCGTAATGCAAAAACGCGCCGCCGGAGCCGAGGCTTTCCGGCATATAATAGCTGCCGTCAACGCCGGCTTCGTGCATGAAATTCAATTGGGCTTGTTCGGTGATCTCGGTGAAGAAACCGGAAGCGGAGGCTGCGGTGTCGGCATGATGAGAGGAATCACAGCCGCTCGAGTGAAAAAATATTGCCATGAGGGCGATTTGGGCTTTTGCACGAAGCATGCGAATTTCGCAACTCATCGTAATGCCTCAGTCTTCGGTGGAAAACGTAGCGCAGACATCTTGTCTGCAGGCAGGATGCCTGCGCTACTCCACACATTACAACTCATCTGATGACAAAAAATTTCTTCGTTAAATAACTGCGCCCATTGCTTATTCTCGCCCAATAAATTCCGGTGAGCAGCATATGGCCATTTTGATCGCGAAGATTCCACTCAAAATGGAAGGATGGCGCAGAATGAGGAGTGGCGGTTGCAAAAACGGTTTCACCCAAGACGTTGTAGATGACGAGGTCTCTGACCTCGGCAAATTGGGAAGTGAAGTGCATCGCGCGGTGGCCGCCGGCGACAGCCGGGTTGGGGAAGACGTGAAGCGCAGTGGGCAGCGTCGCAGCAGTGGCAGTGGTGGGGGAAGCGACTGAGACCGTTGGTGGAAACAAATCCTGTTGGCGGCCGCTGAGGCGAACATCATCAATGCGGCCTTCAAAATCGTTAATGCTAGGCGAGGCCGGGTCGCTCCGATACCACGTGCCAATGGTCAAGGGCGCGGCATTCGAAAAAAACGGTTGATTGAACTGCAAGGTATCGGCCGCCGGCGCCGCAGGATCGTTCCACATGTAAACCTTCTGCGCTTGAAAATCATAAAATGCGGCCACGAACGTCCATTGATTGAGCGGAATCGTAAAGCTCGAGGTCACCCGTTGCGCGCGGTCGTTGGCGTCGCGAATGAGAAACTCAAGATTCTTGCTCTCGGAAATGCGCAAGGAGTAGTTCGTGGTTTTGGGCGTGGGAAATTGATCGCCTTTGACGAGGAGAAAATGCACGCGCGTGAAAGCGATGGGATAAATCCAGGCCGAGAGACCGACATTCTCATTGTCGAAATCAAGATCGGCGCTGTCCTCGATTTTTAGAAAATCATGCGCATTGCCGGTTTCCAAAGATAAATAGGCGCTGCCTTCTTGCAACGGCGCGAGATTGCCGTAGCTTGCCGGGCCTTGCAAAGCGCCGTGGTTCTCGGCGTTGTCCCAATCCGCGGTGTCCAGACCGTTATTCTCGAATTGCCATCTGCCGCCTTTGCTTTGGGAATGCGCGAGGCTGCAGAAACAAAAGAGCACACAACAAATTTGCCGCAGGGTTCGTGGCGTGTTGATCATGGTCGCTCATCTTGGGCACAAGTCGTATTGAGCCTCCTGCTCCTTAATCTATTAAAAGTGAATTCGTTGCTTTAAAAGCAAAGATTTTCTGTAAGCGGATTCTACTGTAAGCGGATACTGCTTTTGCTCTATCCGCATACAGTAAAATCCGCTTACAAAAGCTTTTGGTTGCGACTCGTCCGCCTTGCGGAGCTACTACCTGAATTTTGCACTATTGCTGTCACCAATGCCCGCCTGATGCTGTAAGCATCAGGCTAAAAGGTGAAAGTCCCGCAAGCGGGACTAATCATCCAGAAGGTGGTAGCCCCGCTTGCGGGGCTTGCATCTCCTAGCCTGATGATTCATCATCAGGCGAAGGTCGGCGCGAATAAGGTGCAAAATTCAGCTACTACGAGCACTAGTGCCCCCATAATACGGCGCTTGCTCGACGCCGATATAAGCGCTGAACACCGTGCCGACGTCGCCGCCGCCGGGAAACACGGCGTAAATCGTCTTCTTATGGAACGTCAAATATCGCATCTGCGCCGATAATTTGTCAGCAAACAAAACTTCAGTGGAATGATCCGTTTTGATCGCCAGCAGATGCGCATCCCAGGCTTCCGAAATGTAGACCGTGCCCTCGGCATCCACTTCGAGGCCCACGGGCGGAACATCTTCATTGGTGTAAATGACTTCTTCATGTTCCAAGCCGCCCGCGGTGATTTCATAACGCCACACGCTGCCCGTGTCCCAAATGTCGGTCACATAAAGGTAGTTTTCGAAAACCCGGCAGCTTTTGGGCGTGCCGAGGTCCGCGGCCGCGCTGAGATTGCCGCCCGTGTCGTATTTGACGATTCCCGAATCATTGGCGACGAGGTACATGTTGCCGGCAGCGTCCCAATCGAAATCGATCACGTGCAGTCCCTCGGTCACGACGTAGTCTTCGACCGTGCCGCCGTCCGGCGACACGCGCACGATTTTGCCTTCCTCTTGATTGCAAACATAGAGAAAGTTGCTCGGGCCGAATTGAATGGAGCCGTTCACCGGCAGATGCGCGAACTCAGACTTGTGGCCGTCCGGCGTGATTTTATAAATGATCTCATCATTGCCGGAACCGACGTAGACATTGTCGCTGTCATCAACGGCCACGCCTTTGGGCCAATGAATCTCTTCATCGATGATGCGCACCGTCGGTTTGAAAATAAAATTCATTTCATTGCTCCAAAACTCCGAGCCTTTGATGGCGACTCTCACGGTGACGGTGGCGTCGTCGATGTTCGGCGCGCGCACGGTCAGCTCGGTTGCGGTTGCCGAAAGGACTTCACCGGTTTTGTTGCCGAATTGCACCAGGTTGAAGCTCGGATCGGCGTTGAAGCCGCTGCCGGAAATTTTCACCACGTCTTTGAGAAATCCTTCGGTGGGGGCGAGGACGGTGAGCTTGGCAGCCGGCAATCCGGTGGGATTGGGGTCGGGATTTTCCGGCCCATAAGCCGGATTCTTCGGCGTCTCACAGGCCAACAACATCAGCCCCGCAAACGGGGCCAGCAACAATGAAAAGAATTTGGCGTTCATGATTCACGCTCCTCCTTAATCCATTAAGAGTGAAACCCTTGCTTTAAAAGCAAAGATTTTTTCGTAAGCGGATTTCACTGTAAGCGGATAGCGCCTTTGCTTTATCGCGTACAGTGAAATCCGCTTACAGAAAGCTTTTGGGTTGCGGCTCGCGTTGGGATTTTGTAGTAGACCCTTCAGGGTCAACGTTTTCTCTAGCATGATGAAGAAGTGTTTCGTGGACTATCTTACAAGCTCGATCTATGCAGAAAAAGCAAAGCTTTCATACGGCAGAATGATTCTTCGGCAGAATAATTGTGAAATCATTCTGCGGAGAAGACCACAACCCGGGCGAGCCGAAACCAAAAAGAAAAATCCATCCGCCGAACTCACCGAGAGTCCCGAGAAAGGTTTTCAGAATTTCATTCTGAGTTTGACTCTTTAATTCGCCTACCCCGATTTGCCCCGTCGCTGCGGAGCAAATCAAAGCTTCTGCGAAGCAGCAAAAAAACCCCTTCGGCGAAACTCGGTGCCTTCGGTGTTACTCGGCGGCAAAGCTTTTCCGCCGAAATGCGCCGAAGTCACCGAGAATCGTCGAGAAAGGCTTTCAGACTTTCATTCTGAGTTTGGTTCTCTAATACGCTTACTACAAAAGTTACGGCTTAGGAGCGTCGCTTAAATAACTTTCCCATATCTCAACCGCGAATAGGCGCAAATAAACGCGAATTAAAAAGAATTAGCGCTCATTCGCGTTGATTAGCGGTTTGGGGAAAGGGGTAGTTTATTTAAATGGTGCTCCTTAAAACCCAAACTCGAACGAGAACATGTGCATGGCGTCGAAATTCTTGAAGGCGAGATAGCTGTAATCCAAACCGAGGGCCATGTTGCCGGGATTCAAGCGAACGCCGCCGCCCAAGGTGAGGTCTTCCTCGTCGTAGTTGGTTTTGTAGCCGCCGCGCAGAAAGAGTGTTTTCTTGAAACCGTACTCCATTCCGAAGTGCAGCCGCTCGGAGAAGTCACGCGGGTGGAGGGCGTCCGTCGAAAGAGTCACGCTGTGATTTTCCGTGAGGCCCGCAAAGAACTGCGAGACCTCCATGGCCGCGCCGAACTTGAAAGTGAGCGGCAACGGAAAGGATTCGAAACGATACTCCTTCTCTTGCGAGACGTTCTGCATGAGCATGGCGATGCGCAAGCCCTTGAAGCCGGTGTAAAAAACGGTGCCGAAATCAATGGCCACCACGTTCATCTCGGCTTTGAATTGCTGCGACGCGGAAAAGGATCCTTCCAGGGTCGCACCGAGATTTTCATGAACCAATTTGAGATTGCCGCCGAAAGAAAATTTATCCGAGACGCGCCGGGCGAAACTAGCGCCGAGAACCCAGCTATCCGGAGAAAATTCGCCGGTTTCTTCAAACAACTCGGCGCCGCCGCTGAAACGGGTGCCGTGCAAGGCGCCCCAATCCACGGCCATTACGTGAACGCTGAAGACGCCGAGGTTTTCGAAGTTGAATGAAGCGGCGCCGGCGTTGACGTTGATGTCGGCGAGCCATCGGGTTCGGCTGAGAAAAACTTGGCCGCCTTTGCTGAACGCCAAACCGGCCGGATTCCAAAACACGGCGCCCGCATCATTGGCGACCGCCGTGTAAGCGCCGCCCAGCGCCGAGGCTCTGGCACCGACTGGAATCGACAACCATTTCATGCCGGTTTGCGCGATTTTGTCGACGCCTTGTCCAAACACCGGCAGAGCCAGGAACAGCGCGGCCAAGAGAACGAGTTTTGTCACTTGATGAATGGTTTTCATATTATGCCTCGCGACAAGATCAGTGAATAATTTGAACGAGCATCGAAAGGTGAAGGGCGAGGGGTGAAAAGTGAAGGGAGACAAGCGCTCGCCTCTCGCCTTTCCCTCTTCGCCCTTCGCTCTTCGCTCCAAGAACTACCTCACCACCACGAATTTCTCAATGGCTCCGGCAACCGGCTGTTGCTCAAGGTTGCGGGCGTTCGTTACTTGCAAGATATACACGCCGCTGGCGACGAATTGGTTGGAGGCCGTGATCAAATCCCATTGATCGTCGGCGCTGCCGCTGGTGTGCTCAATGGTTTTGATGAGATCGCCGGTGACGGTATAAATTCGCAAGGTGCAATAGGGCGGAAGATTCACCAACAAAATGGTGTTGGCGCGCTGGCCGCTGAAATTATAATCGCCGGCGCCGGAGAGAAACGGATTGGGCACGATGCGAACGTTCTCCGCCGTATCTTGTCCCGGTTCGAATGCGAAGGCAGCCAGCTCGGAGCGATTGGCGTATTTGGAGCTTTCCAGCCCTTGCTGATCCATCGCGGTGACGGCATAGTGGTAAGCTTCGCCGCGGATGACATCGTTGTCGCTGTACGTCGTTTGCGTGGCCGGCACGTCTGCAATCTTTTCCCACACCAAATGGGTGCCCTCGGGATTCAGCTCGCTGTCTTCATCCACCAAAAAGTTGCCGCGCTTGCGATAGACGCGATAGCCGGCCAAATCCGGCGCGCCGGCGTCAAAATCAGCAACGCTGGAGAGGTTCTCCCATTCGAGATCGATGCGGTTGGGGCCGGACTTCACGGTAAGATCCGGGGCCGGAAGCGGATCGGGTATATTCAGCTTTTGATCCCAGGCCCAGAGCGCGCGATCCAAAGTTTGAAAGAGAGAATCTTTGCCGCTGGCGAGCAATTGATTCTTGGCATCGTCGTCAAAAGTCGCGCCCGCTTCGCCGCGATACCACGAACGCCATTCCAGTCCCTTTTCAATGGCCAGCTTGCGCGAGAGGCCGTTGACGCCGAGAGCATACACGATCACGACGGAATCGCCTTTGGCCAAATTGTAAGGCCCGAACGCTTGAAACGGATAATCGCCTTCTTGCGCGCTCGCGTCATCCGGCCAGCCGGATTGATCGGCGACGGTTTGCCGCGTGCCCGAGGCCGCCCAATCCCATTCCGTTGCAAAGCCGGGGAAATCGGAATCCCACACATTGTAGATGCTCATATTGCCGATGATCGAAGTCGGTTGGGTCATGTCATCCGCGCGATCATTGGTCGCCTTGTCGGCATGTAGCGCGGCAAATCCGGCATAGGTGCTGGAAACGAATTCTGCCGAAGCCAAGGGGAGGTCGAGCCTCCTTCACCGATGGCATAGCGTGGATCGCCGGTATCATCGAACAGTCGCCCGCCGGCTTCAAATTCCGCAATCTCCGGATGATCGCCGTCCCAGCCGTATGAAATCGCCAGCTTTCTGCCTCCGGGCACGAGCGTGGGAGTGTATTCTTCATAATTGGCCCAATCATCCTTGCCTTCTTCGTACCACCGCGCGTAGGTCATCCACGTGCCTGCCGCCGCTTGGAAATTATATCCGAAAACGAAATAAACGTCCCGCAGCGTTTGATTCACGTCGGTTTCCGGATCCGCGTCTTGATCCCAATCGAAGGTGCAGAGAAAACGGTTGTAGAAGATCACATAGTCATCGTGATTGGGATTGGAGAAGGAATAAGAGCGCTTGAGCACGTCCAAACCCGGTTGGGCTTTGTAGCGCAACTCAATCATCATATCCGCCGGCAACTTTGGGTCGATCTCCCCCTTGAATCTTCGCGAAGAGGTCTGCAGCTCGCCATTGGCAAACACCAAAACTTCCGGAGGCTCAGAGCGGCGTACCTCTTTGATGCCATAGGGCGCTTCGGCATTGTAAGAAACCGGGCCTTGTATAAAAGCCTGTTTGGAATGCGTCTCGCCATTGGCATCGACCCAACTGCCGACGATGTGGCCGTTATTTTGAAAAACAATGTGGCCGTAACGGAAATGATCTTGCGGCCATTCGCCGGTAGGCTCGACCTCGTTGGTGTTGATGTTATCCGAAACTTCGATGCGCATTTTGAAATCACCCAGATTGTGCGTGCGGCTCTGGGCGGAGAGCGGGGCGGCGCACACAATCACCAACAGGATCGCGGCGCAAAGCAGCGCCGGAATTCCGGGAGGGTTGAAAAACTTCTGCATGATGATGCCTCCATCCATATCGTGAATTGTTCTTTTTTCTATTAAAAATGAAATCGTTGCTTTAAAAGCAAAGATTTTTTCGTAAGCGGATTTCACTGTAAGCGGATACCGCCTTTGCTTTATCTGCTTACAGTGAAATCCGCTTACTGAAAGCTTTGGGATTGTCCCGCTTGCGCGATCATAAGTCAAACCGCAGTCCCAAGAAAAATTCCCTGGGATTGACGAAGTGCGACCACGTGTTCCAGCCCAGATCGATGTAGGGCTTGTCGTAATCGCCCAGCTTGTCATTGCCTTTTTGCGTGCCGGACTCATGGGGAAGGTGCAGGGAATCGACATATTTGTTGTAGTTCAGCGCGTTGGGAATTCCCCTATAATTGAAAAGATTGTTGACCTGCAAGTAGAGTCCGGCCCGGGTCGCGCTGAATTGCAGCCGCTTTTCGAGGCGAAGGTCGGTGTTGGCGTAATCGATCTCGTCAACATAGATTTGCTCCTTGAGCGGCGCGTCGGGATTCAACAACGTTGCGCCGCCCTCGGACCAGTTCAACAAGACATTGAGCCACCAATCACCCAAAAGGCTTTGGCCAACAAGCTTGGGACCGAAACCAGCCGGGGTCTTGAACGTGAGATTGGCCGTGACCGCGGGCACGCCCTTCTGCTTGATTTGCGCCGCCGCCTCTCTTTGGCGATTCGCCAATTGCCGGTCTTCGTAAATGTAGCGGAATCCGGTTCGCCCGGTGCTCGTGGTCAAGTACTCCAGAGCAGCCCAGCCCTGCCACCAGCGACCGAAGCGCCTTTCCAACTTCAACTCGAGGCCGCGAATATCGGCATAGCTATTGTTAGCGTAAGTCGCGATATCATTCTCGCTGTCGAGAGAAACAATGTTCTGCTGGCTGAGCTGGTCGGAGACGTCCTTGTAGTAGCCTGTCAAGTGGATCAAAAAATTCTCGCCGATGCCCTGTTCCAATCCGACTTCGTAGGCAATGGTTCTAGGCCACCCCGAAACGATATTGGGCAGCTCTGCGCCTCTGCCGGTGGAATTGGGCCGCGCCAAAAAGAGTTGATCGACGACCGGCGGCTGCAGAAAATGTCCATAGTTGAAGAAAATTTTGCTCGTCGGCGTGATGGGATGAGAAATGCCCACACGCGGACTCACATAAAGTTTGTACCCGCTTTCCGCGGTGGCCAAATCCGAGAAGCTGTTGTTGTTGCCGCGATAGTTGTCGAGCGTGTAGGGATTGTTGGCGAAAATAAATGCGGGATCCAAATTGAAGGGGGTTGCCCGGCTATTATAATAATCCAGCCGCAAGCCGACGTTGGCGATCATGCCTTCAAACTCCAGCTTGTCCTGAGCATAAGCGGCCAGCTTGATGGGGGAGTTGTTATAGTGCCACCAAAGCCAGGGCGCTTCCGATTGGGGCGTCGTGGTAGCGCCGTGGTTGATTTCGCGGCGCTCTTCAAATTTCGTGTATTCGAACGAGACTCCCAATTTGACTTCGTTGTGCTTGTTGATCTGCGAAACCAAATCCGCACTGACGCCAACGCCGCGATATTTGGAATGGTCCTGGCCGCGACCGCCGCCGGACATCAGAAAGTCGCCCAAGATATCATATTTCTCGGTAATGCCGCCGCCGAGCGCGCTGCCAACGTAGCCGAACGGCCCTTCGTCATAAAACCGGCTGCCAATTTTCCTGATGCCGGTGGTATCTCGCAAGGCGATAGGCTCTTGCCTCGTGCGGAAATCGGTAAATTCCAAACGCAAATCGTAAAATGTCTTGCTGCCCAAGACGTGGTTCAAAAATATCCCGCCGCGATATTGGCGCGTTTCAATCGGGTTGAAGTTGGCGTCGTGCCAGATATAACGCCAGAAGTGCGCATCGCGCGCATACGACGTTCCTTCACGCGTGCCCGTAATCATGCCGATGGTGTCGCCGTAAATGTCTCCGTCCACGCCTTTGACCAGGATGTAGTTATTGTTCAAGCTGAGTTTCAGGGAAGGCGAAAGTTGTTTCGTCAGCTTGAACAAAGTCGTGCTGGCCAGCGAATTGTTGCGGCTAAAGGGGTAGGCCAGTTGCAAATCTTCATAGCGCTGCGAGAGCAGGAAAGACACGGAGGTAAAAGGCACCCTGCCGCCAATCGAGATATCGCCGATGTAATCCGGCTTATTCGCGTAGTCGCGGTTGCGGTGTTGCCATTTCCAAATCTCGAGCAGCTCTTGCGGCGTGGAATCGTTGTTGGGATCGGTATCCGCAAGAAATTGGCGCGCCACTTCGTTCCAACCCACGAACGTGAAAGGGTAGCTTCCTTGATCAACCAACTCCTGGGTAACGCCGGCAAACGCGTCGGCGCCGGCATAAACACGCCAGAATGGCCCATCGATACTGAATGGGCTGGGGCCGAAATGCTTGCGCTGCGAGGGCCGAATTTTTCCGTCAAAGCTCACGGTGTAGCGCTCCAGGCTTCCCTCTTTTGTGATCACATTGACCAACCCGGAACGGATGTCGCCAAATTCCGCATTGAATCCGCCGGTGAGAATTTCAACCTCTTGAATGGCGGTCAGGCTGATATTGGTCAACGGCTGCTGCGTTCTTTCGTTGCGGGTGGAAAGGCCGTCGATGACGATGTCGGTTTCATTGAGTCCGCCGCCGCGAACGATAAGCCCGCTGCCCTCGGTCGAGGCCGACAGCGTGACGCCGACTTCGGTGGCGAGAATTTCCTCGAGGTTGTCGAGCGGCCGGCTTTGAATCGCCTCCGCGGTGAGGATTTTTTGGCTGGCGGAAACGTCCAATTGCACCACCGGCCGTGACGCTTCAATTACGACGGTTTCCCCCTGAAGCGCTTCCGGCGACAAGGCAAAATCGAGCGTCGTGGTTTGATTGATGCTGACCTTCACCTGCCGCTGAAGCAGAGGCGCATAACCGATCATCGTGGCTTTTACCGAATAGACGTTCGGCGGCAGGTTGAGAATCACGTAATAACCTCTGGCGTCTACCGCCCCGCTCCCAGGGTCGTGCCCGTGACGATGACGTTGGCGCCGACAAGCGGCTCGTTGGTCTCTTTACCGATCACCCGTCCGACGATTTTGCCGGTGGCGGAGGCCCACGCCTCATTGACAAAGGCCAGCGCCAGCAAGAGACACAAAAAACCAGCGATGAATTTGTTCTCTCGGCTTTTCATTTTCGCTCCTTTTTTCGTAATGCCTCAGTTACCTGTGGAGTAGCGCAGGCATCCTGCCTGCAGACAAGATGTCTGCGCTACGTTTCTTCACATATAACTGAGCGGATACGTCATTTCAATTTTTAAAATCTTCGGCCCAATTGGGATTGTTATACTCACCCGCGTAGCTGGAGTGCACCAGCGCATAATGCCCGTCGCGGGCGCGATCAACGAAGACAAATTCTCTTTTGCCCTCGATCGCATACGTCCAAATTTCCACGGGCCGGTTGATTCTGATGGTGGAAGTTTCGCGCATCACTTCCAAAGGCGGCCCATATTTGACATAGATTCTAGCCATATCTGAATTGAGCTTGCCGGAAAAATGCTGCTCGCAATAAGCAATGCGCCTGAAGTGTTCCAGCATAAACTCGTTCTCCGGCGTGCCGGGCGTAGGATCTTTCGACTTCCAATACTCCAGCAAAAATTGTTGCTTGCCGCCGGCGGAAAGCTGCCGATACAGTTTTTTTTCCTCCTCCGTGGCGATAGGCTTGATTTGGTCGTAGTATTTCTGCACATCCGCTTCGGTCATCGGCAAAACCAACTCAGCCTCCGCGCCTCCGGAATCGTAAACGAAATCCGCCTCAGCCTGGCAGGATTCATTCGCGGCCCAATCGGTTACCTGCACGATCAACCGATGCCGGCCCGACCGCAATTTGGAAAAAGGAATTTTCTCGACGCGCGCGCCCCGCAAGGCGGGGTTTTTCGGAATATTCGCGCGGGTGTTGGAATACGCCTCGTTGCCCTGCGCATCGCGGACGCGATAATTGATTTCATAAAAAGAAGGCTTGGCGCGATCATAAACAAGATGGTTGATCTCGAAGTACACAAACAGATTTTGCAGCGAATCCCTCGCTGAAAACGATCGTGAGGGATTGGGCACGATCACGAGACCGCCTTTCTCAAAATTGCTCTGCTCGCGGGCTTTCTCAATTTGCGAGGATAACAAGAGATCGCTCAAAGAAAGCGCGCCGGAAAATTTTTTGACGAGGAATTGCTCTTTGACGAAGCCTTGTTGATTTGAAATCGAATCGTGAATGGCAAGCTGCAAAACTACGGAACCGGATTCGAGTTCGAAGCGCTTCACATCGACAAAGGAATAAACATTCTCCGCGGCCTCGTGCGAGAGTGCGATCGCTCTTCTCTCCCGAAGATTTGCCAGGGTATCGCCGGAAGATGAAACCAGCGTAAGCTCGATCAACAGCACCGCCAAAGCGGGTGAAGCAACTTGGAATTGAGAAAGATCAACGGCATAATGGACTTCCGCGAAGGTTTTGCCGGCGGGGCCTTCGAATTGGCAGAGGTCAACATAAAACGCCAACGCACCCGTGCTTTTGGCCGGCCAATCGGTGGGGCCATTCATAGGCCGACCAATCTCCGGCAAAAGCAACGCGACGATCGCGCCAAACACGGCAACCCGCGCAGGCAAAAGATTTTTTCGCGCTACGGTTACGGTTTTCATTTGACCAGAAGCCATGATCTTTTCTATGAAAACAACTTTTACTGCTTCAGGGTTAGTTTGTAATGCCCCTCATGAAATGTCATCCTGAAAGGAACTTCCCCGGCGCTCGGCACACCTCTAAAAGCAGGGCATCAATTCCAGCGCTAGGGAAGGTTCTTCCAGAATGACACCGAGGAGGAGCTCCAAACCAACCCGTAACGAGTATAGAAGCGCTCGCCATGGAGCAACGAAAAGGCATAAAAATTTTTCTGCCCTACATTTTTCTGTCATTGCTTTCTTAAAAAGTTAGTGACATTGGACTGGAAGTCTGCGCTACGTTCTCCACTAACGTAACTCATCCCCCCGGCCCCCTTCTCTTGAGAAGAGAAGGGGGGAGAGCTGGGCCGAGTTCTGAACAGGCTTTTCTCCCCTTCTCTTTTTAAGAGAAGGGGCCGGGGGATGAGTTGGGTTGCTTTGGAAAATGAAGCCGAAGCAAATGAGAAAGTTATTTGGTTGACGATCCTTAGCCCCTGAAGGGGCTACTACGAAACCTCTCCTTCCACGGACATCAGGAAAGTTGCGATCAGCGCGAGCGCCATGCCGGTCAAGATGAGGGCATGGGGAACAACGCGATGGAGGGCGAGCGAGATGATGACCGTGATCACCGGCGCGATCGCGTTGGTCATCGGACTGACGATAATGGCCTTGCCATAGCGGAAGGCATAAACCAAACACAACGCGCCGATGGAATTCAAAATCTGAATCAGCGCGGCGAGATACGGGCCTTTGAATCCCCAATTGATCGGCTGCGAAAAATCCGTCATCCACACCGCAAAGGGAATGAGCACGATGGCCGTGACCATCATATAAAAGAAAATGCTCTCGGCCTTCATCGTCACGTTCGCCAATTTCATGTAATACGCCTGAATGCCCCACGCCAGAAATACGAGCAGCGCCAAGACGATCCACAAAACGCCGCGCGCGCCGGAGCTCTGCGGGTCTTGATAGGAAAGCAGAGGCATGGCGAGCAGCGCCAACACGATGCCGGTCCAGTCGAGCTTGCTCGCGCGTTCTTTCAAAAATCCATAAGCCATGAGAATGGTCGCCACCGGCGACAGAGAAATGATCGGGAAGACAAGATACGCCGGCCCGAGGCGCAAAGCTTGAAACAGGAGCAATTGCCCGCCGGCGCCGAGCAATCCGATAATCACACCATGCCGAATGGAGCGCGCATCATATTGCAATTCCCACTTGATGACGCGCAAGGCGACGAGCGCCGGCGGAATCATGGTCAACGCCCAAATCGAGTAACCTAGCGTTGCGGGAAAGCCGGCTTTTTCAGGAAATTCGATGAGCGCGCCCCACAGCCCCCAAAATGAGGTCGTCACTAGGGCATAGATCAACCACAATTTGTTTTTCACATTCAGCTCCCGTTCGTGGTCCACTCGCGATTTCGTGTGGCTTCATTTTAAATCGTAATGCGTCACGGGGGTAGCGCAGGCATCCTTGCCTGCAGTCAGGATGACTGCGCTACGTTCATCTCCCGTTCGTGGTCCACTCGCGATTTCGTGTGGCTTCATT
>Ga0247727_10005659_pt1 | contig 25158 bp, 21 predicted proteins | sample WisWelCaveWW1625_FD_202498 | JGI IMG/M metagenome (GOLD analysis project Ga0247727, IMG submission 202498) | Biofilm microbial communities from Wishing Well Cave, Virginia, United States - WW16-25 | ecosystem: Environmental > Aquatic > Deep subsurface > Groundwater > Cave microbial mat | place...
CTCCGTTGCCGTGTTGCTCGGCTTCGTGCTCGGCATGTCGCCGTGGTGGATTCGCAACGCTCAGGTGACCGGCCACTTCGTGCCGACGACGCTCTGGGTCGGCGCGAGTCTCTACGACGGCTGGAACAAGCGAGCCACGGGCGCGAGCAACATGGAATTCATGGACCACCCGGCGGAGTTTGGCCTCGACGACCGACTGCCGCAAATGAGCGAATGGGAGCAGGACCGATACCTCGAAGACGCGGCGTGGCAGTTCGCCCGCAGTCAGCCGCTTCGCGTGCTGTCGCTCGCCTGGGCCAAATTCGTCCGCTTCTGGAACCCGCTGCCCAACGCAGCCGAGTGGCGTAGCGGCTGGCTGCGCCTCATCAGTCTCTTCACCTGCGGCCCGGCGCTCGTGCTCGCCGCCCTCGGTGCCTGGCGACTGCGCCGCCGCTGGCGAGTGCTCCTCCTCTTGGCCGGTCCGCTCCTCTACTTCGCCGCGATCCACCTCATCTTCGTCAGCTCAATCCGCTACCGCGAGGCCGCCATGCTCCCCGTGCTCGGCCTCGTCGCGGCGGGACTATTCTCGCTAATTAGCATGACTCGTTCTCTCGGATGGGTTGTCAGACGATGACCTTACTAAAACCGAGACACCTGTCGTCAAGTCGTAAACTTCTGTCGTTGGTTAGTCATTTTCTGACGTTAGATCAGCAAGTTCGGTAGTTAGATCAGCAAATCCTTGTCTCAGGTCCGCAACTCCTTTCGTTAGGTCCGCAAGTTCTCGCATCAGGTCCGCAAGTTCTCGCGTCAGGTCCGCAAGTTCTCGCGTTAGGTCCGCAACTCCTCAAAGCAACCCGTTGAATCCGTTCATCACCTGGAAATCCAATGAGTTGTCGAATCACATGATCGCCGATTTGTATGAGCCTGGCGATGCGAACTTAACGGTAATCGACCAGTGTGTTGAACTAAATTATGACGTGTCGGTGGCGAGTTGGACAAGCACGCTTGTTGTCAGTATCGCGATCACCAGCTAACATGGAAGTTTCATGGTGGGATCACGCTATGGAGACAAATCCGTGCGATGATTCAATCGTTCTAGCATCACGGGCAGTTGTTCGATCGCGACGTCGGGTGGGAACAGGAGTGTTTCCGGGTTGGCGCCGGCACCGGACGCGATCGGTGCGGACGGTCGGGTGGACGATGAGTCGCTGCCGGAAGCGAAGTCGATTCGTGCGCCGGTGAGGCCGGTCGCGTGACTGCCCCAGTAGGCGTTCCAGGCGGCGATGTCGGCGGCTCGCCACGGAGCCGCGGATGGGCCGCGCCGCACTTGCACCGTTGTCGCGTCGGCCGGGCAGACGCTGTCGGACCCAGACCACGAGACCTTGGGCATCAACGTGCCCGGCTGCGCGGCGTAGCGAATTTCCACGATCGGTTGTTCGCGATCGCGCGGCACGAGTAGACTTCGCCGCGCTGACACACGCAGCGGCACGGCGTCGTCCAGCGGGTGCGGGAATTCGTGCACCAGCGTGCTCGCTCCGAAAACGGTCACGTCGGAGAGCGTCAACTCAAATGCCTCGAACGGGCGGCCGCGCGCGCTGGCGGAAACGATCAGCGGGCCGGGGCCGTGATGCACGCAGTTCTCGAAGTTCACGAGCGACCCGCCCGCTTCGATCGCGACAGCCGCGGACACGTGTCGGAAGAATAGATTGCGTCCGGTGAGGCTCGCCGCAGTCGTGGCGTCGCCCGGTCGCGCCGGCCGCCAGGCGACGGCCGCCGCCAGTTCGCTGCCGGCACTCGTATCCTGAAACGAGCAGCGTTCGAGCGTCAGCCGGTCGCCGGCCACGTCGAGCATCGCCCGCGCGTCGTGGCGATTCTGGCCGGTCAACGGCTCGGCGACTCGCAAGAAGTGAACGTTCTCCAGCCGCACGTCGTCGGCCGTGATGCGCAGCGCCGAGCCGGGTCCGCCGACGAACAGCGGCCAAACCGCGTCGGCGCCGCGCAGCGTGATCGGCTTGGCGAGGTCGATCGCGTCGAGCAGAAACGGGCCGGGCGACTTGAGCGTGATCGTGTCGTGCGGCGCCGCGGCGCGGTAGGCCACGCGCAGATCTTCCGTGGCGTTCCACAAGGCCGTCACGGCGCGCGGCGTCGCCGCGTTGCGAGCGTCTTTGCGCGCCGCGACGGGCACGACCGCCGTCGATTGCGTGATGGGCCGCAGGTTCAAGATCGGCATCAGCCGGCGTCCGCCGTGTACGAGCGCGACGGCAATTGCCGCCGTGGCCGCGGCGCCGAACAGCAACTTCGCCCAGCGGTTCCGCGCGTGTTCGGCCGACGCGACGCGCGGCGTGTGGCCCGGCCAGATCGCGCCGCCGTGGCGAACGACGCCGACGGCGCGCAATCGTCGCGATCCGAGCGGCGGCAAACGCGTGAGCAACTCGTTGTATGAACCGGCCCGGCTCGTTCGATCGGCCACGAGCGTCGCCTTCAAGAGCAAGCGGTGCTCGACACCGATTTCAATCCCCAACAATTTCGGATCAATTAGTCTTCCGGCTCGGTGTGCCGCCAGTTTTCTCTCCGCGTCGCCGCCGCCAAACGGTGGCCGACCGGTGAGCAGGTGATAAAAGATGCAGCCGAGCGAGTAGATGTCGCTTGCGGCGTCCGGCGGCGGCGCGGCGGCAGCGACCTCCGGCGCGACGCAATCGCAGCATTCCGGCGGCAGGTCGCGCGTGGCGGCAAGTTCCGCGCCCGCAACGACGCGGCGGAGTCCGCTATCAACGAGCAACACACGCCCGCGCCGATCGATGAAGACATTTGCCGGTTTCAAATCGCCGTGTACGAGGCCGCGACTGTCCGCGACGGCGAGCGTGCCGATCAACTCGCGAATGATCGCGAGCGCGGCGTCGGGCGTCGGGCGTTGCCCCGCGCGAAGCCACTCGGCGAGCGACGTGCCGGCGATCCACGCGCGCGCGACGGCAATCTTGCCCGGCGGGAGCGGCACGAGTTGCTGCGTAGCAATGTGCGGGTCACCCAGTCCGTTCCACGCCTCGACTTCGGCGGTGACGCGGGCGAGATTCTCCTCGTGCTCGCCCCACGCGGAATCGAGCAGCTTGATCGCCCACAATTCTCGACCGTCCGCGCGGCGGCAACGATACGTCGATCCGAGATCGCTTCGACCCACGCGATCGAGCACCGTGTGCGGCCCGATCTGAAGCGGCGATGCGGCCTCGGCCGACGACTCCGCGTCCGGCGCGTTCGCCGCTTCGCACACGGCGAGCAGCGTCTGCGCCTGATAGCGCGTGAGTTGCCGCGACCGCCGCAATTCTTCCGCCCAGAGCAGATCGCACACGATCAAGTCGCGGCTGCGCCGCCGTACGCGTCGCTCGATCCGCCGCGCTGCTCGCGGTGAAACGAGGCCAAGCGTCACCGCCTTGGAGACTAGCGGACTGGCCAAGTACATTTCTGCTCCGGACGAACTGGCCGAAAGGGCCGGCATCTTGCCACAAGCGACGCATTCGCTCAAGCCGAGGCCGCGCCGGTGGGGCCATCGCGAGTAGCTGCGGCCGGCCGGTTACCGTGTGGTCACTGCCCGATGTGAAACAGGCGCTTGAGGGCGTCGAGCAGCCCATGATGGTGATGGCCGTTCTCGGCGGCCGAACGCAGCGCGGAAACGGGTTGGTGCAGGAGTTGGTTCTGGAATCGTTCGAGCGTGCGGGCGATCGCGCTGCGGTCTTCGGGCGTGAGGTTCGGGCGCTGTGCGAATAGTCGGGCGAGCTCGGCGTCGCGGCGCGCGGCCCACTCTTGACGAAGCTGCGAGATGACGGGGCCGGAGTGTCGCTGGTGTGCCAACTCGGCGAGGAACGCGGTCGTTTCGCGGTCGATGATGGCGCGGGCCTTGAGCATTTCGCGTTCGCGGGCCTGGAGGTTCTTGCCGCGCTCGCGCTCGAGGTCGTCGATGTTGTAGAGATAAACGTTTTCGAGGTCGCCGATGTCCGGCGTAAAATCGCGTGGCACGGCGATATCGACGATGAACACCGGCCGGTTGCCGCGCCGGTGCATGATTACGGCGAAGCGATGGCGATTCACCAGCGGCTGCGGGGAACCGGTTGTGCTCAGCACAAGATCGGCCTCCGTGAGCCAGTCGTCGAGTCGCTCGAAGGGCACGGACCGGCCGCCACACCGCGCGGCCGCTTCGTCGGCCTTCTGAGCGGTGCGGTTCGTGATTAGGATCTTTCCCGGTCGCAGTTCGCGCAGATGCTCCAGCGTCAGCTCGCCCATTTTTCCGGCCCCGATGACCAGCACGGTTTTTTGTGGAAACTGCTCGGCCTGGAAAATCTCGCACGCAAACTCGACCGCGACGCTCGACACGGAAACTTTCTTGCGAGCGATCTCGGTCGCCGTGTGAATCTGCTTGCCGACCGCGATCGCCTTCTGAAAGAGCGCGTTCATGACCGGCCCGGTCAGGCCGTGCTCGAGCGCGACGCGGTATGCGTCTTTCACCTGCGCCAAGATCTGACTCTCGCCCGGCACCAGGCTGTCGAGACTGCCGGCGACCTCGAACAAGTGCCGCACGGCATCCTGGTCGGCGTGAAAATAAAGGTGCGGCCGCAACTCCGCGGCGGCGACGCCGTGAAAACTTGCGAGAAAAGCGGCGGCCGATTCCAGCTCCGGCGCCGCCGCGGGCTGCTCGCTCGCCGCGACCAACTCCATACGATTGCACGTGCTGAGCACGACCGTTTCCACGGCCGGGAATCGTTCGGCGAAGGCGTCGAGCGCGCGGTCGAGCTTCGGCCCGTCGCAGGCCAGCCGCTCCCGCATCGCCACGGGAGCCGATCGGTGATTGCAACCGATCAGCACGATCCTCACGAAACACCTCCCACGGCGAAAAAGGTCCCAGGAACCTTTTGTGCAATGCACTCAGCGGGCCGGGCCGGAAAAAGGTTCCTGACACCTTTTTCGCCGCCCGTGACGCCCTGATGCCACGACGACATCAACAATTCGACGCCCACCATGGTGAAGAGCATCAGGCAGAACGCGATGATCGTGAGCAGTGCGACTCGCCGCCCGCGAAACTGCGGCCGCGATCGCACTTGCAACAAGAAGCCGAACGCCAGCCAAACCAGCGTCGCGAAAATGACTTTTGGGTCGAGCAGTCGAATCGACTCGTCGCCCTCGTGCCGCGCGTGCAGCGCGAGCAACACGCCGATTCCCAGCCCGACCGTGAGCAGCGAAAACGCCGCGGTGATGCCGTGCCGATTGATGCGTTCGAGCAACTCCAGACTCGGCAAGTCAAACAGTTCGCTCGGCAAATGTTTTGCCTTCAGTCGCCGCACTTGCACGAGGTACATCACGCCGGCAACGAATCCGACAATGACGGCGATCGCGCCGATTGCGAGCAGTGCTCCGTGCACAGGCCCCCAGATTCTCGCCCAACCTTCCAACTCGCGACGACTCTCCGTGCCGAGAAACCCCGCGGACGCCACGAGTCCCACGATGAGCGGCAATGCGAAAAGCCCGAGCGTCACGCGCGGGTAGAACCAATGAATCGACAGATAAGCGACGGCCAGCACCCACGACAGCACGAGCAGCGAACCGGCCGTCGTTGTGATCGGGCAGACGCGCGCCCCGATCGTTCGATGGCCGATGTAGAGCGTGTGCGCGACCAGTCCCGCGGCGACAAAAACGAGCGACAGGGTGCGCCGCCACCGCGCCGGCACGAAGCCCGCCGCCTCGCACGCTAGCGCGGCCGAGTAACTCGCGCCAAAACAAAACAGCTTGATTCCCTCGGCCCACATGAGACCGGCTACTCCTCGATTGCCCACGTCCGACCGAATTTCAACGAGTCTGAGCTTCACAAAAGATTATAGTTGGCCTACACAACAAGCAGCCAGACGCCGGGGAGTTTGACCGGCGTTGCGGTAGCCCTCTCGTTCCGCGCGAGCGCTGCTTCACACTGAGCGATCGGCAACGACAACTTGAAGGAGAAGGGATGAGCACACTCACTGCCACGGCGAATTCGCCGGCGACGCGGCTGAAAGTCAACTGCGCCGGCGAACCGCGCGAGATGGGCAGGATTCAGGGCGAGACGCTTCGCGACAAGATCATCGCCGCGCGCGCGGCCCTGGCGCGGCTCGAGGCGTTTCGCCTGGACCAGCCGTGGTGGATGCCGTTCGGCGCGTACCGCTGGTTCGCGGAGCGCACGGCGCACAACGTCCTTGCGGAGCCGCTGGCGCGGGACTTTCCCGCGCTGCACGAACGGCTCGCGGGCATCGCCGCCGGGGCCGGACTCAATTTGCAGTCGCTCTATCTGATGAATGCTCTCGAACCGTTGCTCTCCAGGGTGCGCGGCGGCACGGTCGTGCCCAGCCTCGGCGCGTGCACGGCCGTTGCGGTCAGCGCCGCGCGGTCCGGCATTGGCGAGCCGATCGTGGCGAAGAATTTCGACTACCTGCCGCTCGTGCAGCCGTTCTACACGATGCGAGAAAGCCGGCCGCGCGACCGGCTCCGATCGCTCGATTTCACCGTCGCACCGCTCGCCGGCGCCATCGACGGACTGAACGAGGCCGGGTTGTGCATCACCAATAATTATGCGTACACGACCGACGTGGCCGCGCCGTCCGGCACGATCTCGATGGTCATCACCGAGGCGCTGGAACGCTGCGCGACGGTCGGCGAGGCGGCGGACTGGATCAAATCGCGTCCGCGGTGGGGCGCGGGGCTGCTCATGCTGGCCGACGCCGCGGGCGATATGGCGTCGCTTGAACTATCGAGCACGCGCGCGTCCGTGCGCCGGCCCGCGTCCGGCGGCGACTTGCTCTTCCACACCAACAAATTCGCGTGCCCAGAAATGCGCGAGGTCGAAGTGGACAAGTCGGCCGTGTTCACCGACCGCGCGCCGAAGCCGCTGCGCGGCCGCCGCGTGCAGCTATCCGCCGAAACGCGCGACGCTCGGCTCGCCGAATTGCTCGGCCGCGCCGGCCCGCTTGGACCCGACGAACTCGCCACGATTCTGTCCGACCACGGACCGGACCACACGCCCGGCGACTTCACGCTCTGCGTACACAGCGCGTACTGGAACACGACGGCGTGTTTGCAGTTCCTGCCGAAATCGCGCCGCGTGCGCGTCGATTTCGGCAACGCCTGCCAGGCTCGTTACGAGGATGTTGTCCTCTGATGCACCTAGGGGGAGTCGGAAAATCCTTTCCCAGCTTTCCAATCCTTTGTGGATTCGCGGCAATGCGGGCCGCCCGGTTGGCCGAATTGAGAATTCCTCGCTCGCTTCAACTCTTTTGCTAGTTTCCCAGCCGATCGTGCCGATATTTCCTCTGAGACTGCCTACTTGGTTTGGTTCGGAGACTCTCTTATGCGGTTCCGCGCTTACGCCTGCTTCCTGAGCCTGTTGACGATCCAGCTTCTTGGCCCTGCCGCGGCAAGCGCCGGCGACCAAGATCAGATTCTGTGGTATCGCGATTATGACCTGGCGCTGAACGAGGCGCGGTTGCTGAATCGGCCGGTGTTCGCGTTCGTCACGTCGAAGTGGTCACCGAGTGGCTTGCGGCTGGAGCGAAGCACGTTCGTGGATCCGCAACTCGTTGGACTCGTTAGCGAATCGTTCATCGCCGTCTACGTGGACGCCGACGCGTCGCCGGATTTGGCGAATCGGTTGACCGAGCGGGTGCCGACCGCGGTCGTCGTGTCGGTCGCCGGTGCCGAGCTATGGCGCGTCGAAGGGTACCGTTCCGTGGAGTCGTATGTCGGCGAATTGAACGCGTGCCTCGGACGGCCGAAAGCTGTGTCCGCGCCGTCACTCGCGAGAGTGGCACAGCCGAAGGTGAAACTGGCCCAGGTGCGTGTGGCGGAATCGCACGCAAGCACCGACGCGCCACACAAGGCCGAAATCAAATTGGCCGATCACGCGGAACGGCGACTCCCTCACGCGGACGGCCTGTTCGGCGCGGCGCCGAACCCGGCGCCGCCCGATCCGCCGGTCACCGCTGACAACGCGCCCGCGACAGCCGACGAGCCAACCGCAACAGCGAATTCGACAGTGGCAGCCGACGCGACTTCAACGACGGAGGACACGACGGTGCCGGCTGAGACGACATCCACGCCGGAAAACCCAACGGTGTCGGCCGCCGTGCCTTCCGCGCCAGACATCGCGACAGCGCCGGCCACGTCGCCTTTCGGGGCCGCCAGGTCAACGGCGGCGAACTTGCCGGCGCCGCGGGAATCCGCGCAATCGCCCGCGAACACGAGCAACGCCATGCTCGCTGGCTGCTGTCCGGTTGCGATGATCGAGACGAAGAAACTCGTGCGCGGCGACGCGCAATATCGAATGAGTTTTTCCGGCGAGACGATCTGGTTCAGCGGCCCGGAACAGTTGCAACAGTTCCGCGCCGATCCGGCTCGCTACCTACCGGTGCTCGGTGGCAACTGCGCGGTGACCTTTGTTGACGAAGGCCGCGAGGTGCGTGGCGAGCCGCGCTTCGGCGCCCTCTTCCGAAATCGCCTCTACCTCTTTGCGGGCCCCGACGAGCGCAGCCGCTTCCAAACGAATCCGAAACATTACGTCGATTGCGATCTGGCCGGCGACGGCCACTGCCCGGTCTGCGGCAAGGATCAAGGACAGCTTGTTCCGGGAAGCCGAGACATTCAGGCCCTCTACGCACGCCGCATCTATCGTTTCGACAGCGACGAGCACCGCCGTCGGTTCCGTGCCCGGCCCGATTCATTCGGCCCCGAAAACTAGCAGCCCGAGTCGCGCGCGGCGCGTCGAGCCGCGCCACTATTCTGTCGCAGCGCTGCGGCGGAACTGGTTCGTCCTCGTTCGATTCCGCAATTGCCGGCAATGAGCGTCGGTCCGCGTTTGCCGAAGACAGCAGTGGCGTCCGGTCCGGCGGGTGAGCGAAACTGGGTTAAGACTAAGTTCGCGCTTGCAATTGACGATAAGGCCCAGTAGATTTTGGAGTCGATGAAGTCCGGTTGACTTCATGAGGATTTGCCAATCACATCGGATGTGCGTCGTCTCCAATTTCGCGAAATGTCGGCCGGGGGCCTATTGTTCGGAGCCTTCGGCCGTTTACGCGGACGACTTTTGGGACTGCCACGCCAGACACGAATAGCCTGAGGGCGCGGATGTTTTGCGCCCGAGCGTTCTGACCACCAAGCCTGCCGGGAAGGACTCCACCGACCGCCTGCGACGCGAGCGGCTGCGCGCCGTCTGGAGCGTCATGCGACGGCGCGGAACGAGTTGTAGCGTGCGACGAGAATAACGAGGAGAAGGACCAACGCTCGGAGGCGAAGCTGTTGGAGCGATTTGTCATGCACCGAGTTGTCATCAGCGGCCTGGGCGTCGTGGCACCGAACGGGACCGGCGGCGACGCTTTTTGGGAAGCGACGACGGAAGGCCGATCCGGAATCTCCAACGTCGAATCGTTCGACGCGACGGGCCACACGGTCAAGGTCGGCGGCGAGGTCAAGCACTGGGACCCGCTGCCGTTTCTGAACGGCAATCGCAAGAGCCTCAAAGTGATGGGCCGCAACGTGCAGTTCGGCATCGCCGCGGCGAAGCTGGCGATGCAGGATGCCGGTCTGATCGACGATCCGCGAATCGACCCGACGCGATTCGGCGTCGTGATGGGCACGGGCATCGTGCCGATCGATCTCAGCGAGTTTTCCAAATCGATCACGGCCGCGACGAACGGACATTTTTCGTTGCCGAAGTTCGCCGAAGTCGAGCAGGAGGAGATGCAGCCGCTCTGGATTCTGCGGCATTTGCCGAACATGGTTGCCGCGCACATTTCGCTCGCGCACAACGCGCAAGGCCCGAACAACACGATCGTGACCGCGTGCGCGGCTGGCACACAAGCGATCGGTGAAGCGTTTCGGCTGATCGCGCGCGGCGACGCGGACGTGATGCTGGCCGGCGGCGCGGACAGCCGCATCAACCCGCTGCTGTTCGTCGCCTACACGGTGCTCGGCGCGGTCAGCCGCAGCGCGCGGCCGCCGGAAGAAATCTCGCGGCCGTTCGACGCCGAGCGCGACGGCTTCGTGCTCGGCGAAGGCGCCGGCGTGCTCGTGCTCGAAGATTACGAACGAGCCAGCCAGCGCGGCGCTCAGATTTACGCCGAGGTCGTCGGCTACGGCAGTTCGTTCGACGCCTACGCGATCACCAAGCCGGAGCCGGAAGGCCGCGGCGCGGCGCTCGCCATCTCCGCCGCGCTCCGCGAGGCACGCACCGATCCCGCGCAAGTGGACTACATCAACGCGCACGGCACCAGCACCAAACTGAACGACCTCATGGAGACGAACGCCGTCAAACGCGTGTTCGGCGATCGGGCCAAGACGATTCCGTGCAGCTCGATCAAGTCGATGATCGGCCACTTGATCGGCGCGGCCGGCGCGGTCGAGGCCGTGGCGACGGCGCTGACGCTGCGCGACGGCGTGCTGCCGCCCACGATCAACCTCGAAAAGCCGGACCCCGACTGCGACCTCGACTACGTGCCCAACGCCGCGCGAGACGTGCGCGTCCGTACTGCCGTGTCGAACTCGTTCGGTTTCGGCGGCCAAAACGCCGCGTTGGTGTTCAAGGCCGTTTGACGCATTTCGCCGTTTCGATTAACTTTCGCGGCCCTTTCAACCGTGAAACTAGTGCTCGCAACGGCGCGGCAACAAGGCAAGGAAGTCTTGCATGCGAAAAGACGGCATGATTCTCGTCGCAGCGATCTTCACGCTCTCGGTCGTTTTCACTCCTGCCGCCGCTCCCGACGACGCCCAGTCTTCTCCTGCGAAAACAACCGCGACCAAGTCCAAAACGAAGACCGCGCCGAAATCTCCGACAACGAAGCCCACGTCGAAATCGGCCACGACCGCGCGGCGCGACACCGCGGACTCGGCGGCCCGCGCCAAGTTCGAGGCCGTGCCTTCACGCCGCGAAGAGTTGCGCGGCATCTGGATCACGACCGACGGCCCGCGCAGCGAAGTCGAATGGGACGCGATGATGCGCAAGTTCAAGGCGAGCGGCCTGAACGCCGTCTTCGTCCGCGTCGCGCAGGGCGGCAAGGCGATCTATCCGAGCAAAATCCTGCCGCAAGACGTGTGGGCCGTCGAATCCGGCGACGACGAACTGGCCAAGTCGCTGCGCGCCGCGCACGATCACGGACTGCAATTTCACGCTTGGAAAGTCTGTTTCCCGATGGGCGTGGAGCGAGCTCGGCCGCCCGGCAGCGCGCCGGACAAGTTTTACCAGCGAGCGGCCAAAGAGGACCGGCTCGTGCGCGACTCGGCGGGCAAGCAGGGCAACTGGCTGAACCCGTCGGACCCGCGCAACCACGACCTCGAAGTGAAAGTTGCGGGCGAACTCGTGCAGAAGTACGCCGTGGACGGCTATCACCTCGATTACATTCGCTACCCCGACGATTCGCCGGGCTACGATTTTCATTTCGGCGACGTGTCGCGTCGTGAATTCGAAAAGGTGCTCGGCCACGCGGTCGCGGACTGGCCGGCCGACGTGATCTCCGGCCCGCTCAAAATGCGGTACGAATCGTGGGAGCGCGAGAACGTCACGCGGCTGGTCACGCGGCTTCGCACCGAGTTGAAGGCTCGCCGACCCGGCACGCTGCTCTCCGCCGCCGTGTGGCGAAAAGTTCATCGCTACCGCAATCTGCTCAAGCAAGACTGGCCGCGTTGGGGCCGCGAAGGGCTGGTCGATTTTCTCGTCGTCATGGCCTACGAAAAGGAACTCGACGACTTCCGCACAGTCGTTGCGCGAGATTTTTCCCACGTCTGCGGCCGAGTGCCGTTCATCGTGGGCATCGGGAGCTGGCAACTCGCGTCGCCCGGCGCGGTCGTCGATCAGGTGCAAGCGTCGCGCGACCTCGGCGCCGACGGCTTCGCGCTCTTCAGCTCGAACGATCCGACGATCAAGAACGCCGCGGGCAAATGGGTGACGGACAAGGGTCTCGTCGATCGGCAGCTTGCCGCGCTCTCGGCCGGCGCCACGCGCTCGTCGGCGACGCCGAGCGTCGGCGGTCCGCGCGTCGATTTTCTGCTGTCGCCCGACATCGTCGCGCGGCGATACATGAACTCGGCCGCGGAGGTCAGGCACTTGAGCCAAGTGAAGCTGCGCCTTCCGAAATCAAGCGGCGGCAGCGAAGTCCGTGCGACCGTGAACCTCGAAGATTTGAAGGGCCACAAATTCGGCGAGACGTTCAACGTCGGCCTGCGGCCCAGCGGCAACGAGGAAACGATTCCGCTCGTCGCGGCCGTGACCGCGGTCCGCCCGGTCGTTCGCGGCACGATCGGCATTGGCTCCGCCGCGCGGCCGTTCGTGCTGCGCGGCCCGATCGTCGAACCGATCAGTCGCTCCGAAGTCGCCGAATTGCGTGCCCGCGAATTGCCGCCGCAAATTGCCGGCACCGGCACGAAGGTCGGCGTCTATTTCAACGGTCTCGGCGCCGACTCGATCTTGGGCGCGCTCGCTGACACGAAAGGCGTCGCCGCATCGCCGGTCTACCGGCTCGAAGCGGCACACCTGGCCAAGCTCGACGTGCTCGTGCTGCCGCACCTGTTCGACCTGGCCGACATGACGCCCGACGCGGCCAAGACGCTTCGCGCGTGGGTCGAATCCGGCGGCCGAATCATCCTGACGCGCGACGCCGTCGGCCTGCGTTGGCACCCGCGGCTGTTCCCGGAAATCGGCGAAGGCGTCAAACTCGTCGCGAGCAAAAACCTGCAGACGGCAATTGGGCTGCGCGGATTCGGCAAAGGCGCGCGCTGCGACCACGAACTCAAGGACCACGCTCAACTCGAAGTCGGTCCAGCCGGTAAGCCGCTCGTCGTCGAACTCAAGACCGGCAAGCCGGTCGTTGTCGCCGGCGCGGTTGGCAAGGGCACTGTGATCCTCGACGGGCTATTTCCCGGCAACGACGACGAGGCCGACGCGAGCACCAACTCGATGCGACTCCTCGTTGCGCTCGTAAATTACCGTTAGTAGCGAGCCGGCGATTTGCGGCCATCAAAAATCGCTGTCGAGGATCGCCTCGCCGCCGGCGCGCGTGCCGAGTTCGCGCCAGACGCCCAAGCTGACGTGATCGCTGACCGCGCGAACGGAGCCGTCCATGAGTGCGACGTGAACGAGGCCCTTGTGCCAGCTTCGTGCGGTGACGGCCGCGTAGGTCGGCTGCGTCGCGTGCGTGCCTTCCTGGCGCGAGTTGAAATCGATGTCATACTCGCGGGCCGCGACGACGTAACGAAGAACGGTGTTCGGCGTGAACACGGTCGTGATGCCGCTGTGGTGTACACGGCCGTCGCACCATTCGGTATGCCCCGTGTTGTCGTTGCGGTTTGGGCCGAGCTTGTTCTGACCTGAAAGTCCGGTGACGAACGCCGTCGAGTTTGGCACGGCGGGGCCGGGGTCTTGCGTGTTGCGGATGTATGACTGAAACGCCTTGACCTCGGCGGCCGAGAGCGTGTTGCTCATGCCGTCAATCACGTCCGCGGGCCGCACGCTCGAATTCACGTGAAACACGCCGTCGCCGCCCTGGCCGCTCGCCGGGTTGTAGACCAGCCACGTGCCGAAATTGAAGCCGTAGGTTTGCGGGTGCGTGAACGGCTGCCCGGCCGCGTCCACGCGCACGACGTCGTTCACCTCGCTCGGGCAAATGTAGTTGGGAACCTTCATCGTCGGCACGCCGGACGCCAGTTGCGCGTCCCACGCGATGTCCAGCCGAATTTGATCGTGCGCGGCGCCGTGTTCCAGGTACGGCAGCAACCGGCCGTGAATCGACCACGAGCCGTTGTTGCTCGTGAGCACTTTGCCCCGTTCGATGCAGAAGCTCGGCGGGTACGCGCTAAACGTGTCGCCGTAATTGTGCAGCGCGACGCCGATCTGCTTCAGATTATTCCTGCACTGCGTGCGCCGCGCCGCCTCGCGCGCCGACTGCACGGCCGGCAGCAGCAGCGCAATGAGCAGGCCGAAGATGGCCATCACGATGAGCAGTTCGATGAGTGTAAATCCGCGCCGCCAGCCAGTTCGACCATCGTCGCCCAGTCTCATTGGTGTGATCCTCTCTGGTGCGCGGCGTGTCCGCTCATCCAACGCCTGACTTCAGGTCGGCGGGGCAATCCGCTGCTTCGCGCCGCGAAAAGCATTGTACCCAGTCGTCGCGTGAATCGCCAAAAAGAGTTAGCGGTTGAACGACGCCCCATCGTTCGTTCGACTTGGCCCGTTTGAATGCGCTCATAGCGCACGATCAACCCTTGATCACGCCGATCGGCCGGAACCGGGCGACCTTTTTCGACAGGCCCGCCTTGTGGACGACGTCAACGACTTGGTCCACGTCTTTGTAGGCCTTTGGCTGTTCTTCGGGCAGTTCTTTGCGGCTGCGGGCGCGGGCGATGATGCCCAGTGCTTCGAGTTCGCGGTCGATCTGGGCGTGACGGTTGTGCGCGTCCTTCACGGCGGCAGTGCGGCTCATGGCGCGGCCGGCGCCATGGCAGGTAGTGCCGAAGGTTTGTTCCATCGAGCCGGGCTGGCCGACGAGTAGCCACGAGGCGGTGCCCATCGAACCGGGGATTAGGACGGGCTGGCCGACCGAGCGATAGGCTTCGGGAATCTCCGGGTGGTTGGGCGGGAAGGCGCGGGTCGCGCCTTTGCGATGCACGCAAACCTGCGCGCGTTTACCGTCGCCAACGTCGTGGTGTTCGAACTTGGCGATGTTGTGGGCCACGTCGTAAATGAGCTGCATGTCGAGTTCTTCCCACGTGCGACCGAAGACGGTCTCGAAGACCTCGCGAGTCTGCTGCATCAGAAGCTGACGGTTGCACCAGGCGAAGTTGGCGGCGGCGCGCATCGCGGCAATGTAGTGCTGGCCTTCGGAGCTGTGTACCGGAGCGCAGACGAGCTGCTTATCGGGCAGTGTGATGCCGTACTTTTCAGGCACTTTGCGCAGCCGCGCGAGCGCGTCGTCGCATACCTGGTAGCCGAGGCCGCGCGAGCCTGAATGGATCATGATCGCGATCTGGCCCACGAAGAGGCCGAAGACTTTCGCCGCCTCTTCGTCTACGACGCGATCGAGCACTTGAACCTCGAGGAAGTGGTTGCCGGAACCGAGCGTGCCGCACTGCTCCTCGCCGCGCGCGAACGCCCGCTCGCTGACGCAGTCGGGGTCAGCGCCTTCGAGGAATCCGCCGGCCTCGGTGTACTCAAGATCGCGGTCGGTGCCGAGTCCGTGTTTGCGCACGAGGTAGCTCGGCCCCTCGCCGAGTACCCGCCGCATTTCCTTCTGCTTGAATGTGTACTTGCCGGTGCGGCCGACGCCCGTCGGCACGCGGCGGAACAGTTCTTCGACGAGTTCGCGCTGCACGGACTTCACGTCTTCAAACGTGAGGTTCGTTCGGAGTACGCGCACGCCGCAGTTGATGTCGTAGCCGACGCCGCCCGGCGAAATCACGCCGCCCTCGGCCGGGTCGGTCGCCGCGACGCCGCCGATCGTGAATCCATAGCCCCAATGAATGTCGGGCATCGCCAGGCTCGCCTTCTGAATGCCCGGCAGCGTCGCCACGTTCGCGACCTGCTCCGGCGCTTGGTCTTTGCGAATCTGGCCAATAAGTTTTTCATCCGCGTAGATCAGCCCATCAACGCGCATGCCCGGCTTGTACGACTTCGGAATCTTCCAGGTGAACGGGCCGACCTGTTCGAGCGGGCCCGAGTATGCTTCTTTAGCCATGACGCTCGCTCCTTCTCGTTACTTCCTCTGCGAGCACTGCGCCTCTGCGTGAGTCTCCGTTCGGCAGAAGTCTCACGCAGAGGCGCAGTGCTCGCAGAGTTTGAGACTATCGACGCGGTAACGATCTCGATTCTCAAATGTCGAAGATGACTTCCGCTTCCCAACCGTCCGTCGTCGGTTCCACGCGCAGTCCGTGGTAAGTGACCGCCTTCAGTTCGTTGTCCGGCAAGTGCCGCGACCAGTCGGCCGGCTCGCCGCGGCACTCGGCGCGGAGCCGCCGATGGCTTGCGTCCAATTCGATGTCAAAATCAGCCAGCAGCAGGTGCTCGGTCTCGAACCGGTAGATCAACTCGCGCAGCCAATCGACGAACAGCCCTTCGAGGTCCTCCGCTTCGATCTCGATCACGATTTGTCGCCGCGGCTCGATCGCGTCCGGATTTTCGATCACGAGTGCGAACGCGCCGCGGGCCGCCGCGCGGAACAACTCGACGAGCGTGTCCGCCCGCACGCGCAGGCCCACGTCCGCCGTATGCTCGAAGACCTCGAATGATCCCATTTCGTGATGCTAACAAAGTCGAAGCGTAAATGGTTAGAGAGGCGAGGCGTCCGCAGGGTTCGCACGGTCTCGACCGCGTCGCGAGCGGAGCCGCGACATTCCGCCGCGCCGCGGGTCCACTGCGTAACGTCATGCACGACCCGACGAATCAGTCCGGTTCTGGGCACTACGCATCGCCAAGCTCGACTTCGACGAGTCTTCTGGACCGCGTACGGGCGCGGAACCAATCGGCATGGCGCCATCTCGTCGATCTTTATGGTCCACTCGTCTACGGCTGGTGCCGCCGGGCCGGACTCCGCGAGGAAGATGCGGCCGACGTGACGCAGGATGTCTTTCTCGCCGTCGCGCGAAATTTCGATCGCTACGAACACGACGGCCCGAACGCCAGCTTCCGCGGCTGGCTGCGCACGATCACGTCAAACAAGATCAACGACCTGTTTCGGCGCCGGGCTTCCGGGACTCAAAGGCCTGGCCAAACTGTCGGAGCTAGTTCTGGATCGCACGCAAGTGACCGACGCTGGACTGGATCATATCAACGACCTTACGAGCCTCACGCGCGTATGGTTGATACAAACGCAAGTAAGCGATGTGGGGCTGGAACGCCTCGCCGACAACCCAAAGCTCGTATCCCTTAACGTCGAGAAGACGAACGTCACCGCAACCGGCGTGAAGAAGCTGTAGGCCGCCTTGCCGGGGTGCAAGATCGAATGGGACGGGGGCGTGATTGAACCGAAGTGAAGCAGCTCAAACGGCTGTCGCTCGCCACGAGCGGCATGACAGACGCCGGACTGGACCATTTGGCCGGCCTGACAAATCTCGAAGAGCTGAACGTGACCGGGACGAAGGTGACCGCCGACGGAATCGCCCGGCTTCAAGCGGCACTTCCGAAGTGCAAGATCGTTTCGTCCGTCAAATCGGAGCCGCGGCTGGCACGGTAGCGCCAAGCAGTTTGGCCTCAAATTGCGTCCGGCTGATACGCCAGCCACAACGCGCGGTAGTACTTGAGCACGCGGACGGGGTCGGCCGATTCGGGAATCTCGGCTAGGCAGTAGCCTTCGAAGCCGGACTGTTTGAGCAACGCGAACAACTGTCGCCACGGGTAGTTTTCGAGAAACAGATCGCGCATGTGCACGGCCGCGATCTTCTTGGCGACGAGGCGGAAGTTTTTTTCGATCGACGGGGCCGCACCCTCTTTCACCGGCTTATCGAGGTCCGTGTCGTTTGAATTCCAGCAGACGACGGCGTTGTCGTGCGCGGCGTGGTCCATGATCTTCTTGATGTTCGGCAACTCGGCGGTGACGGCTCCGTGTACTTCGACGCGCACGTGGACGCCGTAGCCCAGGCCAAATTCGCCGCACTCGCGCATCGCGTCGCCGATCAGTTTCAGCGTGTCGTCGAGCGACGCGCCTTTGGGCACACCGTTCGGCCGCACCTTGACACCGGGGCAGCCGAGATCGTGAGCCAGTTTGACCCACTCTTTCGTTTCCTCGATGTTCTTTTTCACGACCGCATTGTCGGCCGCTTGAAATTCGCAGGTCGTGCCCAGTCCGGCGATCTCGATGCCGCCGTCCTCAAACCGCTTGCGCACGTCGCGCCGCTCGGCAGCCGTCAGTTTCAATTCGACCTTGTGCGCGTGTGTCGTACGCAACTCGACGCCTTCGAGTTTGCAATCCGTCAAATGCTTGATGAGTGTCGCGACGTCCCAGTCTTTCGCGATGTTGTAGGTCACGGTGCCGAGTTTCATGAGCGGGTTCCTCGAAGAAAGTCTCGTGCGAAGGCTGTCCAGACAAAACGTCGCCTGCGGCGCGCGAGGTTCAACCGGTTCAACCATTTAACCACAGCCATGACAGCCAGCAGAGGAATGGAAAACCGACGAACACGATCGCGTAAGTGAACCACGTGGTGAATTTGTTTTCTGGCCATTGGGCCATGACGGTTCCTCGCGGCGATTGCGGCGAAGTAGGCCGCGTCACTTGCCGGGGCCGGGCGGCAGTTGTTCGCCGCGATGGCGTGTGAGCGGCTTGGCGGCGAGCTTGCGGCACTTCGGACACGACACTCCGTCGTTCAGCGACGCCGCCGATCCACCCAACGGACCCGCGGCCTCCATCACAAAATAACTTTGGCCGCAACGCGGACACTTACGCTTCTGCTTGGTTCTCGGCTGCCAGGCCATCGGATCACCTTGGTATCGACTGATCAGAGCACTCAGCGAATTGTACCAAGTCGCGCGGCGAGTGCGAGTGAGGAAGCGGAGATCGGTGATCGACCGTCGACAAGAAATGCGAGAATGAAAAATCCAGCAGGCTTGATCGGCAATATCGCGGGCATGCCGGTCAGACGACGAGCACGCCCGTGCCCCACGTCAATCCCGCGCCGAAACCGCTCAGCAAAACCTTGTCGCCGCGATTCAAGTGACCGGCCGAGCGGGCTTCGTCCATCGCGATCGGCACGGAGCCGGCGGAGGTGTTGCCGTATCGATCCAGATTGTTGAAGACCTTGTCGCGCGTGAAGCCGAGCACGTCGGTGGCCGCGTTGATGATGCGGATATTCGCTTGATGCGGAATGACCAGATCGAGGTCCTTGACCGTGAGGCCGGCGCGTTCGAGGACTTCCTCGGTCGAATCGGTGAGGATGTTGACGGCCCATTTGAAAACCGCGCGGCCGTCCATTTCGAGGAAGTGCAGGCCTTTTTCGATCGCTTCCGGCGTCGGCGCCATGCGCGAGCCGCATGCTTGTCGCTGCAACAGCGAACCGCCGGACCCGTCCGCGCCGAGCCGGTACGCGAGCAACCCTTGATCCGGTCCGCCCGGCGCGAGCAGCACCGCGCCGGCGCCGTCACCGAACAGCGGGTAAGTTTTCGAGTCCTTCGGATTGATGATGCGCGAGTTGCAGTCGCCGCCGATCACGAGGCAAAGCTGACTCTGGCCGGAGCCGACCATGCTCATGCCGACGACGAGGGCGTACATGAATCCGGAGCAGGCCGCCTGCACGTCGATCGCGCCGCAGTCGAGCTTCAGCCGATCCTGTACCATGCACGCCGTGGACGGAAACGATTGATCGGGCGTGAACGTGCCGACGACGAGAAAATCGATGTCGCGCGTGTCCACGTGTGCCGAGTCGATGCAGCGCTGGGCCGCTTCATGGCACAGGTCGCTCGTGGCCTGATCCGGCGCGGCGAATCGCCGTTCGCGAATGCCGGTGCGCTGGACGATCCACGACGGATCGAAGCCGAGCGTGGCATGAAGCTCTTCGTTCGTGACGACGCGTTCGGGCACGTAACTGCCGGTGCCGATAATCTGCACGCCCATGAGCGAGCGCGTGCGTTCGAAGAGTCGATTACGACGCGAATGAGTGCGCATGCTGGCCGCCGCGGATGAATTCAAGATCGTGCAAACGCCGGAGGTCAGGAACGAGACGGGCTACCGAGCGCTCGCCAAACCGAGCGGGCCACAGTTCCTCGCCACACAGCGTATGGTCATTACTCCTTAATGGACTGCGGAGTATAAGCATCCGTCGCGTGCAAGGCTAGGCGGAATTGGGCGACAAATGTCACGACGCGCCGATCGGCACTCGCCAGGTTGCGGCCCGCGGCAGTTGTGGGCATGATCTGGAACAAGACGGCGCGCCGTTCGTCGCGATGCACGGTTCTTGGTTTCCCCAAGCGGCTGCGTTTTCGGAGATCGGCTCTTGTTAAGCGACACGGAAACTGGTGGCCGGCGCGAGGGCGCGATTTTGCTCGCGCTGGCGATCGTCACGGGCACATGGTTCCGCTTCTGGGGACTCGGCCGGCCCACGTTGTGGCTCGATGAGTTTGTCACGAACTGGATTACGTCGGCCGGGTCGTGGGGCGAATTGTGGGAACGGAGCACGTCGTACGCGGCGACCCCGCCGCTCTTCTTTGCGGTCGAGCGCGTTGTGCGCGCGATCGCCGGTTTGAACGAACTCGCGATGCGGCTGCCGGCGGCGACCTTCGACATAGCCGCAATGCTCGTGCTGTTTGGTCTCGTGCGCGAGTTGGCCGGCGTGCGAGCGGGCGGCGGCGCGGCACTTTTATTCGCGTGGAACACCACGATGGTGTACCACGCGCGCATGGCTCGCCCGTACAGCCTCGCGGTCTTGCTGGCAACGATGTCGGTATGGTCATTTTGGCGAGCGGTCGAGCGGCCCGATCGAATCGGCAGTTGGGTGATGTTCGTCGTGACGGCCGCCGGATTGTTGTACACGCAGTTTGTGTTCGCGCCGCTTTTGTTGCTTCCGTTTGGTTGGTCGGTCTTCGTGGGGCTGCGCGGTGGCCGGGCTGTTTTGGCGCGGACGATTGCGGCGCTGGCCGCGATCGGACTGGTGTGCTGGCCGCTCCAGTCGCAGCTTGCGCGGCTGTGGGACGACCGCGAGTTGCTCGCGTGGGGATCGGCCGCCGCCGGCGCGGATCGCGTCGCGCAGTTTTTTCAGCCGGGTGCGGTCTTGGTCGCCGTCTCGGCGGGGTTGCTCGCGGCGCTGGTCGGCCGTGTGCTCGGCCGCGACCAATTTGTCGGTTTGGAAAACGCGGCGCCTGAACAGGGTTCACGCATCAAATCGCTTGCGATCCTGTTCGCGTGGTTTGCAGTGCCGATGATTTCGATGTGGCTCGCGAGCGCATGGCTGCATCCCACGCTTTCCGAGACCCGCTACTTGGTCACCGCCGCGCCGCCGTGCTGCGCGATCTTGGCGGTGCTTGTGTCCTGGGTTCGGCCGGCGTTCGTGCGCCTGCTCATCGTCGCGGCTTACCTGCTCGCAACGCCGCAGGTGGCACAGATACGCGAAATCGCCACTCAGGGGCACGCGACGCTCGTGACCTACGATTTGCGGCCGGCGCTGGTGAAGCTCGATCGCGAAGTTGCCGCGACCGATTTGGTGCTGATCCGCAGCGGCCTCGTGGAATCGACACTGCTCGACAGACGCTGGGGCGACCGAAAGCTGCACAGCTATCTCGGCTGTCCGCTCGCGCCGTTTTATCTGACGCGGCCGATGCGTTTCTTCGCCGTGCCGGATCACGGGTCGCAGCGCGAACTGGCGACGCACCTGAGCGGACTGATCGCCGAGACGGCGTCGAACGGCGGCCGCGTCTGGGTCGTCAGCCACGACGGTTACGGGGCTGGTCAGCCGGCGGCGGAATCGGTCGATCGGCTCTTGCGGCAGGCCGGCTGGCAACTCCAGCAGGCCGAATTCCTCGGCGGTGAACTGGTACTCGTGTTTGTGCGGCTGGCCGCAACCCATTCTGGGCCAGACGGTTCGTGACCATTTCGGGCCGTCGCGCGAACGACGAATTCGATTCGTTCAGCGCCGGCAGAGCCGCTACAACCGGCAATGTTTGCGTCAATTCAAAATCCCGCCGCAATTTCTCAACTTCTGCTACTCGCCCGGTCGATAAATGGCAAAGTCGGGGGATAATCGTTTCGGAATCTGAAGGAGGATTGCCATGGCCACGTGCCACCTGCGTTTGTTTCCGCAAGCCGAGCAAGACGCGCCGCCGTCGAGCGAGCAGGATGCCTCCGTGTCGATTCGCCTGAGCGACCTCTTTCCGCTCTTGCGCCACGCCGTGAAGGCGAATTATGCCTGGATCAAGGATTTCGAAGACGATGAGATCCGTGTGACGCCGGATTTCTACGATGTCGTGCGGGCCTTCACCGGTCTGCGGCCGTCCGCGTGACGCGGCACGGCAGAGACACAAACTTCCGTTCACCTCGACGCAATGAATCATCGTGGTGAGTCGTGAGTGGCGTTGTCGGCAGGCCAGCGCCGGCGGCCCCTCATGACTCACCACTTCCAGGCTCCCCGGCCGAACTCACATCACACCGGCCGTGCAGTCCAGCAACGACGCGCTCACTCGCATCTCACTGCGACACTAACCGGCCGCATTGCCAACCACTCGGCTACGCGCGAGTAAGCCCCCGCACCACATGAAGCGGAACTTATTCCCGCCTCACAGTCACTTTATCTTCTGCAGCTAGGATCTCTTTCGTTCGTTGTGCTCGTTCCATGTGCACGACGACTTTGAGAATTTTCGGCACGAACACTCTGAAAGGAGCGAACGATGAGATCAAGCAAGCAGAGTCGAAATGGGCGTGAGCTGCGCGTCGAGGCGCTTGAATGCCGTTGGCTGCTGGACGGCAACGTCACGGTCGGACTGCGAAGCGGCCTCCTCGTGGTTTCGGGAGACTCGCTCGACAACCAAGTGGAAATCTCGCAGCCGACTCCGGGTACGTTTCGGGTTGAGGGACTCGAAGGGACCACAGTCAATGGGCAAGAATTCAGGGAGATCACCGGCCTGGTGCGCAATCTCACGATTCAACTGAGGCAGGGTGGTGAAGATCACGTCGTGATTCAAGGGCCGGTCGACATTGCCGCCGACCTGCGCGCCACGATGGGCGACGGCGAACTTTCCATCGAGGGATCGGCTGGTCCCGTCGAGATCGGCCGCAATCTGAACTTCCGGGCCGGCGACGATGGCAACGTGACCTTGATCAATGAAGTCTTCGTCGAAGGCGATGCCAACATCCGGGCTGGTGGCGACGTCGTCGCGACGGCCGGGCTGGCCACGCTTCCTGACTTCGACGCGGCCAACTTCAGCGACAGCTTGACCATCGACAACCCCTACTTCCCCGCGGTGCCCGGCACGACGTGGACCTACGAGGCCGAGGGGATCGATGACGAAACCGGCGAACCGTTTTTCGAAACGATCGTGGTCGAGGTGCTGCCGGAGACGCGAAACATCGTCGGCGTTGAGGTGCGGATCGTGCGCGATCGCGTCTTCGTCGATGGGCTCTTGGTCGAAGACACGTTCGACTGGTACGCCCAGGATGACAACGGCAACGTTTGGTACCTCGGTGAGGACGTCACGAACTTCGAGTACGACGACGCCGGCAACCTGATCGGCACGGACAACGGCGGAGCCTGGGAGGCAGGCGTGGACGACGCCGTGGCGGGAGTCATCATGCAGGCCAATCCCCGGATCGGCGACCGATACCAACAAGAGTTCCAGCCCGGCGGCGTGCTCGACCAAGCGGAGGTGCTGTCAAAGGACGAAACAATCGACACTGCCGTCGGCACATTCTCGAACGTGCTGCGAACGAAGGACGGCTCCGTGCGAGAACCGTTCGGCCTCGATCACAAACTCTTCGCACCCGGGCTTGGCCTGATTGGTGAACTCAAGTTCGACAGCGAGGACGGCGAGATCGAGCAGACGAACCGGCTCATCTCGGTGGAGTTGAATGGAGTGCCGGTGACGGAGTTGGTGCCTCCCACCGGCTTCGTGGGCACCAACGCTAGCGGCGAAGCGTTAGAGGGAATCGAGTTCGACGGCGCCCTGAACATTCGCGCGGGAGTCGCGGTCCTGCTGAACGGCACCGAGCTGGACGATGAAGCGCAGATCAACTCCGGTGCGGAGGTCCTCATCATTGACTCAGTGCTCCGCGAGATGTCCTGGATTTCGGCCGTGGAAGCGGTGACGTTCCGAAACGTTTCCGCCGACCGACGAGTCCTGATTCGCGGCGACGGCGACGTCTACATCTTCGACTCGGCTCTTGACGACTTGCGAATCCTGCTCGGCCCAAGCGACAACAGCCTGATCGTCGAAGGTTCGCAAATCGGCCGTCTCATCGCCGATGGCGGGCTTGGCGACAACACGTTCGAGGACCGTGGCGGCAACACGTTCGGCCAACTCCAGCTTACGCGGTTTTGATCTTCACAAACCTAGTCGTCTGGATCGCTTGAATTGACAGGCCGACTCGACCAAGCCGCAGGCGTGCGCGAGGAGCGTGGCTGGGACAATCCCGCGCACGCCAACGGCTTACGGATGTTGCCTTGCGAGTTCTTCGCCGGCTGCATCCGCAGAACGGGCGGCGCGGTGATCCTCAGCAGCGGGTCACGTGCGAGTGCCAGCGGCAATGCCAAGATCGGTTGGCCGCTTGACGCGTGCGCCGGCTAGGCGGAGAATCGTATCGCTAGCCCGTCACCTCGCTCTCGCCGCGGAGGCCACCGATGCAAGACGAACTCAATCAACCGACGGATACGCGAACCGATCCCGCCCCGACGCTGCTGCCGACCGGCGACCAGCGCCCGCGGTACGCGCTGGTGCGGGAGGCGGGCCACGGGGGCATCGGCAGGGTCTGGGTCGCGTGCGACCTGGCCCTGAACCGCGAGGTCGCGCTCAAGGAGTTGAAGCCCGAACTCTGGAACGATCCACGGGCGAAGCAGCGGTTTCTCCGCGAGCCAGGTTACCGGTCGTTCATTCTTCCGAGACATTTCTTGGAGTGCCGGCCATGAGCAGTCATGAATCTTCGGGTGTCGGGGCAATGGGTGTTGCACGCGAACCGTCGGCTGCGGGCGCGGACCGTGGGGCGTCCACAGTGCCGTTTGAAGCCTCGACGCTCGATCCCGCCGGCGCCTCACGAGCGGCGGCGACGGCTGGCGACGGCGGCCCGGTGGGTCAGGTGCTCGGTGATTACGAGCTGCTGGACAAGCTCGGCTCGGGCGGCATGGGCGTGGTCTATCGGGCGCGGCAGCGGAGTGCGAACCGAATCGTCGCGCTGAAGCTGATCCGGCCGGAGCGGCTCGCGGACCTGGAGCCGGAGAAGCGGCAACAGTGGCTGGACCGGTTCCAGGCCGAGGCCCAGGCCACGGCGCGGCTGGAGCACGAGCACATCGTGACGGTGTATGAGGTCGGCTCGATCGACGGCGTGCCGTTCTACTCGATGCGTCACGTCGAGGGCCGGACTCTGGCCGACATCGTGCGTGACGGTCCGCTGGAGAACCGGCGGGCCGCGGCCGTTCTGGAGCCAGTCGCCCGCGCGGTCGATCACGCGCACCGCGCCGGCATCCTGCACCGCGATCTCAAGCCACGCAACATCCTGTTCGACTCCAGCG
>Ga0247727_10005660_pt1 | contig 25157 bp, 15 predicted proteins | sample WisWelCaveWW1625_FD_202498 | JGI IMG/M metagenome (GOLD analysis project Ga0247727, IMG submission 202498) | Biofilm microbial communities from Wishing Well Cave, Virginia, United States - WW16-25 | ecosystem: Environmental > Aquatic > Deep subsurface > Groundwater > Cave microbial mat | place...
ACCCGATTTTTGCTATCCGAAGTCACAGGTAACTCGCGAGTCTTTGCGCATGACAGTCGCTGGCAACTTAAAAAGGAAAATTTTTTCCGCTACTTGGGCGTATGCTTGTAAATATAAACTAATAAAAAGCGAATTTGAACTTTTAGTAAAGATTGGGTAAAAATTCCGCCAACCTCCGGAGCCGGGCCTTCATATAATGATGGAATTCGGAGCGCGAGGCGGGCAGGGTATTGGCTGGACGGAAATTATTTTTCCGCTGAAAATCAGCTATGCTTGTAAGTATTATCAAATGAAAAATAAAGCGTTAAGTTTATATTAAGATTTTATGATCGCAGGTTGATGTAGACTGAACGGAAATTCAATCAGGGAATTAACAGGGACGATACTTGACCGATGTTTAGCCTTGCTCGTAGATATTTCGCATCTTTGCTTGGCCTGGTGTTGGCGGGTTGGAGTTTATTTCTATACGGCTGCGCGGGAACTCATTCATCGCGATCCGGCGCGACGCCGCTGGCGATCAAGCCTTCTGCCGCGTTGCTGCCGGAATATCGCATCAACGCGCTTGATGAGCTGGAAATTCGCGTGCGCTATCACGAACGTTTGAACGGGCTTGCGAAAGTTCGGCCCGACGGCCGCATCACGCTGGAAGATTTCGGCGATCTGCGCGCCGCCGGGATGACGCCGGCGGAACTGGATAGCGCCATTACCGCCGCTTATGCGCCGCTCATTCACGAGCCGGAGGTGACGGTTTTCGTGCGGAGCTTTGCGGCGCTTTCGCTATACGTTGTGGGCGAAGTCCGCAATCCCGGCATCGTGGAAATGAAACCCCAAATGACCGTGCTGCAAGCTTTGGCGGCGGCCAGCGGGCCGATTCGCACCGCCAAATTGAACAGCGTGATGCGGCTGCGCCGTGACCCGGCAGGCGAGCTTAAGGCCATGCGTTTGGACCTGAATCCCTCGGCCATCAAGAACGGCGCGTTTCAGGATATGCACGTGCAGCCGGAGGATATTATTTTCGTTCCCAAAACTTTTATTGCGAGCGTGAACAACTTTCTCACGCAAGTTTACGACGGGCTGTTTCCGCCGGTTGATGTTTATCTCAGAGCCTTGCGGGAATACAATCGCCCCGGCAATTGACCGGCTTGTCAACGCGACTTCCCGCAGGTTTGAATGGATTTAACATGACACTTCCCACACAAATTTCGGTTGGCCAGGGGAATAATGAGCTGCAACTGCGCAAAGAACCGCCGGCGCCGCCACCGGCGGCCACGCTCTCGTTCTCGTTTCGCGATGTGGTGATGATAATTTATCGGCGGCGGCATCTGGCTTTGACGTTGTTCGGCGCCATTTTTTTGATCGTGGCCGCGGCGACGATGATGCAGCCTTCCATTTATATGACGCGCGCCAAACTGCTGTTCAAGAAAGAGCGCGCCAATACCGTCGTTTCCGCCAGCGAGGGCGCGGCGACGGAAGACAAACCGCAGCTCTCCGAAGAGGCGTTGAATTCCGAAATCGAGATTCTCAAAAGCACGATTTTGATGCGTGAAGTTTTGCGCAGCAACCATACATATAAACAAATTATCGGCGTTGAAAGCGCCAGCGTGCTGGACAGCGCCGAGGCGTTGGAAATTGCGGTGGCTATGCTCAAAGCGGATCTCAATTGCCAAATCGTGCCCAAATCGAACGTTCTGCAAGTCACCTATGAATCGAAGGATCCGCGGCTGGCGACTGAAATCGTCAATGAGTTGTGCCAACGATATGTCATCCGCCACCTCGAAGTGCACGAAAACCAGAACATTCACGCCTTCTTTCAAAAGCAGGCGGAAGTTTTGCGCGACACTTTGCAAGTCGTCGCGGCAGAGTTGGAGCGTTTTGAAGCCGAGCATAATTTAATCGCGCCGGATCAACAGCGCCAGTTGTATTTGCAAAAGCTCGCCGATCACGAGTCGCAGCTCAGCTTCATTCGCGCCAATGCGCAGGCGGCGGCGCGGCAGGTCGATTTTCTGGAAAAGCAGATCGCCGCGGAACCGGCGCGGTTGCAGGAGCAAAATCAGCAGGTTTCCTCCGTCGTCATCGAGTCGCTGGCAAAAGAATTGGCTTCGCTCAAATCAAAGTATGAATTGATGCTTCTGGATGACAGCGATCGCGCCCAGCCGAAAAGCCAATTGGCGCGCAGCTTGAAAGCGCGCATTGCACAAATTGAAGAAACGATTGATGCGCACGAGCGCACCGCCAAGCCGGAAGTGTCCGGCGATATCAATCGCTCGATGATGGATTTATCCACTGAATTGACGCGCGCGCGTTTCGAGTTGATCGGGTATCAAACGAAGGAGAAGGAATTGCGGGCGGCGGCGGCGCAACTGAAACAGGATTTGAGAAGTCTCGAGCGCGCCAGTTTCACGCATCAAGCGCTGGCGCAACAAATGCAAGTGATTCAAAATAATTATTTGCTCTATTCACGGAAGCAGGAGGAGGCGCGGATTTCCGAAGCGCTCGATCGCGAGAAAGTGGCGAATGTCAGTATCATCGATCCCGCGAGCCTGCCGCTGGATCCGGTCAGCCCCAATCGCAAGCTTAATATCGTGATGGGATTTTTTCTGGCGCTGTTTGTGAGTGTGGGAATCGCTTTCGGCTTCGGCTTTTTCGATAACGTCGTGCATGCGGAGGGCGACATCGCGCGGCAACTGGACGTTCCCGTGATCGTGTCGATTCCCGATGGTGAATGGCCGCCGAATTTGCTGCCGGAAACTATCTTTGAAACGGGAGGGTTGCCCGCTGAAGCGAAATAAAAAACGTGACGGCGCGTTGTCCAGCGTCGCTTCCGGTGGCAATTATAAAGAGAAAAAATGAATATAGCTAAGGACAGGTTGTCTCGCGGCGAGGAAGCCAATTCGCACGGTCAAGCATCCGGTTATGCCAAATCTTCGGACGTTGCGCCGGCGCGTTCGACGCGTGATGTTCCACGCAACGGCGCCGAGCCCGGAGCCTTTGCGGAACTCTCGGTCCGGATGATTCCGGAATTGAGTCGTGAACAGCTCAAGTTGCGAAACGATTTGTTGCTCGCGCAACAGCGGCAAGGGATTCGCTCGGTTCTGGTAACCGGCGCGAGTGAGGGCGTTGGCGTCACCGCCGTTGCCACCACGCTGGCGCTCGGCTTAAGTCTGGATCAAAAGAAGCGGGTGCTGCTGGTCGACGCCAACGGCAAACGGCCGAAGCTGCACAAACTTTTCGATTTAAAAAGCAGCCTCGAAGTCGAGGCCGGAGATGCCATCGGTTTCTTTGACATGGCCGCCGTGAATGGCATTCCGAATCTGCGCGTCATTCCCATCGATGGCGCCCCCGCAGCGAACTTTGATATGAAGCGCTTTGTCGCGGTTTTGCCGGCGCTGCGCGAAGCGTTCGATTTCATGATTATCGACGCGCCGCCGCTGACGATGAATTTCGACGTGCTGATGTTGTGCCTGCATCTCGACAGCGTCATGGTGGTGGCGGAAGCGGATCGGACCCGCGTTGAAGAGATTCGCGAAATTGTGAAAGAGTTGCGGCGCGCCGGCACCAATATCCTCGGTCTGGTGCTCAATCGGCAGCGCGAGGATTTGCCGCCGGTGATTAAAAACTTGTTTTAATCGTCAACTGCGTAGATTTTCCTGGCGCGAGCGCTTGAAAAAAAATTAAGAAACTCGTACCGATTTGATGGCGATATGAATTCCAATGCGAATGGTGAAGGATTGATGAGCGCGTTTTTTCAGCCGTGGTTGATCGGGCTTATCGTGGTCGGCGCCGGTTTTTTTTTGATCGGATTGATTTGGCGCCGGCGAAAAGTCAACTATGCCGTCACCAAGGGGCTTTATGGCAACTGGCACACGGCGATTCCGCGCTACCGCCGATCGCTGCACCGCATGACCGGCGAGTTGGAGCGCGCCCGGCGCTACGGCAATTCGTTGACCATCGCCGTCCTCGCGGTCGATCAGGAACAATTGAAACAGAAGAAGCGCAACCTGCTCGCGGTGACGGAAAACACGGAAATCGCCTCCTATTTTTTTTTCTCGTTGATCAGCTCGCTGCTGCGCGACAACCTGCGCAACTGCGATATGCTGACTTATGATGTGACTAATGACTACTACGTTATTCTGATGCCGGAAACTTCGGCGGCGCTGGCCGAACAAGCCGTCATCCGCTTGAATGAAATGATTGCCAATCGCATCAAAATCGGCTTGCGCTTCGGCGTGGCCGAATTTCCAGCGAATGGATTGACCATTGAAGATTTGGTCAACCATGCACACACCAGAAACCACTGGACGGTTTCTGAACCCTCACCACAAAAAGACGCTGCCAGAGCCAGCCAGAGCGCGCAGCGCAGGGAATCCCTGGCAAACTGAAATTTTCAATTTTACAACATCCAATCCGGAGACTGTGTCGGAGGTAGTTTATGCAAGGGATCTCCAGCGTATATCATTTGCCGGAGGCGGCCAAGCGCGCCTCGCCTTCTGCAATTGAAAAGCCGTGGTACGAAAGCGGTCCGGTCGCCAAATTTTTTGGACAGGGCGTCTACCAACGGATCAAACGCGCCATCGACATGGCGGTGTGTCTGGCCGCGATGCCGGTCATTCTGCCCGTGCTGTTGCTGTGCTGTTTGGCCATCCGCCTTGATTCGCCCGGGTCGATTTTCTTTTTTCAATTGCGAACCGGCCGCGGCGGCCGGCGCTTCAAAATGTATAAGATGCGCACGATGGTGAAGAACGCCGAAGAGCTCAAAGAAAAATACATGCATCTGAATTTGCTCACCTATCCGGATTTCAAAATCGCCAACGATCCGCGCATCACGCGCGTCGGCCGTTTTTTGCGCAAAACCAGCCTCGATGAGCTGCCGCAAATTTTCAATGTCATGCGCGGCGACATGACGCTGGTTGGCCCGCGCCCCACTTCGTTCAAAGCCTCCACGTATAGTTTGTGGCACACCGCGCGTCTCGAATTGAAACCGGGGCTTACCGGTTTGTGGCAGATCAACGGACGCAATGAGCTCGACTTCGACGAGCGCGTGCGTTTGGACATCGCCTATCTGCGGCATCAATGCTTGTGGCTGGATTTTCAAATTATGGTCCGCACCATCGGCGCGGTTTTTACCGGACGCGGAGCGAATTGAAATGCCGGACATTTCCCTCGCCTGGTTCGCATTTTGGTTGTCGGTGGCTTTGATTGCTTATTCTTATGCCGGCTTTTCTCTGCTCATCATCCTCGTTGCGCGCTTGCGCCAGCGCCGCGTGCGGCAACAGCCGATCACGCCGCGCCTCACGTTAATCATTCCGGTTTGGAACGAAGAAAAGGCGATTGCCGAACGGCTCGAGAATGCGCTCGGTTTGGATTATCCGGCGGATCGCCGCGAAATTATCGTGGCTTCGGATGGCTCTGATGATAAAACCGAAGCGATTGTCAACGGCTACGCCAATCAGGGCGTTCGTTTGTTGAGCTTTCCGCGCCGCGGAAAAATTTACGCCCTCAAAGATGCCGTCGCCGCGGCCACCGGTGAGATTCTCGTTTTCTCCGACGCCAATTCGATCTACAAGCCCGAGGCGCTGCGCATGCTCGTGCGCAACTTCGCGGATCCGGAGGTCGGCGGTGTCTGCGGCAATCAAATTTATTTGAAAGCGAAACGAGCCGACGCCACCAGCGCCGGCGAGGGGATGTACTGGTCTTTCGACAAATGGCTGAAACAGTTGGAAAGCTTGACCGGCAGCATCGTCTCGGCGCACGGCGCGATTTATGCGATTCGCCGCGCGCTGTATCAACCCCCGGCGAGCGCGGCGGTGACCGACGACTTTGCGATTTCGACCGCGGTGATCGAGCAAGGTTATCGTTTGATTTTTGAAAGCGAGGCGATTGCCTACGAAGAACCGACCGCCTCGGCCTCGCTCGAATTTGGCCGCAAAGTGCGGATCATGACGCGCGGCTTGCGCGGCGTGCTGCTGCGCCGCCGCCTGTTGAATCCCTTTCGTTACGGATTCTACGCGCTGGAATTGTTCTCTCATAAAGTGTTGCGCCGGCTCGTGCCAATTTTTCTTTTGATGCTGTTCATGGCCAGTTGGTTTTTAAGCCGGAACGATGGCTTTTATTTTTCGGCGGCGGTGGCGCAAACTGTTTTCTACATTCTGGCCGGCGCCGGTTATCTTTTGCGCGGTCATCGCCTCGGCCGGTTGAAATTTTTTTACGTGCCGTTCTTCTATTGTCTCGCCAATGCCGCCGCGCTCATCGCCGTCATCCGGCTGCTGCGCGGCAAGCGCGTTGAGTTTTGGCAGCCGCAGCGCCACGGCTCGATAGCGTGAAAGTTTTTCAACCACCACGACACTAAGAAAAACCTTGGCGTCCTTGTCTTGGCGGTTAAATTGATTTATTGATTTCAACTTTTAAAGTGAACTCCAGATGTCTAACCATAACGGCGCTTATTCTTCCTCACCAAATCACATCGACTACGACGTGCACGGACTCGTCGGCATTCGATTGGTGAATCCTACGCCGGGCGATGCTGACGCCGTTTTCAAACAACTCGGGCCGTTGCAGCGTCCGTTGAACCGCGAGCCGGACATCATCGTTCGTTTCATGGAAAGTTTGCCGATTCCCAACCTGCGGCATTTGACGCTGCACGACAACGGCTTCACCGACGACGGTTTTTTCATTTTGCGCAGCAGCAAAAAAGCCGCGCGCGTCAAAATTGCGTTCGAGCAAATCGGGGGCGAGCAATGCGAGATCGTTTGCGAAAGCGGGCTGCGTTCCGTGCCGCTGCTGCTCGCCATTCTCAATCTGACGATGCTGAAAAAAGATTGCGTGCCGCTGCATGCCTCGGCTTTTGTTTATGAAGGCGCTGGCGTGCTGGTGACGGGCTGGTCGAAAGGCGGCAAAACCGAAACGCTGCTGTCGTTTGCGGCGCACGGCGCGCGCTACGTCGGCGACGAATGGATCGTGCTCCGCGGCGACGGCCAAAGAATGTACGGCATTCCGGAAATCATTCGGCTGTGGGATTGGCATCTCGAAAATCTGCCGAACGTTCGCCGCCAGGTCAAGCGCGAAAACCTGCTCTTTTTCAAAGCCGTGCACGGGCTCGACCGCGTTCAGCAAAATCTCAACGGCTTTGCCAGCAAAACTTTTCCCCTCAAAATGCTGCGCGAGGCGATGCCGGCCATCAAGCGCCAACTGAACGTCCGCTTCGAGCCGGGAAAAATTTTTGGCGAGCGCTGCGGCCCGTTCGAAGCTCGGCCGGATAAAGTTTTTCTCGGACTCAGCCATGCCGATTCGGAAATCACCGTCAGGCAACTCGATCCGACTGTCATTGCCGATCGCATGATCGCCTCGATTCGATTCGAGCAGTTGCCGTTCTTCGAACATTATCTCTCATTCAAATTCGCATTCCCCGACCGCCAAAACGAATTTCTCGATCACGTTCACGAGCTGCAATACGATATTTTACGCCGCGCCTTGTCCGGCAAAGAGTCTTACGAAGTCCGGCATCCGTATCCGGTCTCGTTTCAAGAATTGTATGCGAAGATGAAGCCGTATTGTGAGAGTTTGCCGGTTGGCCAGCGTGCCGGTTAAGCAAACGAATTAACCGGTAAACATTTTTATTTTACCCAGATTTTATTTATAATAGACAATATGCAAGCCCTAATTTTAGCCGGCGGCCTCGGCACGCGGCTGCGCGCCGTCGTCAGCGACAAGCCGAAACCGATGGCGACGATCGTCGGCAAACCTTTTCTCGAATATCAAATCGAGCTGCTCCAGCGCGGCGGCGTCGACGACGTGACTTTTTGTGTCGGTTATTTATACGAACAAATTCAAAACTATTTCGGCAGCGGCGAGAAATGGGGCGTCAAAATCAATTACTCGATTGAAGAAGAATTGCTGGGAACCGCCGGCGCGTTGAAATTGGCGCAGCGTTTCATTCACGGCCCCTTTTTTGTTTTGAACGGCGACACGCATCTCGATATTGATTTGCCAAAACTCGCGCGATTTTATCAAGAGAATAAAGAGAACCACAACGCCATCGGCGCGATGGCATTGGCCGAGATTCAAGATGCTCGCAATTACGGCTCCGTCACGATCAATGCAGATAGCGCTATTTTGAGTTTCAATGAAAAATCAGAAAGCGCCGAGACTTCGAAGTTGATCAACGCCGGCATTTATGTTTTGGCGCCGGAAATTTTGAATTTCATTGCCGCGGCAAAAAAAGTTTCATTGGAAAAAGAAACGTTTCCAACCGCGATCAATCAAGGGCATCCGCTGTTTGGGTATCGGACGGAGGGATATTTCGTCGACATCGGTACGCCGGCCGGATACCAGGGATTTCAACAACACATTTCAGGAAAGGACGCATGATCATTCGCAGCAAAGCGCCTTTGCGAATCAGCTTTTCCGGCGGCGGCACCGAGGTGTCGCCGTACAAAGACAAATACGGCGGGGTGGTTCTCAGCGCGACGATCGACAAATACGCCTACGGCTCGCTGCTGTTGCGCGACGACCGCAACGTGACGGTGAAGTCGCTCGATTACGACGTCGTCGCCAAATATCATCTCGACAGCGAGCTGTCTTACGACGGCGAGCTGGATTTGGTGAAAGCCGTCATCAAAAATTTGAACAAAGGTTACAAACAGGGATTCGATTTTTTCATTCACAGCGACGCGCCGCCCGGATCGGGCTTGGGCTCGTCTTCGACGATGGTGGTGGCGCTGATCGGACTGCTCAAACATTTGCAGCGGCTGCCGCTGACGAATTATGAAATCGCCAATCTCGCGTTTCATATCGAGCGCGAGGATTTGGGCATCAAAGGCGGCATGCAGGATCAATACGCCGCGGTTTTTGGCGGCTTCAACTTTATCGAATTCGGCATCGGTCCCGGGCTGTCGAATGTCGTGGTCAATCCGCTGCGAATCGACGCCGACGTCATCAATGAGCTTGAATATCGCTTGCTGCTGTGTTACACCGGACGAACGCGCTTGTCGGCGAACATCATCTCGACGCAGGTTGAGGCTTATACGAAGGAAGACGTCGACGTGCTCAAGGCGATGGAGGAGCTGAAAAAAATCACCATCGAGATGAAGAATGCGCTGCTGCAGGCGCGTCTGGATGATTTTGGCCGGCTCCTGCACGAGGCATGGATCAACAAAAAGAAAATGGCAACGCAGATCACCAACACGACGATTGACGCGCTTTACGAAACCGCCAGAAAACACGGCGCGCTCGGTGGCAAAATTTTGGGCGCCGGCGGCGGCGGCTATTTGCTGCTCTATTGCGAGTTCGACAAAAAACACGTCGTCGCCGAAGAGCTGGAAAAATTAGGCGGACAGGTGGTCGAGTTTACCTTCGATCATCAAGGTCTGCAAACGTGGGAAATGCGAGATGCTGAACCGCGCGATGTTTTTGGATCGTGACGGCACGATCAACGAAGAAGTGAATTATCTCAGCCATCCGAAGCAACTGCGGTTGATTGGCGGCGCGGCTGAAGCGATCCGGTTGTTCAATCATGCCGGACTGAAAGTCGTCATTGTCACGAATCAAGCCGGCGTGGGTCGCGGCTATTTTTCCGAACAAGCGGTGCATGAGATTCACGCGGCTTTAGAGAAAAGTCTTCTCGCACAAGAGGCGCGCGTCGACGCGATTTATTTTTGCCCGCATCATCCGACTGCCGGCGTTGGCGCTTACAAAATGAATTGCCATTGCCGAAAGCCGAAACCGGGCTTGTTGGAAAAAGCCGCGAGCGAGCTGAAAATTGACTTGCGCCAGTCGTTGGTCGTGGGCGACAAAATTTCCGATCTCGCCGCCGGCCACGCGGTGGGCTGCAAAAATGTTTTGGTTCGAACCGGCTATGGCCGTGAAGCGGAAAAAGAATTTTCTAACTACAGTTGGCAGCCGGAATTTATTGGCGATGATTTGCTAGAAGCGGCGCGATGGATTTTGCAGCAACTTGATATCTGATAATAATAGAATGCTGCAAATTATTCTATTCGAACGGGCCGGAACCAGAATTACCACGAAGACACAAAGACACGAAGTTTAATTATTGATGTTTGCAAAAGGAAAGCGTCATGTTGGAAGCATCTTGTTTGGTATTCAGCGCCGTGCTCGATTGGAAACAGGATTCATCTGAAATGCCACCCAAGCATGGGGCTTGCACTGTTTCCAATTTTTAATGCAAAACTCAATAAGTTCTTCGCGCCTTGGTGAGTAAAATCCTTAAAACTTTTATAATTTTTCTACTGCCTGATGAGGGCGAGAGATGCTCCGCCAAGTAAATTTAAAATTAGCCGTTCCCGTTACGCTGCTGGTTGTTGCGGCGCTGACCATCGCGAAAGAGATTTACAAAGCGCCGGAACCGCTTTTAATGTTTATCGGCGCGATGTTTCTCGTTTGCTCGGCAGTTTTTTGGAGCTTGAATCGCCGCAGCAAAGCCTCGGCTTATGTGCAAATATCGCGCTGGCTGCTCGGCTGGAGTTTCGTCACGGCCTCTTTGTTGTGGGCGGCGCATCGTTTTGACAAAGCCGGTTGGATATGGTTCAAGCTCACCGGATATAACGTGACGCTGCCGGAGTATTTGTCGGAGCGCATGAATTGGCCGGCGGCAGAGTTGGCGAAACGACAGCCGTTTTTTGCCATCGATCCCGAAGATTCGACGCGGCTGTTGATTGACAGCGGCGAATATGATATTGATGAAACGATCATCGTTCCGCCGGGACTGTCGTTGACAATGGCGCCAGGCGCGGTGCTGCGATTCGGCGCCGGCTGCTCGCTGATTTCTTATAGTCCGATCATCGCGCGCGGCACGGAAAACGAGTCGATTATTTTTACGGCGCAAAATAAATGGCGCAAATGGGGCGTGGTCGGCGTCGTTCGCGCCGGGCAATCGATCTTCGAACACGTTCGTTTCGAGCATGGCCGGCAGGCGTTGATTAACGGCATTGATTTTCCCGGCGCGTTGTCGTTGATCGAAACCGAGACGAAGGTGACGCAAAGCCATTTTGTTAATTTGTTCGGCAAAGACGCCGCGCAAGTTCACGGCGGTCAGGCTTTTTTCCGCAACAATACGTTTCAGGATTGTTTTAAAGACGGCTTGGATTTTGACGGCGGCGCGGGCGAGGTCAGCCACAATCGCTTCGCTCGTTGCGGCGATGAGGCCATCGATCTCGGTGAAGACAGCCGCGTGCAAGTTTTTGACAATATCATTGTCGGCGCCAAGGACGCTCGGATGCGCGCCGATAGCCAATTGAATAAACATAGGACAAACTACTAATGTCTCACGCTTTCTTGAAAAGGACTGGAGCCGCCCTTTTGTCGTTGGCGTTTAGTTTATTCGCGCAAGTGCCCGATACGATCGTCGTGATGCCGCGCGCCAGCACCGCACCGGTGATTACCGATGCCGACGATCCCGCCATTTGGATGCATCCCACCGATCCCGCGAAAACTCTGATCATCGGCACGGACAAAGGCGCTTATCCGGATGGCGGTCTTTTTAGTTGGAATTTGGACGGCACGCAGAAACAACGGATCAGCCTCGACAATCCCAATAACGTTGACGTCCGTTACGGCTTGCGATTGGGCGGCCAGCTCGTCGATATCGCGGCGGCCAGCATGCGTGATCTCCAGCAGGTGCGCATTTTCAAAATCGATGCCGGCACGCGCCGGCTGTCGGATATAACCACACTCGATAGCGCCAATGTGCTCAATAAAATGTTCAAGCTGCCGTACGGTCTCACATTATATAAGCGCCCGACCGACGATTTCATTTTCGCCATTGTCAGCAGCCGGCACAGTGAGTCGAAGGACAAGCTTTGGCAAATCCGGTTGGAGGACGACGGCGCCGGCCGCGTGAAGGGCGCGCTCGTCCGGCAATTTGGCGCTTACAAAAATGTCGTTGAGGGGATGGTGGCAGATGATGAGTTGGGGTATTTTTACGCAGCGGAAGAAAAAGCCGGTATTCACAAGTATTATGCCGATCCGCAGCGGGGCAATGCGCGACTGGCGTTCTTTGGCAGTGAGGACAGCCTCGCCGGCAATTATGAAGGCATGGCGGTGTACAAATGCAGCGATCGCACCGGCTATTTGTTCATCGCGCGTCCGAGCCTTGATTGCATAAAAGTTTACCGTCGCGAAGGCGAAGAGAATAATCCGCACCGCCATCTTTTGGTGACGAAGATTATGGACGCCAATGGCGAGGCCGGTGACGGCATCGAGGTCATCAATCGGCCGAACGGGCCAACCTTTCCGCACGGATTTTTAGTTTGGCAGAATCAGAAAGCGCGCGCGTTTCGGCTTTATGGTTGGGAAGATATCGCTCAAAAATTTCTCAAGATTTGTTCGTCAAATAGCGGCTCGACAGCGGTTGAAGATGGCGCTGTCGACAGCCGCGCGAGCGCCCCGATTCTGGCACTGAAGCAGAATTATCCGAATCCATTCAATCCGGAGACGGATATTCGTTTTGTATTAAAACAGGCCGGGCCGGTGCAGTTGACGATTTATAATGTTTTGGGCGAAGCAATCAGACAATTATTGAACACGAGGCTCGGTGCGGGCGCGCACACCGCCTCGTGGGATGCGAAAAATGATACAGGCGCGCCGGTGGGCAGCGGAGTTTATTTTTATCAATTGCGCGCCGATAACTTGATCGAAACGCGGCGCATGGTGCTGTCACGATAAAACGCCGGCGGAAAATTAACACGGATGAAAATCACCAACAGGGATGAAGAGAAATATGCTCGAATCGCATAAAACAAAATGATGTTGCTTTGCTGAGATCACCTCTTCTTGACCTCACATTCAATTCACGGCAACAAGGACGACAACCAGGAGATTGCAACATGCACGGAATCAGAAGAGGTTTATTGACGATCAGGCCGCAAGAAATTCTTGCCAATGCCTTCCAGCCAGCCACGCTTGTTGTGCTGGCGATTTTCGGGGTCTTCTCCTCTTTACACGCCCAAACACCGATCACCGTCGGTTATAAAGATTTCTACTACGGCACGTCGATTCACGAGGCGCCCACCGCTGAAAAGCCCGAGAGCAAATTGTGGTGGAATGACGGCTATTGGTGGGGAAGCCTTTGGAGTCCGGCGGCGAGCAAATATCGTATCCATCGTTTCGATCTGGCGGCGCAAAGTTGGATCGACGTTGGGCCGGATATTGATGACCGCACCCTCTCGCTTGCCGACGCGCTGTGGGACGGGCAGAAATTGTATGTCGCCTCGCATATTTATAACGGCGGCTCCCAATCGAGCGGCAACACCACGCCGCCCAATTCGGCGCGGCTTTATCGTTACAGTTACGACGCGGCTGCTGATACATACAGTCTTGACGCCGGATTTCCCGTTCTCGTCAACAGCGCCACCTCGGAGACTTTGGTGCTGGATAAAGATTCGACCGGCCAGCTCTGGGTGACGTGGACGCAGGCCGACAAAGTCTACGTGAATTGCTCGCAAGGCGACGATTTGACCTGGAGCGCGCCGTTTGTGATTCCAACGCAGGGCTCGGATTTGGATTCCGACGACATTTCGACGCTGATTGCTTTCAACGGCAAGATCGGCGTGGTATGGAGCAATCAAAGTGATGCGAAAATTTATTTTGCGGTGCATCACGACAACAAACCGGACACGGATTGGGAGGCGCGTGAAATTGCTTTGGAGGACCAGGGTCTGGGAGCCGTCGCGGACGATCATTTGAATCTCAAACTAACGGATGATAGCGGCGGCAATTTGTATCTGACGACCAAAACGAGTTTGAGCGGTTCGAGCGCGCCGGGAATTTATTTGCTCAAACGCAGCTTTGGCGGCGGCTGGTCGAAATACGTGGCGGCCACGAAGTCGGACGACTACACCCGCCCGATCGTGGTTATCGATGATGAAAATCGCGAGCTGTATATTTTTGCAAAAAGCGGCAGCCAAATCAACCAGAAAAAAGTCAGCTTGAGCAACATCAATTTTCCGTCGGGCCCCGGCGACGCTTTCATTAAGAGCTCGGGCAGCGTCGATATTAACGATGCGACGGCCTCGAAGCACAACGTCACCGGCGCGACCGGCCTGCTCGTGCTCGCCAGTTGCGAAGTCAGCCGTTTCTATTATCATAATTATATCGTTTTGCCGAGCAGCGGCGGAACCCCATCCATTATTTCATTTACACCGACGACCGGGCCGGTGGGCACGTCAGTCACGATTACCGGAAATAATTTCAACGGCGCGACCAGCGTCGCGTTTAATGGAACGGCAGCGACGTTTGCGGTGAATTCAAACACGCAGATTACCGCGACGGTTCCGGCGGGCGCGGCAACGGGAAAAATCAGCGTCACCCAATCCGGCAATACGGCGGTCAGCGCCAATAATTTTAATGTGACTTTCCCAACTCAGTACGCGCTGACCGTGAACATCGCCGGCTCGGGTGTTGTGAATCCGGCGGGCGGCGATTATGACGCCGGCACGATGGTGACGTTGGCCGCAACGCCGAATGCGGGTTATCAATTCAGCGGTTGGAGCGGTGATCTCACCGGCGCGGCGAATCCGGCGACGATCACGATGGACGCGAATAAAAATATTACCGCGACATTTATACCGAGCAGCAGCGGCGGGCAGGTTGTTTATCAAGAAACTAAAACCGGCGGTTCGAGCAATTCGACGACGGTGACGACCTCGGCAAATCTCACGGGCGCCGACGGCCATCTCTATTTGGCGGCCATTTCCACGACGGCTAAAGTTGCGGTAACGAGCGTTTCCGGACTGGGTCTGAACTGGACGCTGGTGAAAGCGCAATGCTCCGGGCGCAATACCACCGGCGTGGAAATCTGGGCGGCGCAGGGCGCGCCGAGTGTCAGCGGCGCCGTCACCGCGACTTTTGCTTCGAAGCCCAAAAATGCCGTGATTGCGGTGTCACGATATTCCAACGCGCAGGCGGCGAATCCGATTGGCAATATCGTTTCGGGCAATACCGCCGGCGTTAACGGCGCTTGTTCCGGCGGCGCTGATAACAGTTCCTATTCATTCAATCTCACGGCCTCGATGAGCGGCGCGATGATTTATAGCGCGGCGGCGCTGCGCAATCGCACGCACACGCCGGGCGCTGGATATACCGAGCGCGCTGAAATCAAACAGGGCAGTTCTTCTCCCGCTTCGGCGGCGGTGCAGGATAAAAATATCGCCGCCGCGGGAACCGCCGCGCTCAATGGTTCATTCAGCAACAGCACGGACTGGGCTGTGGTCGGGCTCGAAATCAAACCATCGTCGAGCAGCGGCGCGCAATACACGTTAACGACGAACGTTTCCGGTTTGGGAAATGTGGTTCCCGTGGGCGGCACTTTTGACGCCGGCACGATGGTGATGTTGACCGCGACGCCGGATGCAGGTCATCAATTCAGCGGTTGGAGCGGCGATCTCACCGGCGCGGCGAATCCGGCGACGATCACGATGGATGCGAACAAAAACGTCACCGCAACTTTCACGGCGCTGCCGCCGACGCAGTACTCTTTAATCGTGAATGTGTCCGGTTCTGGAATGGTGAATCCGTCGGGCGGCGATTATGACGCCGGCGCGATGGTGACATTGACCGCGACGCCGGATGCGGGTTATCAATTCAGCGGTTGGAGCGGCGATCTCACCGGCGCGGCGAATCCGGCGACGATCACGATGAACGCGAACAAAAACGTCACCGCCAATTTTTCCGCAAGCGGCGGCAGCGGACAAATCGTTCATCAAGAAACCCAAACCGGGGCCTCGAGCAACTCGCTTACGGTGATCACTTCGACGAGTCTCGCCGGCGCCAACAATGATCTCTATCTGGCAGCGATTGTCAGCCGGTCCAAACGCGCAGTCAGCGGTGTTTCCGGCCTCGGGCTGGATTGGTCGCTGGTGAAAGCGCAATGTTCCGGACGCAATCTCACCGGCGTGGAAGTGTGGATGGCGCAAGGCCCGGCGAGCGCCAGCGGCGCGGTGACGGCGACGTTCGCTTCAGCGCCGAGCAATGCCGTGATCGCGGTCTCGAGATATTCCGGCGTTGACGCGACGAATCCGTTTGGCAGTGTTTTTTCGGGCAACACTCTTGGCGTCGATGGCGCTTGCTCCGGCGGCGTTGATAATGCGTCATATTCGTTCGGCCTCGCGACGACGGTCAACGACGCCGTGATTTATGGCGCTGCGGCCATCCGCAGCACCACGCACACCCCGGGCGCCGGCTACACGGAGCGCGCCGAGATCAAACAAGGCAGCTCTTCGCCCGCGACAGTGGCGGTGCAAGACAAGAGCGTGGCTGCAGTTGGAATGGACGCGCTCGAAGGCTCGTTCGGCGGCAGCAATGATTGGGCGGTGGTGGGAATTGAGCTCAAGCCGCAGGCAACGACGACGAGCATGAGCAAACGTGACGCGGTCTCCGAAAATAAAAAATTGGCCGGGTCACACCCGGGTTTCGAGCTCGATCAAAATTATCCGAATCCGTTTAAACCGACGACGTCGATCAGCTTCACGCTGCCGGTGGCATGCAACGTGAGGCTGAACGTATGTGATGCAACCGGCGAGGTTGTTCGCACGCTCGCTGCCGGTGAGATGGATCCCGGCCGGCACACCGTGCGCTGGAGCGGCCGCGGCCACTTCGGCCGCCTCGTCGCCGCCGGAACCTACGTGCTCAAGATTGAAATAGAAGATGAAGACGGCAACCACCTCTTTACTAAGACCCGGCGAATGAATTTGTTGCAATAATTTTTTTGTCTTACGCCGGGGCGTGACGCCGTCAGGCCCCGGCTCGTCTGCGTTGTTTTTGGGATATGCGAAAAAAAAAATTAAAAAACGGGAGCGCAAGAACAATCGGCAAAGTTGCCCGTTGGTGCATTGGTTTTTTTTGCGCCGCGGTGAGGCTGATTGTTTTTGACGACGCCCGTCTGGCGCAAGCGCAATCCGTTCCAATCGCCGCCGGCTATCGCGATTTTTATTTTGGCAAATCCGTCAACAACACGCCGACCGGCGAAAAGCCGCAGAGCAAGCTGTGGTGGAACGACGGCTTCTGGTGGGGAAGTTTGTGGGATCCGATTCGGCACGGCCACGCCATTCATCGCTTCGATGTCGCCACGCAAAGCTGGGCGAGCACCGGCACGGTAATCGACGAGCGCTCGAACGCCAAGGCCGACGCGCTGTGGGATGGCCAACGCCTTTATGTCGTTTCACAAATTTTCACGCACACTCCCGGTCCAACTTCCGATTCGAATGGCGGCCGGCTCTATCGGTATCGCTATCAAAAGGCTTCGAAAAGTTACACGCTTGACGCCGGCTTTCCAGTGCTGGTGAATCGTTCAACTGCTGAAACGCTGGTGTTGGCCAAAGATTCCAGTGGCCGGCTTTGGGTGACTTGGACCGAAGGCGGCAAAGTGAAGATCAATCGCACGCTCGGCAACGATCTAAATTGGGGGACGCCGTTTGATTTGCCGGTGCAAGGCAACGAGATCACCAAAGATGATATCGCAACCATCCTCAGTTTTGGCGGCAACCGCATCGGCGTGATGTGGTCCAATCAAAATGATCGCATCTCCTATTTTGCCGTGCATCGCGACGGCGACGCGGATGCGGTTTGGCAGCCGCGCGAGCCAGCGCTGGTCGATCCGATTCTCGGCGCGGTTTCTTATGATCACATCAATCTCAAACCCTCCTGCGACAACGACGGCAATGTTTACGCGGTGACGAAAACGAGTCTCTCGCGCAGCGAAACGCCGCTGATCTTTTTAATCAAACGAAACGCCGCCGGCGTGTGGACGCGCTATCCCGTTGCAAAAGTCAGCGAAGCGCACACGCGCCCCATCATGTTGATCGACAGCGAGCATCGCCAGATTTACGTTTTTGCCATGAGCGAGGCGGGCAAATGGGCGATTTACATGAAGAGCAGCGCTCTCGACAACATCGCGTTTCCGCCGGGGCTTGGCGCGCCGTTCATTCAAAGCGACACGGATACGATGATCGGCAATCCGAGTTCGACCAAACAGTGCGTGACCGGCAAAACCGGCCTGCTCGTCATCGCCAGCGATCAAAGCAGCCGTTATTATTTGCACAACTTTTTGGATTTGGGCGGCGATCAAAATAAGTACGAGTTGACCGTCAATGCGATTGGCTCGGGCCGCGTGACGATAGATCCGCCCAGCGATAGTTATAATGCGCGCGCGGAAGTCACGTTGACGGCGATTCCGGATTCGGGTTTTCAGTTTAATGGCTGGAGCGGCGATTTGAGCGGCTTTGAAAATCCCGCGACGGTGATGATGGACGAAGATAAAAAAGTTGCGGCCATTTTTACCATCAGCAATGGCCGCGGGCAAATCGTGCATGAAGAAACCAAAACTGGCGGCGCCGGCAATTCGACTGTCGTGACGACTTCGGCAAATCTTGCCGGCGTTCGCAAACGGCTGTATTTGGCCGCGATTGCGAGCAAGCCGAAAGTGAGCGTCTCCGGCGTTTCCGGCCTCGGGCTGGATTGGACGCGCGTGCAAACGCAATGTTCCGGACGCGATCAAACCGGCGTGGAAGTTTGGATGGCCGCAGGAACGCCGAATGCCAATGGCGCCGTAACCGCATCGTTTGCCATTGCGCCTGTCAATGCCGTCATTGCCGTGTCGAGATACGCCGGCGCGGATACGGCAAATCCGCTCGGCCAAATTATCGCAGTCAACACCAACGGCGTGAACGGCGCGTGCGAGGACGGGGTCGATAACGGCGCGTATTCATTCAATGCGACGACGACGCTGAGCGGCGCGATGATTTATAACGCCGCCACGATGCGGAATATGACCCATGCGCCGGGGCCGGGATTTACCGAGCGCGCCGAGATCGTGCAGGGCAGCAACGGCCCGGTGGCTTCGATTGCCGTTGCTGATCGGCGTCTCACTACGGCGGCCACGGTTGCCGTCAACGGCTCGTTCAACAATGCGGTTGATTGGGCGGTGGTGAGTATCGAGCTTAGGCCCAAAATCACAATGGACGTCAACGGGGTGATTCTCGGGCAGGGAATCCCCGCCGCTTTTCAATTAACGCAGAATTATCCGAATCCGTTTTCCGACGAAAAATCTTTTGGCCATCCCAATACGCTGATTAATTTCTTCCTGCCGGAAGCGGGCAAGGTGACGTTGAACGTCTTCAATGAAACCGGCCAGCTCGTTCGCCGGCTGGTGAGCGGCAGTTATGGCCGGGGCTCGTATCAGATTAGTTGGAACGGCCGCGATGATTCCGGCCGCGTCGTCGCCTCGGGATTTTATTTTTATCGGCTCATCATCGAAAATGGAAACGGCGGCGCCGTTTTTACGCAAACGCGGCGCATGACGCTGTTGAAATAAGGTCAAAGTTACTGCCGGTCACTACAACAAACAGACAATGCGATAGATCGATGCAGAAGTGACCGGTCAGTTGGCCTGGTTGGAAATAACAAACCGCCGGTTATTAGTAACCAGTATTCAGTTGCAAGGGCCGCCAGCAACCAGCCGATCACCTCTTCTTTGCTTCATAAAAAAAACACCACATGCATTGACCTCAATTGGGAACTTCAAAATGAGAGAGAAGAGAAGAGGAAGTCTCGAATCGGGACGCGCCCGAAAAATCCTGGCGATTTTGTGCGCTCAAATATTCTCGACCATTTTCGCAAATGGGCGCTGGGCGCAAGCGCAATCCGTGCCGGTCACCGCGGGTTATCGCGATTTTAATTTCGGCGCGTCGAGTTCTTCCGAGCCGACGTTTGGAAAATCGGAAAGCAAGCTGTGGTGGAACGACGGCTTGTGGTGGGGCCTTCTGTGGAATCCCTTGACCAACCGTTACGAAATTTATCGGTTCGACGTTGCCGCGCAGAATTGGGCGACGACCAACACGGCTGTCGACACGCGCAGCGGCTCGCGCGCCGACGCGCTGTGGGACGGGCAGCGGCTCTACGTCGTTTCACATTTTTATACTACGAGTCCCGGTCCAGCGACGGCGACGCAGCTCGGCAAACTTTATCGCTACAACTATAACGCCGCATTGAAGCAATATACACTCGACGCAGGCTTTCCGGTGAATGTGAACGGCTCCAAATCCGAGACGCTGACGCTCGACAAAGATTCGACGGGAAAGCTGTGGATCGCGTGGGTTGAGAATAATAAAGTGATGGTCAATTGCACTGCCGGCGATGATTTGACCTGGGGCACGCCGTTTGTTTTGCCGGTGCAGGGCAATGACACCGACCCGGATGATATTTCCACTCTCGTCGCGTTCGGCGGCAAGATCGGCGTGATGTGGTCGAATCAGAAAGATTCGAGTAATTATTTCGCGGTTCATCTTGACGGCGACGTCGACGAAGTTTGGCAGGCGCGCGAGACGGCGCTATCCGGCGTTGATCTCGGTCCGGCGGCGGAAGATCATCTCAATTTGAAAGCCGCGTGCGACGGCAGCGGCAATCTTTACGCGGCGACGCTGACCAATCTTTCCGGCGGACAATCAACCAGCATTTTTATTTTAAAACGCAGCGCCGCCGGCGTTTGGACGCGTTCCGTCTTTTCGACCGTCAACCAGAATCACAGCCGCCCGCTGTTGGCAATTGACAATGAAAATCAACGCCTGTATGTTTTTGCCAAAAGCACCGACACCGGCCCGGGAATCATTTATCTGAAAAGCGCCAGCTTGAACGATTTGGCGTTTCCCGCCGGCCTCGGCACGCCGATCATGCAAAGCGCGACGGATTTGAACATCGCGAATCCGAGTTCGACGAAACAATGCGTGAATTACGCGACGGGCATTTTGGTTTTGGCGGCGGATAAAGACAGCCGTTATTATTTGCACAACCATATCGATTTGCTCAATCGCGGTCCGAAAATCACTTCATTCACGCCGGGCTACGGGCCGATTGGCACGCCGGTGACGCTGACCGGCAGCAATTTCACCGGCGCGACGAACGTGACTTTCAACGGCACGCCGGCGGCAAATTTCACGATTGACTCGGACACGCAACTTCGCGTTACAGTGCCGGCCGGCGCGACGAACGGCAAAATCACGGCGACCAACGCGTTTGACGCCGGTTCGAGCGCGAGCGACTATCTTCTCACCGCGCCGCCGACAATAACCTCCTTCACGCCGGCGAATGGGCCGAGCGGAACGGAAGTGACGATCACCGGCAATAATTTTCTCGGCACGACGAATGTCGTTTTTAACGGAACGAACGCAATGAATTTTAGCGTTGACTCGAATACGCAAATTCGCGCCAACGTTCCGGCCGCCGCGACGTCGGGCAGTATCAGCGTGATCAATGCCGACGGCGCCGCCGTGAGTGCGAATGCTTTTACCGTCACCGCAACGCCGATTATTTTTTCGTTCGCGCCGGTTCGCGCCGTGGTTGGAACCGAGATCACCATCACCGGCAGCAAATTCAGCGGCGCGACGAGTGTGAGTTTTAGTGGCAAGCCGGCGACTTTCACGTTGGACTCGGATACGCAAATTCGCGCCAACGTTCCGGCAGGCGCGACCACCGGCCCGATTCAAATCACCAACTCCGCCGGCGCCGGCGTTAGCGTCTCGAATTTTATTGTGCAACATACGTTGACGATTTCTTATGTCGGATCGGGTAGTGTCAGCTTGAATCCTCCCGGCGGCGTGTATGATGAAGGCGCGGCGGTGACGTTGACTGCGACTCCGGCCTCCGGGTGGGAATTTAGTGATTGGGATGACGATATTGACGGCACCAATCCCACGACGACCATCACGATGGATGCCGACAAAGAGGTCACGGCGGAATTTCGCGCGATCAGCCAATTTACCGTGACGCTCAATATTGTTGGGCCGGGCAGCGTGACGCTCGATCCGCCGGGCGGCGTTTATTACAATGGCACGACGGTCACGCTCACGGCAACGCCCTTACTGGGACATGTGTTCAGCGGTTACAGCGGTGATTTCAAAGGTTGGATGAATGTCGAAACCCTGACGGTCGATGCCAACAAAAATTTTACCGCGACATTTTCGCCGCTGCCAACGCCGCGATATGCCAACGGCATTTGGACGAGCGCGAGTGAGGTCAGCAAACTGCCCACTTCCGGAATCGGTTGGGATAATCTGAAGGCCGGCGCTGACGAACCGATTGGCCTGCCGAATTTATCCGATAAAGAAGATTCCGTTAATGTCGCGGTGTTGGCCAAAGCGTTGGTGTTTGCGCGCACCGGCAACGCGACTTATCGTCAAGCCGTGATTGCGGCGTGCATGTCCGCCATCGGCACGGAAGTCAACGGCGAGACTCTCGATCTTGGGCGCGAGCTTATTGCATACGTGCTCGCCGCGGATTTGGTCGGCCTGCCGCCAACCGAAGAAACGACGTTCAAAAATTGGCTGCGCAGTTTGCTCGCAAAAAATTTGCAAGGACAAACGCTGCGATCTTCTCACGAGCTGCGGCCGAACAATTGGGGCACGCACTGCGGCGCGACGCGGGCGGCGATTGCGAAATATCTCGGCGACGCCACCGAGCTGGAGCGCGCGGCGCGCGTGTTTAAAGGCTGGCTCGGCGATCGCAATACCTACGCAGAATTTTCCTATGATCCCGACGAGCTGGAATGGCAGGTCAATCCCGCGGCGCCGGTTGGCGTCAATCCGCTCGGCGCGACGATTCAGGGGCATTCGGTTGACGGCGTGCTGCCCGATGACCAACGCCGTTCCGGGCCTTTTGTGTGGCCGCCGCCAAAAGAGAATTATGTTTATGGCGCGCTGCAGGGCGCGTTGATGCAAGCGATTATTTTATACCGCGCCGGCTACGACGTTTGGAATTGGGAAAATCAGGCCCTGCTGCGCGCGGTGAAATGGCTGTATAATGTGAACAATTATCCGGCGGGCGGCGATGACGAATGGCTCATTCACAGCGTCAATCAATTTTATAAAACGAGTTTTCCCGCGCCGTTTCCGGCGAAACCGGGCAAAAACGCCGGCTGGACGGATTGGCTCTACGGCTCGAAGTATGCGTTGACGATAGCCGACGACGATGATGGTGAGATCGAAGTGCATTCACTCGGCGCCGTCAATGATAGTTTGACCGCAATGCAACTGCGGGCGATTCCCGACGCCGACTATCTCTTCAACGGTTGGAGCGGCGATTTGAGCGGCGCGCGGAATCCGGACACGCTGATCATGAACGCCAATAAAAACGTGGCCGCGAGTTTTGTGAAACTGGGGCCGTTTACCGTTACGGTGACGCCGGCCGGTTCGGGCGCGGTTACTTTGAATCCGCCCGGCGGCGTTTATTATGGCGGCACCGTCGTGACACTGACGGCGGCGCCGAGTCCGGGTTTTAAATTCACCGGCTGGAGCGGCGATTTGGCCGGCGCGACCAATCCGGTGAGTTTGACGATCCTCTCCAACAAAAACATTACGGCGACGTTCACCGCGATTTATAATTTGACCGTGAATGTCGTCGGATCGGGCACAGTGGCGCTCAATCCTCCGACCGGCCCTTATGAAACCGGCACGGTAGTGACGTTGACCGCCACGCCGGCGTCGGGATTTCAGCTCATTGAATGGAGCGGCGATTTGACGGGATCGACGAATCCGGCGACAATCACGATGAACGCCAACAAAAATGTGACGGCAACGTTCACGGCGATTCGCGTGGCGCATGAAGAAACCAAAACCGGCGGTTCGAGCAGCTCGGCTCTCGTCACCACGGCGGCGAGCCTCACCGGCGCGAGCGGCCAGCTTTATTTGGCGGCAATTACGACGCGCCCGAAAACGAAAGTCAATTCGATTTCGGGACTCGGGCTTGATTGGACGCTGGTAAAAACGCAATGCTCCGGCCGCAATTTGATCGGGGTGGAATTGTGGAAGGCGCAGGGCGCGCCGGCCGTCAACGGCGCGGTGACTGCGACTCTTGCTGCGGCGCCGTACAATGCCGTCATTGCGGTTTCCAGATATTCCGGCGTGGCGGCGAACGCCATCGGCAGCGTGATCTCCGGCAACACGAAGGGCGCGAACGCCGCCTGCACCGGCGGCACGGACATTAATGCTTATTCGTTCAATCTGACCACGACAGTGAATGGCGCGGTGGTGTTTGGCGCGGCAGGCATGAGAAATAAAACCCACAAACCGGGCGCGGGTTACACCGAACGCGCTGAAATCAAACAGGGCAGCAGCAGCGTCGTCGCGTCGATCGCCGTCGAGGATAAAGTGATTCCGGCGGCGGGGGCGGCGACCGTCAACGGCACGTTCAGCGGCAGCGTTGATTGGGCCGTGATCGCGGTGGAAATCAAACCGCCGGTCGAATTGCCCAGCGAGTTTTTTGAAGATCACGACACCACCGCAAAGTCGGCCTCGACGGATTTCCAGCTCTATCAAAATTATCCGAATCCGTTCAACGCCCAAACGCAAATCGAATATTTTTTGCCGCAAGCGGCGCCGGTGCGGTTGTTCATTTATAATCTGTACGGCCAAAAAGTGCGCACGCTGCTCGATGAGCTGCAGGCGGCCGGCAGCCGGCAAGTGTTGTGGACCGGAACCGATGATTTCAATCAACCCGTCGGCTCCGGCGTTTATCTGCTGCGTTTGGAAGCTGGCGCGCAGCGAGTGGCGCGCAGAATCATTTTGTTGAAATGAAAATTACTTCTACCTAAACTGAGCGATTTATTTTTAGGTCTTTGGATCGCAATAATCCCCAAACCCCGGAGTGAAATGTGAAAAATATTACGGCAAAACGGCAATTTTATATTTCTTGCCGATGCCGACATGTCACTCCTTCGGAGTTCACGATGCTTCTTTAGCATTTTGCTATAAACATTCCACTCCTCGAAGGCGCTGACGCCGGGCGCCGCTTATAATTTTAATGATGTGCTTTTCATCAAAGCGCAATATGGCCGTGTCCGTTTTGAATCCACGCGGCCGGTCCCATTTAAAACGAATGCGAATTACTATTTCCTCGCCATATCCGTGGTTTTTTGACATTATATAAGACGACACTGCTGTCCGGTTTAGAATGTCAGGTTGAGCTGCGCCAAATTTCGCGGCGGCACGGGATGGCGACCGCCGGCGCCTCGCAGTTCAGGAAAAAGTAGTTGCTCCAGATGCATTCGGGCAAAAATGTTTTCACAGATAAGTCGTTGCAAAATTAAAAGTGAACTTTGAAATTTGTTTTTGTATTTGATGTACGCCAACAGCAAGTAAGTGATGACGGCAATCCAGATTTGT
>Ga0247727_10005661_pt1 | contig 25156 bp, 15 predicted proteins | sample WisWelCaveWW1625_FD_202498 | JGI IMG/M metagenome (GOLD analysis project Ga0247727, IMG submission 202498) | Biofilm microbial communities from Wishing Well Cave, Virginia, United States - WW16-25 | ecosystem: Environmental > Aquatic > Deep subsurface > Groundwater > Cave microbial mat | place...
CGCTCGAGGAAGCCCGGCTGATCGAGTGGTCGGGCAAGAGCAAGAAGGATCCGCGCGCGTCCTGGAAGATCCGAACGTGAGTGACTCGAACGATGTGGAGGCACCGTCCGAGTACCTCTGACCTGCGAAGTCAGCCTTACTCTCACTTCTACTCGAACACCGCCATCCGATGTGAAGACCCGCCCCATGCCTCAGGCGCAGAGGTCGGCTGCGGTGTACGTCGACACGTCGTGGTCGTCGATGTCCTCCACCGTCTCGCGGGCGAAGAGCACGAGGTGGAGGTCCTCGGAGCGGTTCGGCGGGGACTCCGTGGCGCGCCGGAGCCGATCCAGCTCTGAGCGCCCGACCCGCTTGGACCACTTCACGGAGCCGGCGAGCACGACCCGCCTGCCGTTCATGCCCACGACGTCGATCTCGGTGGAGTGGTCGGTGTTCCACCACCTTCCGACCCGGGAGAGTCTCACGGGGAGGCGCCCGCGCGTCGCCTCGTCCCTGACGAACCCACGACAGATCTCCTCCCAAGGCTCGCCCATGTGGTCCGAGAGGTTGGGCAGGATCGACCGGTCGACCACCTGCCGCCCCAGCCCTCGTGCGATGTCGGCCCTGTTCGGGTACACGAAGCGGAACTACGACGCCAGGAAGTTGTCGGCGATCCGGTACACGGACCGCTTCGTCCTCGAGGGGTCCTCGGTGACGGGGGTCTGCCGCTCGACCAACTCGAGAGGGAGGAGGCGGTCGACCTGTCGCTGGATGTCGATGTCGGCGAACGTCTTGATCGCCCCGTGCGTGCGATGACTGGCGGCGATGGCCCGCAAGATCCGGAGGTACCCGGACCCTTCGGGAAGCTCGTTGGAAAGGACGAGCTCCCCCTCCTCGATCAGCGGCGACACAGGATCGCCGAACGACGCGCGGGGGTTCGCGGCGTGGCCGACGTCGTCTCGCCACCGACGCAGATACGTGGGCATGCCGCCCAGGATGCCGAAGGCGATCGCCGGCTCCTCGGCGGTTGCCTGCGGCATAAACAACGCTGCCTCCCGGTAACCGAACGGGCGCACCTGGAGGCGGACATCGACCCGTCCGAACAGAGGGCCTCGCTCGGCCTGGAGTCTCCTCCATGACCGAGACGGCGAAGCCGCAGAGGATCAGCCGGAGCTTGCTCAGGCGACCCTCGTGATCCCAGAAGCGTTGGAGGATGGAAGGGAGGGCGGGCTCCGATGCCACGAGGTAGGGGAACTCGTCGATGACGACCGCCAGTCGCTGCCGAGCTGCGCGTTCGGCGAGGTAGCGGAAGGCCGTCTCCCAACTCGGGAAGTCGCCGTGCGCCAGCAGGTCGGCCCCGGAGGGACAGCGTCTCGCGGACGGCTTCGGACAAACCTCGTAGCCCCCCGAGGCCTGCTCCGTGGCTCCGCAGAAGATGGCGTGCCAGCACAACGAATCGATGGATCGCTTTCTCGAGCGCCCGTCCTCGTGAGCTGTCCTGGCTAGGCGTACGTGTAGGCCACGCGCAGTAGCGGGTCGTTCCGCCAGTGCCAAGCGATCCATGGCCGCAGCTTGACCCGGCCTTCCTCCTTCTCGAAATCCTGGGTGGTGCGATCTGGAACGATGCGTGGATGGATATCGTCATCCTCCCAGGGGAGCAGCACAGCCACGGAGATCCTGCCGCCGGTAGGGATCGTGGCGATCGGCGATGGCGCGAGCGTCTCGAACACGTACACGCCGTCATCGCCGGGGAGCACGCGCAGGCGTTGCTGAAGGACGATCCGCCGACGCTCGCCAGGAGACAGCTTCGTCCGACCAACGAATGTCCGCTCGGCACGTTGGACGGCCGAGCGACCCCAACTCCGCACCTCCTCGAGCTCGGCGGCATCGGTGACACCGGCGGCCTGAGCGCGCTGGGCCATAGCCTCCGCCATCGCGTTCTCGTCGACATCATCGGGTCCGACGTTCACCTCACGGCTGCCATTGAGCACGTGAGGTGCGACCGATGCTGACGCCGAAGCGCCGGCCCCAGAGTCGGTGGAGAGCACGTAGAAGGGGAACTCGATCTCGGACGCCTGGTCGTTGATCACCAGCATCTCGACCGAAGCGAACACTGTGTCGCTCTCGTGGTCGAACCGCGACGTCGGTGTGATCGTGAAGACCGCGTCGTACTCCTGAGCCGTGAAGCCAGCCTGCGGAAGAAGCATGTTGCCTCCCTCTTTGTCGAGCGGCCGGATGTCTTAGGCCGCTGTTACGCTAAACACCGACCTATGGAGGATAGCGCCACACGTACAAGTGTGTCAACGTTCGACGGAGTACAGTCCGATTCGTAACTACACCCGGGAGGGGAGATTGGATATCGCGGCTCAGCTCGTTCACGCGCGGACGAAGCTCGGCTACCCGCAGGAGGACGTTGGCAACGCCCTCGGCGTGAGCCGTGCGATGGTCTCGTATTGGGAGTCGGGCGCTCGACGCCCGAGCGATCGCCAGCTCGTTGTGCTCGCTCGTCTCTTCGGCGTGGAGGTTGGCGCGCTCCTCGGACATAAGGAGATCGAGACAGAGCCGGACCTCGCCGAGATGATGTTCCGAGGCGAGGACACAACGCTGTCGCCGGCGGCGAAGCGCGGCATCGGGGAGTTCGTTCGGTTCCTTGACATGTACGCGGAACTCGCGGAGATGACCAATTTCGCGATCCGCGGGACGATGCAGAGCCCGTTCGGTGTCACTCAGGGGTACGACAGTACGGATGACGCGCGTCGGAAGGCTGAGGAGGTACGCTCGCATCTCCGCATCGGTCTGGGTCCGATCGGTGATGTGGACCTGATCTGCGAGCTTCTCGGTATCACGGTGTTCCGAACGGGCCTCGGGCTGGATCTGGAGTCCGCACCGTCAGGGGCTTTCCTGAAGCATCCTCGCGTAGGGCTCTCGGTTCTCGCGAACCTCGAGATGACTCCCGGCCGGCGTCGGTTCACCGTGGCTCACGAGATCGCGCACGCACTGTTCCACAGCGACCGTCGATCGTTCGTGGTGTCGCGGCGAACGAACGACGCCATCGAGCGGTTCGCGAACGTGTTTGCGGGAGAGTTCTTGATGCCCACGGAGGGGATCCGGCGAACGATGGAGGAGCACGGGTTCGGTCCTCGGATCGAAGACCCAGCCGACGTTGTTCACCTCCAGCGGTTCTTCGGTGTTTCGTATGCAACCGCTCTCGTGCGACTTCGTCAGGCCCGCCTGCTCTCCCAAGGTCGGTATCAGGAGTTGAAGGAGATCCGTCCCGTGCTCTACGCACAGGCGCTCGGCTACGAACTGTCGGACGAGGAGTACGAGCAAGATGTTGATCGCTGGCGCATCCGCCGATTCCCGCCGAAGTTCCTTCGATTGCTGCGCATCGCGATAGTCAACGGAGATATCTCGGTCGGCACTGCCTCGACGATGACAGGTCTCTCCATCGATGAGGTCGAGGACCTGCTTGCGGAGCGTTCGCCCGCCGACGCGGGTACACGCGCAGCACTAGAGGAGTTTGCTGGCATCGTCGATGCCTGACCCGAGCATCGTCGACACGGTCGTCCTCAGGTACTTCCTGTTCGTCGACCAAGTCGAGCTGCTCACATCCTTGCTCGGTCTCCCGTTCCATGTGCCACGAGTCGTCTTCGATCCCAACGAGGGCGATGTGCCGGAGTCCGCGATGAGCGAGATCAGCCGGAGCATCTTCGTTCAGCAGCGGACAGCAGAAGATCCTGGTCGTCAACTAGGAGCACGGAACGAGGCCGCGCTGAAAGCAAGTCGCCTGGTGCGGAGCAGTGACCTTCATGCGCGCGGAGAGCTTCATGTGGTGGACCTAGAGCCTGCCGAGCTGACCCTGTTCGCGAGGCTGACGACGAAGGCTGGTGCGAGAGAGCTAGGCCTTCGGTTCGCCCTCGACGCCGGGGAAGCCGCCTGCATCGCCGTTGCCGTTCAGAGAGGCTGGGTCCTGGTGACCGACGACAACGACGCCCTTACTGCCCTCGAGTCTCTCGACCCAGGTCATCCGTACGAGAGATGCAGGAAGCTGCTCAGGCGAGCTGCTGAGACCGGTCTGATCAAGAAGAGCGAGGCCAACCGCATCCACACTGAGATGCGTGAGCTTGGCTTTCGAGATGACGAGGTGCCCTTCCCTGCCTGACCCGGCGCTCGGCTCGGTGTTGGAGCCTGTCGGTGCCTTCGCGCACAATACGGACATCCATACCCCTCGGACGTGATACGTGGCTCGGACGGTCATCGAGAACCCGGTTCTGAACTCTCCCTTCGTGGAGCCGAAGCGCCACTTCGTCTTCGACGCGGAAGGCATCACGAACGAGATCGCCGACACCCGCCGGCCGTCCTCGTTCTTCATCCCCATCCCGCCGCCCAAGAAGAAGGGGAAGCAGCTCGCGCTCCAGGAGTCCTGGACGGCCGAGCGTGTCCAGGAGAACGACTTCATCAACCAGGTCCGTGCCGAGGTCGCCGCCTGGCGCGCCAGCGGCTACCCGGGCATCACGCCGGTCTCCCGAGAGCTGCTCGGCTACTGGCAGCGCGAAGACCGCGAGCGGCGCCTGTTCTTCTGTCAGATCGAGGCCGCGGAGACGGCCATCTTCCTCACCGAGGTCGCGCCCCACATGGGCCGGCAGTGGATCGCGAACACCCTCAAGGACGCGAACGCTCGTCACAACCCAGGGCTCTCTCGCGTTGCCCTCAAGATGGCCACCGGCTCCGGCAAGACAGTCGTGATGGCGATGCTGATCGCCTGGCAGACGCTCAACAAGCTCGCCGGCACGCACGATAAGCGGTTCGCCGTCGCCTTCCTCATCGTGACCCCGGGCATCACGATCCGTGACCGCCTGCGTGTCCTGCTGCCCAACGACCTGCACAACTACTACGCGGCGCTCGATATCGTGCCTCCCGACCAGCTGATTCGCCTTCAGCAGGCGAAGATCGAGATCGTCAACTTCCACCAGCTCCAACGCCGCGAGCGACAAGAGTTCAAGGGCATCTCCACCACGACCAAGAAGATCCTGTCCGAGGACCTGGACCGCTTCAAGGAGACGCCGGCCGAGATGGTCCGCCGCGTGACCCGTAGCCTCGGGACGAAAAAGAACATCGTCGTCATCAACGACGAGGCGCACCATTGCTATCGCGAGAAGCCGCCGGAGGAGTCGGGCGAACGGGAGGAGGTACTGGCTACCGACGAGAAGGCCGAGGCCCGCAAGAACACAGAGGCCGCTCGCGTGTGGCTCACCGGCCTGGAGGCCATCAACAAGAAGCTCGGCGTCCGGGCGGTCTACGACCTCTCAGCCACGCCGTTCTTCCTCCGCGGCTCCGGCTACCCCGAAGGCACCCTCTTCCCCTGGGTCGTGTACGACTTCAGCCTGATCGATGCCATCGAGTCGGGCATCGTCAAGATCCCGAGGGTGCCCGTTGCCGACGACCAGATGACCGGCCAGATGCCCACCTATCGCGACCTGTGGCTCCGGATCCGGACGAAGCTTCCGAAGAGAGGTCGTGCGAAGACGAACCCGTCGGGGGAGCCGATCCTGCCGAAGGAGCTGGAAGGCGCGCTCCTCAGCCTGTACGGCAACTACGAGAAGGCCTACAAGCAGTGGGAGGTGCTCGCGCCACTCGAGCGCGGCACCCCGCCCGTGTTCATCGTGGTCTGCAACAACACCACGGTGTCGAAGCTCGTGTACGACTGGGTCGCGGGCTGGGAGAAGGCGTTGCCCGATGGGACGAAGGTGGTTGTCTCGGGCAAGCTCCCCGTGTTCTCCAACCAGGAGGGGGGCGGGTGGACGACCCGACCGAGCACCCTCCTCATCGACTCGGTCCAGATCGACTCGGGGGAGGCCATGAGCGACGAGTTCAAGAAGCTCGCCGCCGCCGAGATCGAGGAGTTCAAGGCCGAGCACCGTGCCCGATTCCCCGGTCGGACCGGCGAGGAGCTGACCGACGAGGATCTGCTCCGCGAGGTCATGAACACGGTCGGCAAGCCCGGTCGGTTGGGGGAGCACATCAAGTGCGTCGTGTCGGTCTCAATGCTGACCGAGGGCTGGGACGCAAACACGGTCACCCACATCCTTGGCGTCCGGGCGTTCGGCACCCAGCTGCTCTGCGAGCAGGTCGTGGGCCGCGGCCTCCGCCGCATGTCGTATGAGCCCAACGACCAGGACATGTTCGAGCCCGAGTACGCCGAGGTTTACGGCGTGCCGTTCTCGTTCATCCCGACGGCCGGCACCCAGGTGACGCCGGCGCCTCCGAAGCCGATCCACCGAGTGCGGGCGCTCGAGGACCGCGCCGATCTGGAGATCACGTTCCCGAGGGTCACGGGGTACCGATACATGATGCCCACGGAGCGACTGACGCCGCGGTTCACGGAAGGCTCGGCCATGGTCCTCTCCAACCAGGACGTGCCCACAGAGACGGAGGTCGTGGCGATCGTCGGGGAGGCCGATGTCCACACGCTCGACGGCTTGAAGGCCGTGAGGCCTCAGACGGTGGCCTTCGGGATCGCGAAGGCGGCTCTGGACGGGTTCTTCCGAGACGAGGACCTGAACGACCGACCGTGGCTGTTCCCCCAGCTGGTGCAGATCACTCGGGAGTGGCTCGGCGAGCACCTCGTGTGCAAGGGGAACGCGTTCCCGCAGCTGCTGCTGCTCACCCAGCACACCCACCAGGCGGCTGCCAAGATCTACGAGGCCGTGACGGTGGGGACCCAGGGAGAGAAGCGGCTCGTGCCGATCATGCGGCCGTACGACCCGATCGGCACGACAGCGCTGGTGGGGTTCGACACGACGAAGACCGTGTACGAGACGGACTCAGACAAGTGCCACCTGAACTACGTGGTCCAGGACAGCGACTGGGAGTCGAACCTCGCGCACTCCCTGGAGCAGATGCCCGAGGTCTTCTGCTACGTCAAGAACCAGGGTCTCGGGTTCCAGATCCCGTACACGTTCGAGGGGAAGCAGGCGAACTACGTCCCGGACTTCATCGTTCGCTACGACGACGGCGAGCCGGAGCCGCTGAACCTCATCATCGAGGTGACGGGCGAGAAGAAGAAGGACAAGGCCCAGAAGGTGGCGACCGCACAGAACCTGTGGGTCCCGGCGATCAACAACGCCGGCGCGTTCGGTCGCTGGGCGTTCCTCGAGAACACCGACCCCTGGGACGCCAAGAACCTGATCCGGGCGTCGCTCCCGACCCTGGCGAAGGCGGGCACGTAGATGGCGACGAGGAAGAAGACGACCGCGGCGAAGAGAACGCCGGTCAAGGCGACGAAGCACGAGAAGGACACCAGGACGAACATCCCGACCGCCGAGCTGGAGAAGTTCGCAGAGGAGGATGAGAAGAAGCCGACGAAGCTGCTCTATCCGCGGGACCCGTCGCTCGATCCGCAGCTGGTGTGGAAGGGGAAGGACGAGCAGGACGCCTCCGACCTCGAGGTGCCAGCCGTCCCGATCTACATCCAGGAGACCATCGAGCCGCGTGCGCTGATCGAGGACCTGCGCCGACGTTCCAAGGAGCAGTCGCCCGACGACCAGCTGGAGCTGTTCGGAGACTCGTTCGGGGATCTGGAGTTCGAGGACCGCGTCGACTTCTACCAGCACGCCGGCAAGTGGACGAACCGCATGATCCTCGGCGACTCGCTGCTGGTGATGGCCTCGCTCGCCGAGAAGGAAGGCCTCAAGGGCCAGGTCCAGATGATCTACATCGACCCGCCCTACGGCATCAGATTCGAATCGAACTGGCAGGTCTCGACCCGCAAGCGCGAGATTCAGGACGGACGGGCCATCGATGCAACGCGTCAACCAGAACAGGTGCGAGCCTTCCGCGACACGTGGGAGCTTGGGATCCACTCCTACTTGGCGTACCTGCGCGATCGGCTGGTGATCGCGAGGGAACTGCTGACGAACACCGGATCGGTGTTCGTCCAGATCGGTGACGAGAATGTGCACCTTGTTCGGGCGGTGATGGATGAGGTGTTCGGATCCGAGTGCCATGTGGTGACGATCCTCGTCAAGAAGAAGGGCGCCCAGAAGAGCAGCTTGATCGACCCTGTGAACGACTACCTCTTGTGGTACTCGAAGTCTGCTCGGCGCGACCTCGGCGACACGGTCCGATTCCGGTCGTTGTGGGAGCCGCGTAAGCTGGACAGTGACACTCTTGGCGAGTTCCGAATCGTGGAGCTGCCGGACGGCCACGCACAACCCCTCGCCAAGCTGCCGAAACCCGACGGAAGTGAGGCCGATTACAGGTTGCAGCCAGCATCATTGTTCACGGACTACCCGGGTGCACGTCTCTTCCGCCCTTGGCCGATTACGAACGGCGGACATCGCGCCAACCAGATGGATCCGATTACGCTGAATGGCCGCGCCTTCGTGCCACCTAAGGACAGGTGCTGGAGCCACACGTCCCGATCCACATCGGGATTGCCCGGAATGGAGAAGGTCAAACTGTCCGGACGTTTGATTGCCTCAGGCACGAGTCTGGATTTCAAGCGGTACCTCGACGACTTCCCATTCAAAGTGATGTCGAACTGGTGGGATGGGCTCGGCGGGGCGGCAGACCCTGTCTACGTCGTGCAAACCAACACCGAGATTATCAAGAGGTGCGTCTTGATGACGACCGACCCGGGTGACCTAGTGCTCGACCCGACCGGCGGTAGCGGGAGCACGGCGATCGTCGCTGAGCAGTGGGGCCGCAGATGGATCTTGGCCGATACGAGCCGGGTAGCTCTTGCTCTCGCTCGTGCTCGGCTGATGACAACCAGATACCCCTACTACCTTCTCGCGGATTCGATTGGTGGATCTTCGAAGGAGGCTGAGCTCTCGGGTCAAGTGCCGACGGCGTCGACGTATGGCGGTGACGTGATGAAAGGTTTCGTTTGCCGACGAGCGGCTCGAATCACCTCGGGGTCCATCGCGAACAACCCAGACATCAAGGAAGGGATGACGCGCGTCGAGATAGACGAGGCGATCGCGCGGCACGCCGACACGGAAATCCTGTACGACCGGCCCTACGAGGACAGGAAGGTCGTGCGGGTGACGGGGCCGTTCACCGTCGAGAGCCTCTCGCCACACCGCGTGAACATCGACGGGCCGGAGGATGCGCCCGCAACGGCCGAGGCGCTCGGGGTGGACTCGGCTCGATTCGTCGAGCGGATCATCGAGGAGCTCCGCGCCGCGGGCGTGCAGAACACGTATGAGGGGGAGAAGCTCGTGTTCGACACGCTCGAGCCGTTCGCGGGCGTGTACGTGCAGGCGACCGGGACCTATCGGGAGGATGGCAAGCCCTTGACGGCCGCCGTCGCGTTGGGACCCGAGTACGGGACGGTAGGCAAGGAGCTGGTCCGCGAGGCTGCCAAGGAGGCCGCGGAGTTCGCCGACATCCTGATCGTCTGCGGGTTCGCGTTCGAAGCGCTGGTCACGGACGAGAGCAAGGTTGGCAAGCTCCGCGTTCTCAAGGCCAAGATGAACCCTGACCTCCAGATGCCCGACCTGCTGAAGAAGACGGGCGCCGGCAATCTGTTCATGGTCTTCGGCGAGCCGGACATCGAAGTCACGCAAGGTGAGGACGACACGGTCACCGTCCGGATTCACGGCCTCGACGTGTACGACCCCACCAGCGGCGAGGTGCGGAGCGGGAGCACCGACGACATCGCCTGCTGGTTCATCGACACCGACTACAACGGCGAGGCCTTGCCACGCCTACTTCCTGGGCGCCGACGACCCCTATGACAAGCTCAAGCGGGCGTTGAAAGCTGACATCGACGAGGATGCCTGGGCGAGCCTTTACTCGACGATCAGCCGCCCCTTCCCCAAGCCCACCACCGGCAAGATCGCCGTCAAGGTCATCAACCACTACGGCGACGAGATCCTGCAGGTCTACGAGGCGTAGGGGCCCGCTACCGGAGGTGGTAGTGACGAAGGTGGATGCCCAAGAAGGAGGAGAGAAGCCTCAGCAAGTCCTTGTTGCCCCGTGGGCTCGGGTGACAATCATGGCATCTGCGTTGGCGGTCGGTGGCGCCTTGTCCTGGCGGCTGACCGGTTCTGCCGTTCCGACAGAGCCCCGCCAGGCAATCATCTTCCAAACCGGGCTGCTCCTAGTGGTGCTCGGTTCCGCGATCCTGGAACACAAGTTCACACGTCCAGCTGACTCACTCGTCAATTCCCTCATGGGGATCGTTTCGCTGGTCACGGTATATGCAACCTCCCCGAGGGCAGCCTGGTGGTTCGTGTTTGCCTATTGTGCCTTGGTCTTCGTGATGGCGCTGGCATGCGTGGCCTTGAGCACCGGGCCGGACGTCTCGGGTTGGCGGGCCCTCGTGGCCAAGGGGACTTACGGACCTGCGGTCTACCTGGGACGTGCTCGCCTGCTCTTCTCCATCGTGTTCCTGTTCGGAGTCTTCGCGTTCTACTCACTTGGATCACGAGCAGCCGCAGTGCTGGTCGCCTTTTGGGGGGTGTTCATCGCCCTCTGGCCGCTGCGCTTGCCAGAGTTCCTGACCTCCCTTCGCCGAGCTGTCTCATCGCCAACGCCGTTGGGCCGCGTGGTTCGAAGAGAGTGGCCCAGCCTTGTTCGGGTGGAGTTACAGCCAGGTGTCAGCTGGAATGAACAGGAGCCCCGTATCTATCAGGATGCGGACGGCGGCCAGTACCTCGTTGTTCCTCTGTACAAACAGGTCCGGGAGCAGCAAGCGCTCGCCACGGGCTTGCTGGCGCCCCTTTCGGGTCCTCGTCAGGAGCGCCTCATCAGCGGATTCGTCTACGACCTGCCTGCCGGCGGTCAGCTCAAGTCGGGAGCCGTAACCTCGCCCTGGGGAGCGGACCCGGACTCTCACCTGGTTGGGATAGTGATCGAAGACTCAGTGATAGGTGCGATCAGGTTCGAGACTTGGCGCCCCGACCTATGCCGGGAGGGTCTGTTGGTGTCATGCGACGTCGCTGGGCAGCAGGTCTTCTTTCAAATCACGGCCGGGATAACGCGGGAGGAAACACTGGAATCAGACCGGCTTGGCTCGCAGGTTGGAGTGGCCGCGCAACTCGGCACGTTGGACACTGTTGGGTTCCAGAAATGCGACTGGTTGCCAACGATGAACACACCTGTATTCGCTGCGAGCGACTCTCTTGGCCAGGCGCAAGACGTACCGGAGGGCGACTTCGTCTTCGGGCGCATCCCTGGAGCGAATCTCGCGGTGTCGGGACCTCTTTCCGACTTTGTGGACTTCCATACCGCGATATTGGGTGTGACGGGGTCCGGCAAGACAGAACTAGCCTTCGACATGATCCGACACTGTGTGGAGAGGGGACTCAAGGTCATCTGTATCGACCTAACCGCCCGATATGGCGACCGACTCAGCGACCTCGATGTGCAGAATCTCACGATCTCGGACGATATGGTTAGCAAGCTAGAACAGCATCTCTTCGATGTGGAGACGGGAGAGTACGGGGCCAAGGAGGAGAAGAAGCAACTTGGCTTGCTGAGATCGGACCTCCGCGAGGATGTCACTGCTCGACTCGTCGACTTTCTGACCTCAGCCGAGACAAGTGCGCGGGTGGGAATCATCACGCTCAACGAGATATCGAACACCAAGGCCACCCTCTTCACTACTGAGTTGTACATGACATGTCTCCTCAACTTCGCCAAGGCGAAGCCCGACACCTGTCCCCGCTGTCTCGTTGTTGTTGAGGAAGCTCATACAGTGATGCCGGAATCATCGACGATGGGCCTCGGGGACAATGAATCAAAGGCCCTGGTCAGCAAGATTTCGCAGATCGCGCTGCAGGGTCGGAAGTACCGCATAGGCCTCCTTGTCATTGCTCAAAGGACTGCAACTGTGACGAAGACGGTGCTCACGCAGTGCAACACGATCGTCGCGTTCAACAGCTTTGACGAGACGACCACAAACTTCCTGGCCGGCATGTTTGGCATGGAACACGCTCAGGCTGTACGCGATCTCCCCCGACTTCATGCGGTCGTTTACGGGAAGGCTGTCCGAAGCGACCGGCCCCTCATCGTTGGAATTCCGTTCGACCCTGAGAAGGCACTTGATGCGCCGGGCTGACCTGCAAACGACGAAAGGCTTCCGGCGAACCTGGCCGCTTCGGGAATCGGGCCGCGATTGGCGTAGATGCGTCAACTTCGATGGTATGGATGTCTGGATGGTTCGGGGATCGAACATGCTGATGGCCTGAACGAAGATGCAGACGTGAGGCTGCTCCTCTTCTCGGATCTCCACCTCGACACCCAGTTCGCGTGGGTGAGGCCGGAGAGCGCACGCCGCCGACGGCACGCGCTGCGGGATGTTCTGTTGGCCATCCTGGATCTAGCGGAGCGGGAACACGTGGATGCGGTGATGTGCGGGGGCGATCTCTACGAGCACGATCGCTTCACGCCGGACACCGCTCAGTTCCTCCGTTCCGCGTTCGAGCGACTTCACCCCACGCCGGTCCTCGTGGCCCCTGGCAATCACGACTGGTTCAGCGAGAGCAGCCTGTATCGACGCGTGTCCTGGTCTCCCAACGTTCGCGTGTTCACGGAGGATCGACTTCGCCCATACGAGCTCACGGACGGCTTCACGATCTGGGGTGGAGCGCACCTCGCGCCCGCGAATACGGACAACTTCCTCCAGGGATTCCACGTGGACCGGGCGGGCGTCAACGTGGCTCTGTTCCACGGTTCCGAGAGGATGTGGTTCCTCGAGCAGGGTGAGGGGAAAGTCCCACATGCGGCGTTCGACGCTGTCGATATCGAGCGCAGTGGCCTTCACCATGCGCTCCTCGGGCATTTCCATATGCCCAAGGAAGCTGAGCTATTCACCTATCCAGGCAATCCGGATCCGCTCACGTTCGGGGAGGCTGGCCAACGGGGCACTGTACTGGTTGAGATCGACTCGGATGGCCGGCTCATCCGCACGACCCACGAGGTGGCCAAGAGCCAGGTTCACGACATCTCGTTCGACGTCACGGGGTGCACGAGCGAGCAGGACGTGCGGGATTCGCTCGCGGAACGACTGCGGGGCCTGACCGGGAGCGTTCGCGTGACCCTCTCCGGGGAGCTCGGTCCGGATCCCTCGCTCAACGTGGGAGACCTGCCGTCCGTCGCTCCTCATCTAGACGGAGTCCTGGTGAGGGTGGCGGATATCCACGTCGCCTACGACTTCGCTCAGATCGAGCAGGAAGCCACGGTTCGTGGTGAGTTCGTGAGGAGCGTCCGAGGAGCACATCTCGACCCGGATCAGGAGCGGCGTATCCTCGTGACGGGTCTACGAGCACTAGAAGGACGTTCGGATCTCGAGGTGGATTGATGCGGATCGACCGCGTCCAGATCGAGGGGTTCGGAGCGCTGCGTGACCAGGTCCTGGAGCTCGCTCCAGGCATGACGGTGATCTTCGGACCGAACGAAGCCGGGAAGTCCACGTGGCACGCCGCGATCTATGCGGCCATCTGCGGCATGTCCAGGGGACGAGGTCGGCCAAGCAAGGCCGACGACCTCTTCTCGCACAGGCACAAGCCATGGGAGGGAGGACCGTGGATCGTGTCGGCTCTGCTGACCCTCGCTGACGGTCGTCGGATCGAGATGCGGCACGACCTCGCGGGGCGTGTGGACTGTCGGGCGACCGAGCTCGACACAGGTCGTGATGTGTCGAACCAGATCATGGATGGTACGCCCGACGCATCACGATGGCTCGGGCTGGACCGTCGCTCGTTCCTGGCCACCGCCTGCGTGCGACAAGCCGATCTCCTGGCCATCCTGAACGACTCCGAGAGTCTCCAGGTGCATCTCCAGCGTGCCGCCGCGACTGCCGGAACCGACGAGCCGGCAGCCGCAGCGCTTCGGGCGCTCGAGGACTTCCTCAAGGAGCACGTGGGGAAGGATCAGGCGAACGCGACGAAGCCACTGCGCCGTGCCCTCGATGGTGTAGAGCGGGCGGAAAGTGAGCTTGGGCGTGCCAAGGAAGAGCATCAGCGGTACGTCGATCTGGCAGCAGATGCCGACCGGCGAAGGAAGCACGCCGATGACCTCGAGCGATCGGTGCGCATCGCGCGGTACTCGAGGACGAAGCGCGAGCTCGCGGTGGCTGGAGAGCGTCACCGAAAGGCGTCTGAGCTCCAGGAGCAGCTCGGCGACGAAGAGCCGGAGGACCTCTCCCACCAACGGGCGCTGATGAGCGAGGTCAGGGAAGCGCTCGCGACCTGGCGCACAGCCCCCACATCACCCACGATCGATCTACGGCCCAGCGAAGAGATCCAGCGCGACCTGGTGGCTCTTCCCCCGATGCCCACCGGGGACCTCGAGCCGGCCCCGGCCGTGGTCGAGGCCCGTGCACGGGTCGAAGCCCGTAGGAGCGCCCGGGAGCTTCACGGACCAGGACCAGATGTGGGGACGGAGCCGGATTTGGGTGGTCTCAGCGTGTCGCAGCTCACAGAACTCGCGCGTGCGCTTTCAGCTCAAGAACCCGTTGTCTCTGACGGTGCTCAGGCGCGGGTCGATGACGCTCGCAGCGAGCATGAAGTAGCGGCTCGGCGCGAGCGAACGTGTCGCGCACTAGGGGTCGGTTGTCTCATCGCGGGCGTGGCAGCGGGTGCATCTTTCATCCCGCTGGGCCTCGGTGGCGTCGGTGTGGCTCTCGCCATGTTCGGACTCGTCGGCGCGGCGACCCTGTTCGCGATATCGGCGCGCGGCAAGGTTGAAGCTCTGCAGCGCTTGCGGGAGGCGGAGGCGGCGCTCGGTCAGCAGGGGTACGCGGTCGACCTTGCGAGGTCTGAGCGGCAGCGGGCGATAGAACAGACCGGGGCAGCCGGTGTTCCGTCGGACCCGAACGCCCTCCACGCGTTGATACAGGAGCACGAAGTCTGGGAGAGGCAGTCCAGGGACGCTGGACGGTGGGCGGATGATCGGCGGAGGCTGGACGAAGCCGTTCACAGCGCAGAGGACGAGCTTCGGAGCCTGCTCGCGGAGCGGGAAGTTTCGTCAGACGGGGATGTGCTCGCCGCTGCGGACGCATACGTCACCGGATGCGCCGAAAGGGCAGCGCTCGCCAGACGTGCCAGCCAACGTGCCGCCCTCGAGCAAGAGCTGAGGCAACGCGAGGTCCTGGAGCAGGAGGCTAACCGTGCTGCGAACCACCGACGATCGGCCACGGTAGCTCTCTTGGAGGCCGCCGAAAGGATCGGGATCCCGGACGACGCAGGGGAGGACGAAGTAGCGCTTGCGGTCGATCATTGGCTGGGCGACACGGCTATCAGGATCCAGCACGCTGAGGAGACGCTCAAGGGCTGGAGCGAGCTGAAGGGTCTGCTCGAGGGGAACACCCCCGATGGCATCCGGGAAGAGATCGGCCAGAAGCAGACCGATCTGGACGAGCTGCGAAAGGGGATGGCCGCTGATGACCTCGAGGAGGCGGAGCGAGGATTGGCCGACGTCTCCAGCATCGAGGAAGGTGAACGGGAGGCTCGTCGGGTGCGGGGGGAAGCGGAGCGCCTGGCCGGAGAGCTTCTCCGGATGGCGAAGTCGCTGCCTGATGTTGCCGCCGCCGAGGAGGCACTGCAGCGAGCCGAGCAGGAATCGGCCCGTGTGAATCGCCTGAAGTCGACGCTCGAGCAGACAATCGTGGTTCTCAGGCTCGCGGAGGAGCAGGTGCTCCGCGACATCGCCCCGAAGCTAGCCGGTGCCATCCGGGCGACACTCCCTCGGATCACGGATGGTCGATACACAGACGCGGGCGTAGATCCAGCAACCCTCCAGGTGCGCGTCAGGACCGCGAGTGGTTCCTGGCGCGCGGCCGACTTCCTGTCGCAGGGAACGCGGGAGCAGGTGTATCTCCTCCTGCGGATGGCGCTCGCCGAGCACCTCACGACGCGAGGTGAGGTGACTCCGCTCATCTTCGACGATGTGACCGTTCAGTGCGATACGCAACGGACCGAGCGTCTGCTCACCGTCCTGAAGGAGAGCGCGGATCTGAGACAGATCATCGTCTTCAGTCAGGAGGAAGACGTCGTGACATGGGCTGAACGAGCGTTGAACGGTCCCAACCACCGGGTGGCGAGGCTTGCTCTGCTTCCCGTGTAGACATCCCACGGGCCCAGCTCGTCACCCGTGCAAGATTCCGGCGGACGGTTGCCGGTCACGCCCCGTCAGCGACCTTGGCCGCCGGTGGGTGGTGGGTCAAGTCGGATCCGCAGGTCTTGTAGATGGCGATCGATCTCCGAATGTGGAACTTGCGTCAGGAGGAAGGCGATGAGGTCATCTTGTCGAGGCTGTCCGAATACCAATCGGTAGAGGGCGAGTGACCTCCGCAGCGCCTCGAGTCGGTCGCGTTCACGGCTCAGCGGCAGTGAAGGCACTCGGCGCTCGATCTTGGCGTCCCCTTGGTACACCCAGAAGGGCACGAGGTCGGACTGTTGTGGGTCACGAGCTGCTTCGAAGGCGTGAGTCCAGGCATCTACCTCTTCGCTCGCAAGCGCGGCGACGCCGTGATCGGCGGCCACGTTCTTGCGCACCGCATGACCCTTGTAACGGTGCACACGCCCCTCACGCTGCTCCAAGTCGACCGGGTTCGACGGAAGGTTCCAGTGGATCACTGAGTGGCAGTAGGCGTGGAAGTCCAGGCCCTCCTGGCCCACGGATGTTGTCGCCAAGACGAAGGGGGCGAAGGGAGAGTTGAACGCTTGGCGCACGTGATCCTCGCGGGTCGGTTCGTTCGAGCCCTCTACAGGATCAGCTCCGAAACGCAGCGCGAACCGGCCCCGCATCCCCCGCCCTCTTTCGACTTCCACAGAACCTTCCGGAGAAACCCTCACCTCATCGAGCCGCAGCGTGGGGGTTCGTAGCTGCAGCGGGGCAACCATGGCTTCTGCCATCGCCTCCATGACCTCCTCGGGCCCTCGCCCGTCGAGGCCGAGCGACTCGAATAGGAAGTGTGCGTACTCGTCGAGCACCGCCTGCAGGCCGCCTTCAGCGCAATACGCAAGGACTTGTTGCCAATAGGGCCTGTCGGAGTCAGAGAGGCCACGGATCAACCCCATCGCTTCTGGCTGGTTGAACAAGGTGCGGAATCCCCAGGCGATCTCAGCCGCAGCATCACGGGCGTGGAGTTCCCTCTCGCCCTTCTTCTGCCCGATCTGGGATCGCAGGGCCCGGAGTGCACAGGTCCCGGGACCCGCCACCGCCATGAGGGCGAGGACATCGGGGAGATCCGAGGGCGGTCGCCCGGACGGGACAGCCCCGCCCGCCGTGAGTCTCGCCTGCTCAACATGGTCCGCCCACCCTGTCCCCGAGTCGTCGCCGCCAGGGTCAGCTCCTATCCAGACTTCGGCCAGGTTCGGCTCCAAGAACCAACGCTCGGTTCGCGCTCGGTGAACGTTCCGGTCCATCAAGATCGGTGCCGCCCAGTACCACTGTTCGTCCTCGGGACCGTCCGTCGGTGCGGTCTTCAGGACGCTGGCCAGCGGCCCTTCGATGCGGCCTCGTGCGGCCGCCAGCGCGTCGTTGAGAGTGGAAGGAGCGCCGCGCTCGGCGGCGATGGTGCGCGGATCACCGAGATCCGCGAGCGAGATGCTCGGGTAGAGCATCGCCAGGACCGGCATCCCGGTGAGGCGACCATCTGACTTGGTGAACTGCAACAGTCCTCGCCGCCGGTTCCGCGCTGCGGGCGTGTTGCGTGCGCGCCTATCCTGGGAGCGGATCATCCGACGCTCGGCTTCGTAGCTCACCAGACACGCTATGACTCGCGGCACCATCACCCACGAGCTGAAGATCAGATGCTTCGTCATCGACCGAAGCGAAGGGTCCGCGAACGGACCACCGAGCTCGTAGTGAGGCATCGACGGAGGGATCCACAGCAGCTTCCAGGCGCCCGAGTCGATCACCTGCTGGAACAGACCACGCAGCCTTGCGTTCCCGGGGTCGATCTGTCGGTACGCCGTGACGTCGGCCCACGGCAGGAGCAAAGACGAACCGGCAAGGAGCGGGGCGGCGAGTTCCGGCGCAACGCTCCGGTCGTCGGACCACTTCACGAACTCTTTCTTGAAGCGGTATCCATCCATGAAGTTCAGCAAGTAGGGCGCCGACTTCCAGAACTCCAGCCCGTCTGGCTGGTCGATGGCCGCGCCCACCCTCTGGAGCTGTACGAACGCGCCGACATCGCTGCCAAGCAGTGGTGCAGCCGTGCCAGTGATCTCACGCAGCATCCCGTCCCGGTCGGACGAGACGGCCAATCGTTCCGTCCTCACCATGACTCGCCGTAGAGACCGCTCGAGAGCCGCCTTGGCCACTCTCAGACTGTTTCCGCCGTCCTCCGACAAGCGGTAGACGCCCTCGCGATAGGACTCTAGCGTGTCAGCGAGTTGGGCAACCTTCGCCTCATCGTTCAGGAGGAACCGCAGGGTGTCCACGAAGTCGCGGTAGTGATCGTCGCTGGCGGACTCTTGGGCGAGCGTGTACATCTTGTAGGGCGTTGCCGAGAGCAGGATCACGCGCGCGCGCTCGTCGGCTTGTTCGTACTCGAAGAGTCGCTGCGCGAGCAGACCGGCTTCATCGTCCGGGCGAAGCAGGTCCTTGAACCGCTGGAACTCATCCAGGATCACCAGATCCGGCTCTAGGGCCTCGAGGCACGACGCAGCCAGGATCGAGCGCAACTCACCGACCATGGCGCGCCGGTCGATGCGGTCCTGTTCGGGGAGGTTGCGCCGCGTCCGCTGGAACCTTGAGCACAGGTCGTCATAGCGGCTCCGTAGGTCGGGTTCGTCGGAAGCCTTCTGTTGGTGGACGCGGAGGTCGAGGGCATGTGCGAATGCCTCAGCTAGCGTGGGGTCGATCGTGTACTTGGTCGGGAGATCCTGGATCTCGTCCCGGAACCACCTCGTGTTCTGAACCCCGCCCTGCAATACGTTCTTCGCACCGGCGCGACCGGTCGACCAGCCAGCCATGTCCAGCAGCCAGTACAGGAGGGCACGTTCCTGCCACATCCCGCTCTGCGTCTTGAGATCGAACGAGGTGCCCGGGGTCAGGGCGACGAAGTTGAGCCGGTTCTCCTTGAGGTTGCCGATCTCGCGCGGCAACAAGGTCACTCGGGAAGGGAGTGCGGCCTCCCCTCCCGTGATGTCCAGCCGACGGATGTTCTGCCGGGCGATGTCGCCGTTCGAGCAGATGTAGATGATGTCGATGCGTTCGGTCGCATCCCAGAGTCGATCGATGGCCTTCGCGATGAGCCCCCGGGCGACCAACGTCTTCCCGAGCCCCACCTCGTCGGCCACCAAGAAACGGTGGGTTGGGTCGGCGCCATAGAGACGATCGAACACGTACTCCACCGAGTCCCGCTGGAAGTCCTTCAAGCCAGCCAGCACGGCATCGACGTCAGGGCGCCCTTGGGTCATCGAGTCATCGCCCGCCTCGCCTCGAGGATCGGATCCCAGATCTCGAGGAACCCGTCAGGGATCAAGGTCGTGCCCTCGGGGGTGTTCGTGAGGTCTCGAACGACGGTCTCCACCTGATCGAGTCGCTTGGGATCGCGGACGAGGGCTCGCATCAAGGACTCGAACAGCGGCAAACCAAGCTGACGATCCGCGTCCCTCTCGTGGCTGGCGGAGTCATGGCTCTTCCCGAGCAACAGCCCCGCCGCTTCCTGGGCACTCCCATCTGCCAACAGGAACAACAAGAACCGCAGCACGCTGCTCTTGTCCTTCAGCACCTCACGCAGCACCATGTCGGCGCGGTTCTCTGGGGCTCCCTCCAGCTCGGCGTTCAACACGAAGCGCACTGGACGCAAGCTGCTTCCTTGAAGGCCCACCTCGAAGGCGAAGAAAGACGTGAGCTCGATGAGGCCCAAGCCAAAGGTCGCCTCTACTCTGCCAGCCACCGAGACGGCGGAGCCCTCGCCGACGCGGATCGGCCAACAGCGTGCGGTCACCCCAGGCTCTAGGTCGAGGGGCTCTGGCGCCTGAAGGTGCACCATGAATCGGTCGCCTTCCCCTGGCTCCGCGACCGCCGTAAGCGTGAGGTCGGCCAAGGCGAGCCGCGCCCGTTCCAGCTGGGCCTCTGCGTCCTCCAACTTGTCGTCGATGATCGGTGGATCCTCGATGTCGACGTCCACCAGCAGGCTGCCGAGGCCTGGCGAAGCTGGTCCTCCTTGCTCGAGTAACGCGGAGACGCCGAGCCTTCCCTTGGCCCCCTCAAGCTCCACCATGAATTCGACGTTCTGCGTGAATGCTGCGTCGGTCGCGTTTGCGGAACCGACCCAAGCCCGGGCGCCGCTACTCATGTCGGCGACGAAGACCTTGGCGTGCAGACCCTTGAGGGAGAGGTCCGACTCCTCCTCAGCCACGACCGCGTTGAGATCGGCCGCTTCGTTCAATACCGCCGTCCGCGAGAAGCCCTCGAGTCCGGCGGGGCCCAGATCCTGGAGGGACTCCAGGCGAGAGACGAGAACGTTGTCCCGGCCGACGCCCGCCAGCCGATCCAACGTGCCGGCTCCGATGAACGGCGAAATCACCAACATGCGCTTGATGTCTCCGTCGAACGGCCAGCCCGTCGTGCCTTCGAGACCCATGGGGACGAACGAGAACTCCCTGGCTTCATAGGGGAGCTCGAAGTCAACCCGCCGCACCTCATCCTGTAGCTGCTGGACCTTGTCGCGAACGTGCCCAGGCACGCTATTCGTCGCGAGGCTGGGGAGCGCTCGAACGAAGTCGGCGAGCGGCGCATTGCCTGCGGAAGGGCGGCGGCGGTTCGAGAGCTCACCGTCGGAGCGGAAGCATACGTCCCAGGCCCGATCGAAAGTGAGGTTCCGGCTCATGCATAGGAACCGGTACTGGGTCGGCTCGCCCTCTGCTGTGAATCGCATGAGCCAGATCTTGGAGTGAAAGAGGCCACCCGGACGAGGAGCCCGAGCGGGGAAAACGCAACGCTCGAGGTGGAGGAACAGCGGCTGGTCCTTCCTCGGCACTACGATGCGACCTGCCTGGCAGAAGATCGCCATCCTGTCCGCGTAGTTGCGGAGCGCCTGCATGATCGCCGTGATGTCGGCGGTGGGCTGCCCGGTCTCGTCCTCCCAGTCGAAAAGCGCGAACGAGAGCGGCGTGACAAGCAGGGCCAGCAGGTCCAAAGAGAACGTTGTTCCGACCGCGTAGTCGAGCTGGTATCCCTCGGGTGGGCGTAGGTGTTCCGTAAGGAGATCCCGGGTCTGCGGTTCAAGCATGCCGCGCGAGACCCTCCTGGATGTCCAACAGCATCGTTCGAACGACCGGCCACCGGTACGTGAGCATGTCGGCCCCGGAGAAACCGGTCCACAGCGCGAGCGCGCGATCGTTGTGCAGCCGAGCGCGAGCCCGTTTCAGTTGGGTCTCTCGTTGTGCGATGAGGTTCCTCGCTGCCGCGCTGGACTCGAGCGTCGCGGTCGCGCCGGGAGCGAGCGCCAGGTCGATCCAGGAGTCGATGAAACGGTCCCGCAACAGGTTGCGTCCAGCGGGCTCGGCGTGCTGCCAGAAGCGATCCCGATCCCAGGACTCGAGCACGGGGCGGCGTTGCTCGACCAGGTCGGACCAGTCGGCGAGGCGACTCTCGTACTCCGTGACGAGCTCCTCGTTGGGCACCGCCTGGGACAGCATGAGGTTGTAAAGGAGCGCTCCTCCATGCATGACTTCCGCGAAGCAGCGAGCGTGATGCAGCTGGTCCGCGATCGCCACGGGCAGTTCCGAAAGATGTGGATGCTCCCAGGGATACGAGGTAGGCAATGTGATCGCGGCGCCTGATACCAGGACCTCGAGCATCGTGTGCGGGTGTCGTGCTTTGATGCGCTCGCGCAGATATGCGGCGTCGGCCCGGCGTAGGGCCAGTGATGCGACCTTCGGGAAGTCAGGAGGCGGCGCTGGGAGGTGTGGATGCCAGTTGACGTGCGTCGTCTCGCCGGTCGCCTCCCGGTCTTCATTCACCGTCATGCGGCGGGGCGAGGCGTTGAATGAGTCCATCGAGCGGTGGTACTGAGGCTGCGAGCCAGGGAAGAGCCGGATGCCCCAGCTCATCAATCCGTTCCAGTACACGTTGCTGGGGAGCCTCTTGAGCGTGCGGCGGGCAGAGATGCCGATCACGCCATCCCGTTCCCCGGCCTCGACCAGTGCGTCGATAAGGCGGATCTCCGCGTTCCGTGCTGCGCGCTCGATGTTGCCAGACGGGACCTTCAGCCGTTCGAACTCTCGATACATCCAGGGGATGAACAGGAAGTAGCCGGCGCGGGTCTGGATCGTGCTGGTGCCGGGGAAGAGCGCGTCGGCGAAGACATCGCGGATCGTCCCGATGCCGAGCTCATCGACCGTCCCTTGCTCTCGGAACATGTCGATCACATGCAGGAACTTCTGGCGCTCGTGCTCAGAATGGTCGAGCCAGGAGAGCGATGCAGTCATGGCTCTCTATCCTAGGCAGCGCCCCAAGAGGCAACATGCCACGAGGTGGCCATGGCGCTGACATTCCCCAGTTCGGTCAGATTCAGGAAGAGCCCGGCAGAGGTTCGGCTGTTCGGCTTGCTGAAGGCCGGCCTCAGCGACGACTGGACGGTCCTTCACCACGTTCGGTGGCTCCAGAAAGAGCCGGGCAGGAACGCCCGGGACGGTGAGGCGGACTTCGTCTTGGCGCATCCCGAGCACGGCGCGCTCGTCCTCGAGGTGAAGGGCGGCGAGGTCATGTTCGACGGCGCCTCGGGGGAGTGGACCAGCCGTTCGAAGAAGGGCGGCGAGTCCTCGATCAAGGATCCGTTCGACCAGGCGAAGGACGCGTCGTACGCGCTCATGGACCATCTCCGCTCGCTCCCTGGCTGGCCGAGCAGGTGGGGGCCGATCGGCTACGCGGTCTGCTTCCCGGACGGCCGGCTCGGCTCCGCGCCGCTCCCGCACATGGCTCCGGTCCTGATCGACATCGACGACCTCGAACCGCCCGAGCGTCTCGAGGCTCGGCTGGTCGAGATCTGCGGGTTCTGGAGGAGGGACAGCCACTCGACCGACGAGCGAGGTGTCGCGCGCGTCGTCGACTCGCTCGCGCACGACGTCCGGATCGAGCATCCGCTCCGGCTCGACGTCGAGGAGGCCGAACGTGAGATCCTCCGCCTGTCGGACCAGCAGTTCAGGATCCTCGACATGCTCGATGCCGAGCGCCGGGTGGCCGTCGCCGGTCCCGCCGGCGCCGGGAAGACCCTGATCGCGGCGGAGAAGGCGCGAAGGCTCGCGGCGCAGGGCTTCGACGTCCTCTTCACATGCTTCAACAGGCCGCTGGCCGATCACCTCCGGCGCGCGTTGGCGGACGAGCCCCGGATCCACGTGAGCGGCTTCCACCAGCTCTGCCTCGACCTCGCGAAGGAGGCCGGCGTCGAGACGTGGGGCAAGCGCGACGATCCGGCGTTCTGGGACGAGAAGTTGCCCGAGTACCTGGGCGAGGCGGTCGACCGGCTCGGTCCTCGCTACGACGCGCTGGTCGTCGACGAGGCTCAGGACTTCGCCGAGTGCTGGTGGCTGCCGCTCCAGATGCTCCTGCGGCAGCCGGACACCGGCGTGATCTACGTCTTCTACGACGACAACCAGGCGATCTACCGGCGGCCGGGAGGGATGCCAGAGGGTCGCGTGTCGGCGAGGCTCGCCGAGAACTGGCGGAACACGTCACCGATCTTCGACGCCGTGATGGGGTTCTACGAGGGCGGCAAGGTCACGTGCGCGGGACCGGAGGGACCGCCGATCGAGATGGCGTCGGTGGAGAAGGAGCAGCTCCGGTCCGAGCTCAGCAAGGTGCTCCACCGGCTGATCGAGGAGGGCGACCTCGAGGCGGGGGACGTCGTCGTGCTGACGCCGCACGCGCCGGCGCACAGCCCGGTGCTCGGTCAGATTGGTGCGTTCAAGCTGACCGACGACCCGGTGGGCAAGCGGGACGTGCGGCTCTCGAGCATCTTCCGGTACAAGGGCCTGGACGCTCCGGCGGTCGTGATCTGCGACGTCGACAGGTTCGTAGAGGAAGAGTTCACCAAGCTGATGTACGTTGCTTGCTCAAGAGCGCGCGCATATCTTGCTGTCCTGCTCAACGAGGGATAGGACTACAGGCATAGCAGTTCGGACATTCAACAGCCATGCGTGCTGCCAAGGGTAACGGGTCGTATGTGCCTGGCGACCCACATCCGAAGACAAGGGACGGTCACATCTGTCGGTCCTTGGCTGTATCGTCCCGGACATGAGTGACGTCGGCGGATTCGACCCCACGTTCGATTTCAGGACTGACGCGACTGGACCAGACCCTGACTCGAGCAGTCCGAGGCTCAAGGCGTACCACAAGCTCCTTTGGAGCAAGCCCCTGCCGAGCGGTGATCCATTCGACTTGGATGACAGCAAGCCTGGTACCTACTTGCATCATCTGTCGTCGCGAGGCGAGTTCGACCTCACGAGCGATTCAGCTAGTCCGACGTGGATCGGCTGGTCGCAGCGTTGGTGGCCGCTCAAGCTCGAGGTAATCCCGCGCATTCCTGAGTCGGAGCTGGAGCAGTTCCGCACGACGGCCCACCAGATGGGCGGCAAGATGCTGTTCCCAGGGAAGCAGAAGGGCGGCAACACCATCAACCAAGCTCGGGTGCGCAAACCAATTGTCGACCGTCTCGACCTGACGCTGGAGTGCATACGACTGCACTACCTCGGCGAGACTAGCCCCCTGGCTCAGACTCTCGTCCGCTACGGGGAGTTCTTCGCGCTGTTCGAGGACTTCAAGGGGTACGTGGACTTCTTCCTCCTGCAGGACCTCGTGTCCGACGACTTGTCTTCGGTGGACTTCTTGATGCCCTTCGCGGGCTTCGGGGCATCGGGCCTTCCCTCAACTCTGGAGGAGTATCAGGGGTACCGCCTGAGGGCCGTCGCGTTCGTCGAGGCGCGGAACCGCCGAATGGACGACTACGCAGCCGGCCGTTGACCTTCGGAGTCGATCTGCACCCGCCTGGTGCCACCGGCACATCCGCCGCCCTTACCCGCCTAGGTCGTGAGAGGCGGATGCGGGGTTGATAGCCTTGGCCGATGAGCATTCGGCGAGACTGGGTTGCTCGGCGGAAAGGTGAGGGCTAGATGTTCTAAGCCGCGAGGTTGTTGACACGCGGGCAGCGGCTGATCGGAGGCTTGCCTCCTAGCGCCGTATGGGGTCGATGGTAGTTGTAGCGATC
>Ga0247727_10005662_pt1 | contig 25136 bp, 26 predicted proteins | sample WisWelCaveWW1625_FD_202498 | JGI IMG/M metagenome (GOLD analysis project Ga0247727, IMG submission 202498) | Biofilm microbial communities from Wishing Well Cave, Virginia, United States - WW16-25 | ecosystem: Environmental > Aquatic > Deep subsurface > Groundwater > Cave microbial mat | place...
GCTGAAGACCGCGCCGTTGCCGCCGTTGAGGACCGCCCCGTTGAACGTGCCGCTGCCATGGAGGTCCAGGCGGCGGGTGAGCGTCTTGCCGTAGTTGAAGCCGCTGATGGTCAGCGTCCCCGTGTTGGTCACCGTGGTGCGGCCCGTCCCGCCCATCGTGCCGCCCAGCCAGTTGAACAAGCCTGAGATATTCAAATCACCCGTGCCCGTCAGAACCGCGCCCGCATCCATCGCGAACACCCCGTTTGTCCCGACAAAACCCGCGCCGTCCAAGGTAAGGGTAACGCCGCTGTTCGCGGCTGTTTGCGTGCCACCAGATCCTCCGACCGTTAGGCCGGCCACCGTCACGGCAACATTCACCGTCACGGTGTAGGTGCCGGCGTTGGTGATGAACACAGTATCGCCCGAGGCAGGGATGGTGTTCGGACTCCAGTTGTTGGTATTGTTCCAATTGCCACCGGCAGTATTGGTCCACAGGATTGTCGCCGCGCGCGTTTGGCAAATGTTGCCGAGGAACAGGCAAAGCAACGACAGGGTGCGAATTCCATGGGTGAAGCTTTTCATGAGGCAGATGATTTAGATGTGTGGTGGCCCGAACAAACCGATCCGCCGTCATCTTTGAGAGGCAGGGCCGGCTTGTTCAACTCAAAAAACGCGCGCCCCGTAAAAATCGGGAGGCTTGACCCATTTCAGGCGCCGTCCTAATGTCGGGCCGTTATCGGGGAGCCCCGCGCGACGGGGCTGAGAGGTCCGCTGGGGCGGACGACCCGTTGAACCTGATCCGGGTAATGCCGGCGAAGGGAGACGTGAAACTTCCTTCCGCTTCCCGGAATCCGACCCAATGCCAATGAACACAACGCAGACTGAACACAACGCAGACCGGTTTCCAGCGAAAGACGCCGACGACAGTGATCGCCTCTCTCAACTATCAACCATCAACTATCAACTGATTCATGATCGCGACCAAAGAATCCTTCGAGCCGCACAGTAGCGAGCAATTGCCCAAAAGCAAACGCGTCTATGTGGCTGGCCAAATCCACAAGAACATTCGCGTGCCGATGCGAGAAATCAAACTCACGCCGACGAAGTCTTACATTGGGACATTCGAGGTGAATGAGCCCGTCCGCGTCTATGACTGCTCCGGGCCGTGGGGCGATCCGACTTTCGTCGGCAACTCGGATGAAGGTCTGCCTGCGCTGCGTCGTGACTGGATTCTCAAGCGCAGCGACGTCGCGGATTACGACGGGCGCGAAGTGAAGCCGATGGACAATGGCTATCTCTCCGGGAAACACGCCGAGTATGCGAGCAAGGCGGAGAAGAACCGGCTCGTGGAATTCCCCGGCCTGCTCGGACAGCACCGCAAGCCGCTGCGCGCGAGCAAAGGCCATCCCGTCACGCAGCTTTGGTATGCGAAGCAGGGCATCATCACGCCGGAGATGGAATTCATCGCTATTCGTGAAAACATGCGCGTGGCGAAAATCTCTGAAATGGTAGATGACATTGTCCGAAACGATCTGGACAAACAGCACGCCGGCAGCGCCCAATCTGTCGCATCCGCCCCATACGTCCCATCAGTTTTTCAGCGCTTTCCCCAAAGAATCCCAAAAGAGATCACAGCGGAGTTTGTGAGATCGGAAGTCGCCGCCGGCCGCGCGATCATCCCGAACAACATCAATCACCCCGAGTCCGAGCCGATGATCATTGGCCGCAACTTCCTCGTGAAGATCAACGCCAACATCGGCAACAGCGCCGTCGCGTCGAGCATTGAGGAGGAAGTCGAGAAGATGCGCTGGGCCACCAAGTGGGGCGCGGACACCGTCATGGACCTCTCCACCGGCAAGAACATCCACGCCACGCGCGAATGGATTCTCCGCAACTCGCCCGTGCCCATCGGCACAGTGCCGATTTATCAGGCGCTGGAAAAAGTGAACGGCAAAGCCGAAGACCTCACGTGGGAACTCTTCCGCGACACCCTCATCGAACAAGCCGAGCAAGGCGTGGATTACTTCACCATTCACGCCGGCGTGTTGCTGCGCTTCGTGCCGCTCACGGCGAACCGCATGACCGGCATCGTCTCACGCGGCGGCAGCATCATGGCCAAATGGTGTCTCGCGCATCACCAGGAGAATTTCCTCTACACGCACTGGGACGACATCTGCGACATCATGGCCGCCTACGACGTCGCGTTCAGCATCGGCGACGGCCTGCGTCCCGGCTCAATTGCCGACGCCAACGACGAAGCGCAATTCGGCGAACTCAAAGTGCAGGGCGAACTCACCACGCGCGCGTGGGCCAAAGGCGTGCAAGTGATGAACGAAGGCCCGGGCCACGTGCCGATGCACATGATCGAGGAAAACATGGCCAAGCAACTCGAGTGGTGCGGCGAAGCGCCGTTCTACACGCTCGGACCGCTCACCACCGACATCGCGCCCGGCTACGACCACATCACCAGCGCGATTGGTGCGGCAATGATTGGCTGGTATGGCTGCGCGATGCTCTGCTACGTCACGCCGAAGGAACACCTCGGCCTGCCGAACAAGAAGGACGTGAAAGACGGCGTCATCGCCTACAAGATCGCCGCGCACGCCGCCGACCTCGCCAAAGGCCATCCCGGCGCGCAATACCGCGACAACGCGTTGAGCAAGGCGCGCTTTGAATTCCGGTGGGAAGATCAATTCAATCTCACCCTCGACCCCGTCACCGCGCGCGAATTCCACGACGAGACGCTGCCGCAGGAAGGCGCAAAGACCGCCCACTTCTGCTCCATGTGCGGCCCGCACTTCTGCTCGATGAAGATCACCGAAGACGTCCGCAAATACGCCGCCGAACAAGGCATCGCCGAGGAAGAGGCGCTGAAGAAGGGGATGGAAGAAAAGAGTCGCGAGTTCGTTGAAAAAGGTGCAGAAGTATATGCGAAAGCATAATCCTGGAATGACCACGCCTGACAAAACGAGATGATTGCTGCTGCTAGAAACACAAGGATCGAAAAACCTCCTTCCGATTTGACCGGGAGAGTGAAGGCTCTGCTTCAAGACTACTCACCTGATGAAATCAAAGCAGCCGTCATCAAGAATTGGGCAGACCGGAACGGTGTGCCGGTGCAAGAATTGTCCAGTGGTTTTGTCTCCAATCGATATTTGAGCAATTTCACACAGCGGTCTTCGACTTCATTGTCCTTGCTTGGCGGAAGAGGAGATGACTTCGTTAATCTTTCGCAAGTCGAAGACGCTTTTGAGGCAACATTTTCAGACGATCATCGCCGCGAGCATGGAGTTTTCTACACACCGCCGTTTATTGCGAAGTATTTGATTCGCGAGGGAATGGCTATGGCTTCCAGTTCCGGGAAGAAGGACTTCGCGTTTTGCGACCCGTGTTGTGGGGGGGCGGCTTTTCAGATTGCCACTGCTGAAGTTTTATTTGAGGAGCGGCAGATCAATTACGAGGATTCTTTTCAGAATCACATTTGGGGGTTTGATCGCGACCCGGTCACATTGGCTAACGCCCAGTGCCTGATCGAATTGTTTTTGGCTTCCAAACGCCGCCCGTTACCTCAAAAAACACTGAATCTTCACGAATGCGATTTTTTCATTGCCGACCCAAAGCAATTTCTGAACTCGATTGGATTGCCGGACGGTTTTGATGTTATCGCCACGAATCCGCCCTACGTGAAGTTGCAAAACCTGCGGGAAGATTACCGTTCGGCACTCGCAGCAAGATACAATGGTCTAGCCAACGGGAGTTTCAGTTTGGCAATGCTGTTTCCAATCGCTGCCCAACACTTTCTAAGCAAGGAAGGGTGTTTGGCTGTCATCACACAAAACAATTTCTTCACCTCCCTCGCCGGAACTGAAGTTCGACGCGAACTGCAACGTCAACATGCTGTCCGACGGATCATTGATTTTGGACACAACAAAGTATTCGATAACGCCAGTGCCTACACTTGCCTTCTCTTTCTGACACGGTCAAAAAGTGAGGCCATTGAATTTGATTCGATCCGAGAAAAAATCACGCAGGAAAGTTTGGCCCGAACCCGTTTTTCTCGAATCCCCTTCGAGTCATTGAAGCCCGACAAGTGGCGGTTGGCTTGCGAGAAGGATTTGGACGCGCTGCGGCGGATCGAAAAGGAAGGCGTGCCTCTCGGTGACCTCGCCCCAATCCGCGTGGGGTTTGCCACGTTGAAAGACAGGGTTTTTCTCGTGGAGAATTTCGGCGGCAAAACCTTCGCTCGAAATTTGCATGAAGTGACCCGAGAGATTGAAGGTGAAATCGCTCGACCCGCAATCAAGATCGCCGCTTTCGATACCGAGGCAGAGTTGCAGAACAATCGTCTGCGGGTCATTTGCCCCTACCAACAGACGAGCGGTAAAGCAGCCTTGATGTCCGAAGAACAACTGAAATCTCGATTCCCCAGGACCTACGATTATCTGCTGGAGTGCAGAGAATTTCTCGCAACGCGCGACAAAGGGAAAAAGACTTACGAGGCGTGGTTTGCCTGGGGCAGAACGCAAGGAATGTCCGCACCCGGCCCGAAGTTGCTAACGAAAACATTCAGCCGTGGGCCTAATTTTCTCTTGGATGAAACCGACAGCCTGTTTTGCAATGGTTACGCAGTTTTCCAACCGCAGCCGAGTCTGTTTGGGGCGGCGATTTCCATTCGCGCCTTGCAGAAGATTCTCAATAGTTCAGTGATGTATTTCTACGCACGCCTGACAAGTTTTCAGATTGAAGGCGGATTCGAGTGCTACCAGAAAAACTTTATCGAACGATTTGGAATCCCGCAAATCACGCCAGCGGAGGATGCGGAACTTGTTCGGATGAGTCAGATGGAAGCGAATGCTTGGATCGCCCGACGTTACGGCCTTGATCCGCATTATTTGGATGACTTCCTCGGCGCGTCTAACGCCGATCCGGAATCGGATGCCGAGCAGCGTGCATATCCAGAAGATCACGAGCAAAGCCATCTGGTGACAGCATAGCAAAGTTGCCTTGAAAGTTTTCCGGAACAAGGCCATCTTGCCTCAATTCCTCAAGCCGCAGATAGATTCGCGGCTGGGCAGGACGGAAATCTACCAAAACCAGCGCAGAACGTTCGTATTTGTAGATGTCCGCCTGCAAGTTTCCTTGTGCGCGGTGCGTGATCGCCAAGAACGTCCTGATAAATTTTGCTGCGTTTATCGCGCGCCGTTTCCAAGCGACCTGATTATTCCGCATCGCGACATCATCGTATTCCACGACCGGCAAAACATAAACCTCGCCCATCGTCAAATTCGGCAGGCGCAGTCGCAGATTGAGCGTCTCTGCAAAAGCACGCTCCATGAGCGTATCAAAATTCTTTGCCACACTGCTCATTTGGCTGCGAACACCAATAACGATGGATCGCTCTGATTGGCGTCGGCCCACTACGTCTTCCTCGCCAATGAGCGGGCCATCTTGAATTTGCTCCGCCACCGCGCCATCACCATCAAACAGCACAACGACATCTTGATCTTTCGCTTTGATGAAACCGGAGATTTTAAGTTCTGGGGCTGATGCACCAATCGGTGGGTGAATTTCACATTGTCGCTGCCGCCTTTGAAGTTCCCCAGCTAAACTCTGTTTGACGACTTCGTGAATTGGCAAAATCAATCGCTGGCTGCGAATGAGCGCCTCCTTTGCTTTCTGCCCATTATCGTAGCCGTTGCCGTTGAATGTAGCGGTGGTAATCGCGGCCTCCAAAGCCTGCTTCATTCCATTTATGGCTGCTTGAAGAAGCTGGAGATTCATCCCTTCTCGTTTTCAAAGGTGAACAACTCCTTGACCTCAACTTTCAAAACCTTGGCGAACTTTTCCAGTCCGGCGACGGATGGAGCATTAACGCCCCGCTCCACCAAGCTGATGAACTCAACCGAGCAGGCGAGCGCTTCCGCCAGTTGCTCTTGGGTGAGCTTCCGGGTTTTGCGGAGTGCCGCGATGCGATGGCCAAGTTTTCGTTGAAGCACGGAGTTTAACTACCAGATCGACCTACTCCTCACCACGCAGCTAAACTACGGCCAGCATGAATCGCGTTTTCATTGAGCCAACCAAGTTCACTGACCTGCGTTGCGGTGAGGAGAGTTTCGGGTGGCGGGCTTTTGACGATTTTGCTCAGGCTTACGACAACACTTGGAGCAAAGCGGACATGCCCGATGACGATGTTGCGTTCCTGAAACGTGTGTTAGCAACAAGTGAGGATGAGGCGTTGTGGGCAATGCTGGACTTTTGCAGCGATTTCAGGCGCGGCATCCACGTTGGTGACACATTCATTGATTGGCCTGAACTTCGCCTGCTGTTAGGATATGACCGCGGTTGATGAGGGCAGTTTGCCCCAGTCTACCGAAAATGTTTGCGCGAGTTGAATTTGAAAAGTTTTGCCCAAGTTAAGCCACGTTACCGCCAGTTGCCCATGCACATGATCGAGGAAAACATGGCCGAGCAACTCGAGTGGTGCGGCGAAGCGCCGTTCTACACGCTCGGCCCGCTCACCACCGCTGAGGCAGCCGGTCAGGATGCCGTTCCAAAACCTTTGCGCCCGGCTACGACCACATCACCAGCGGCATCGGCGCGGCGATGATCGGCTGGTATGGCTGCGCGATGCTCTGCTACGTCACGCCCAAGGAACACCTCGGCCTGCCGAACAAGAAGGACGTGAAAGACGGCGTCATCGCCTACAAGATCGCCGCGCACGCCGCCGACCTGGCCAAAGGCCATCCCGGCGCGCAATACCGCGACAACGCGTTGAGCAAGGCGCGCTTTGAATTCCGCTGGGAAGACCAATTCAACCTCAGCCTCGACCCCGTCACCGCGCGCGAGTTCCACGACGAAACCCTCCCGCAGGAAGGCGCAAAGACCGCGCGCTTCTGCTCCATGTGCGGGCCACACTTTTGCAGCATGAAGATAACGGAGGACGTGCGGAAATATGCGGCGGAGCAAGGCATCGCGGAGGAAGAGGCGTTGAAAAAGGGCATGGAAGAAAAGTCCCGTGAGTTTTCCGAAAAGGGAAACGAGATTTACTCCCGGGCTTGAGGCGGAAAGCAAAAGGAGTTCAGTCTGAGAACGCCGCCCGAGCTTGCGACGTGATGGCCAACACGGCCGGGTGGGTCAGCTTGCGTTCGGCGCTGATGGCGTAGAATTGCTGACGGCACTCTTCGGTGCGACCGATGAATTGAAAGTCGTAGCTGGCGACGGCCTCCTGCATCACCAGGGTCGGTAGGGCGAAAAAGCCCAGGCCATCCACCGCCGCCACTTTCATCAGGGCCGCGTCGTCGAACTCCGCTATCAGGCGCGGGCGAATCTCCTCGGCTTGAAACCATTTCTCCAACGATCGGCGCAGGGCGGTGTTGCCCGCGGGTAGCAGAACCGGCGCATGGTTCAGTGACTTGGGAAACTTGCGTTTGAGGGTGGCGGCCAGTTTGCGCTCCGCGCAGAAGGTCACGCCACATTCGCCGAGGAAGTGGTTGAAGACTTTAATGGGGAGCGAACTGGGCGCGGGTTCATCCGCCAGCACGATGTCCAGCCGGTAGGCGGCCAGTTGGCCGAGCAGGTCGGCCACTTTGCCTTCGCGGCAGACGGCCTGGACGGGCTGCTCCAGTTTGAAGATGGGTTTGATGATTTCGTAACTCACCAGTTTAGGCAGGGAGTCGGTGATGCCGATGTGGACGCGCAACGGGCGCGAGGTGGGCCGTTGCTGGGCGGTGTCGAGGAGTTCCTGGCCCAGCGAAAAAATGTCCTCGGCATAACTCAACACCCGATGGCCGGCCTCGGTCAGCGTCAGGGAACGTCCGCCGCGCCGGAAAAGTTTTTCCATCAGCACGCCTTCCAACGCCGCAATCTGCGCGCTGATGGTGGGCTGGGAGACGTGCAGTTTGTCCGCAGCTTTCCGCAAGCCGCCCTCTTTGGCGACCACCCAGAAGTAACGCAGGTGATGGTAGTTCAAGAATTCCACGCGGACAGGGTATTCGTTTTAACCTAAGAGTCCATTCCAAAAGTCGTAATGGGCTAAGAGGGAGGCCGTTGCTATTCTGTCGCCATGAAAACTTCAATCCAAGTGAAACAGCTCAATGCCTTGCCGTCAGGCGTGGTACAGGTCACCCACGCAACTGCGACGGCAATCCCAAAGTCGTCACTGCTGCCGACGCCCGAAAGCCTCCAGACCGACCGTGGCATTCACGAAATGCTGCACCGCCGCTACACCACGCCGTTTCCCGTGGTGTTGCCTTACCACCACAGCGGGCTGAACGAATAAATCGGGGCGAAGCCGCTCCCGCAAGAAAGACTTGATATGAAATCCGATCAATTCAATGAACAGCTGACCGAGCAATTCGAGCGCATCAGCAAGACGCTCACTCAAATCCTGCCCAAACTCCTGCCCATCGTGGCGGGCCTCATCGTGGTCCTCTGGCTGGCTTCCGGCGTTTACTCCGTCAATCCAGGGCACATCGGCGTGGTCCGCACCTTCGGCAAGGAAACCGCCCGCACCCAGCCGGGGCTAAACTACCGTTTTCCCTGGCCGTTCCAGCGGGCCGACGTAGTGAGCGTGGAGCAAATCCGCCGCATCGAAGTGGGCTTCCGTGGCGCGCAACGCGTCCAGGAGGAAGCCTTGATGCTCACCGGCGATGAAAACATCGTTGAGGCGCAAATCGTGGTGCAATACCGCGTGGCCGACCCCTCCAAATTCCTCTTCCGCTTGCGCGAGCCGGAAGTCGCGCTCGGCGCAGCCACCGAGGTTGCCCTGCGCAGCACCGTCGGCAGCATGACCATTGACCAGGTCATGATTGAAGAACGCGCCAAGGTGCAGGATGACGCCCGCGTTTTCATCCAGCGGCTGATGGATGCTTACGACTCCGGCCTGGTCATTACGGAGGTCAAGTTGCAAGCCGCGGACCCGCCCGATGCCGTCCGCGACGCCTTCCACGACGTGGTGCGCGCCCGCGAGGACAAGGAAAAACTCATCAACCAGGCCAGGGGCTATCAGGCGGACATTCTGCCCAAGGCCCGCGGCGAAGCGCAAAAAATCCTGCGCGAAGCCGAGGGTTACAAAGAGAAGCGCGTCCTGCTCGCCCAAGGCGAGGCCTCCCGCTTCCTGAGCGTGCTCGCCGAATACGAGAAGTCCAGGGAAGTGACCCGCGACCGGCTCTACTTGGAAACCATGGAAAAGATTCTGCCGGACACCGACAAAGTGATTTTGGACGGCGACCTCGGCCAGCGGCTGTTGCCGTTGATGCCGCTCGGCACCTCGCCGCTGCTGCCCACAACGCTGCGCCCGGCCACTGAACCTGTGAAAGCGAAATAATTTATGCGCGCAAAAATTTATCTGCTCGGTGGTTTGGTCATCTTCATCGTCGCCTTCGTCGTGTTGAAACAAGTCTTCATCATCGTGGACGAACGCGAGCAAGTCATCGTCACGCAGTTCGGCGAATACATTCGCACCATTCAAAAGCCCGGCCTGGCTTTCAAGACGCCGTTTCTCCACAGCGCCATCCGCTTTGATCGGCGCATCCTGGTCAGCGACGCCCCGGAGGCCGAATACCTGAGCCAGGACAAGAAACGGCTCGTGGCCGACCCCATCACCCGCTGGCGCATCGCCGATCCGCTGGTTTTTTTTAAGACCGTGCGCGATGAATCCGGTGCCCGCGCCCGGCTGGACGACCTGGTGTTTTCCGAACTGCGCCGCGAAGTGGCCAGCCATACCTTCGCGACCGTGATCGGCTCCAAGCGCGAGGCCATCATGGACAACGTGGCGAAAAGCGCGCGCGAGAAGGCCAAAGAATTCGGCATCGAGGTGGTGGACGTGCGCATCAAGCGGGCCGACCTGCCCAAGGAAGTTCAGCAGAGCGTGTTTGCCCGCATGCAGGCGGAGCGCGAACGCGAGGCCAAACGCTACCGCAGCGAAGGCGAGGAGGAAGCCAACAAACTCCGCAGCCAGACTGACAAGGAACGCACCATCGTCCTGGCCGACGCGGAACAAAACGCCCAGAAACTGCGCGGCGAAGGCGACGCGACCGCCACGCGCATCTACGCGGAGGCTTACGGCAAAGACCCGGAGTTCTACCGCTTCGTGCGCAGCCTCCAAAGCTACGAGTTGTTCCTGGGCAAACGCAGCACGCTGCTGCTCTCGGCGGACTCGCCGCTGTTCCACTATCTGGCGGGACCGCGTCCCGAGGGCGGCAAGACAGCGCCAGGCGCCACGCTGGCTCCCAAGTGACAACCGCCGGATCGCACGAATGAACGGAAACGAATGTTGGGCCCCATGAACACCAAGACTGCTGGTTATCTGATTTTTTATGGCGGCTTCCTCATTGCCCTTGGATTGCTCGGCTATTTGTCGAACCCGGAAAAGGCGAAGACCGCGTTGATGTCCGGCGGCACCTTCGGCGCGCTCTCGATTCTGTGGGGTGTGCTCGGAGCGCGGGGTGTCCGGTGGATGGTGCCGGTGGCGGTGGTGACCACGGCGCTATTGACCCTGGCGTGCGCCTGGCGGGCGAGCGTGGGGTGGCTGGCGGTTCTCGATGGCCAATCGGAAAAGCTTTTCGCTGCGCTGTTGGTGACGGTGATGCTGGCGGCTTCGGCCGCGATGCTGCCGGCGCTGTTCAGGTCTTTGAAAAAGCAGCCTGCTGCAACCCCTCGATCCGAATAATAGTTCTGAGCATCGTGACAACAGAAAAGCGACAATCAAACCTGCCGCGCCAAAGGAAAACGCGGCGAGTCCATGTGGAATTCATTGACCCGGTGGCCGAGTCGGTCTGCATCGCGGGCACCTTCAACGACTGGCGGCCGGAGGTGACTCCGATGATCCACATCGGTGCCGGTCGCTGGGTCAAGGACCTCGCCCTGCCGCCCGGTGTTTATGAATACCGTCTGGTGGTGGACGCGTGTAAATGGACGCCCGATCCGCGCGCCAGCGAAACAGCCCCCAACCCGTTCGGTGGATTGAACTCGGTCTTGAAAGTCGCTCCACCATCCTGAGCCTTGAACCCGGCCCGAACATGCCTGCGATGAAAGAACTTCTTGTCCACTGGAAAGCCAATCCGATGTTTCCTCATGAACGCCCTTCGAGCCATTAAAAGTTTGATCATGGCGGCGGCGGGAGGCACGACGCTGGTCATCGGTGCTGTCGTGGTGGCGCTGGCGGTCCTGGTCTTGTTCGTGATTCCCGGCGGTGTGGGCATTTTGACCATTGAGTGGGAGCGTGGCAAAGGCTGGCTGGGCCGCGCTTGCGCCTGTTTACTGGGAAAGAAACCTCCGCTGAAACAACCAAGCCTATGATACTGATCTTATTCCTTTGCACTCTGGCGATTGGCCTGCTGGCCCAATGGCACGTCAAGCGCGCCTATGCCCGGCACAGCCGCACACCCGTCCAATCCGGTTACACCGGGGCGGAAGCAGCGCATGAAATTCTCCGCCAGGCCGGCATAGCCAACGTTGACATCGTCGAGCACGAGGAACTGCTCGGCGACCACTACGACCCGAAGCGCAAGCGGCTGGTGCTTTCTTCGGCCAATTATCACGGCACTTCCGCCGCGGCGCTGGGCGTGGCGGCGCACGAGTGCGGCCACGCCATTCAGCACAAGCAGGCTTACGCGCCACTGGAGATGCGCATGGCTGCGGTGGGCGTCACCAGTTTCGCCAGCCAACTGGTGCTGTGGATTCCGCTGCTGGGCATTGCTGGCGGGCTGATGGCACCCAAAGTCGGTCTGCTCATCATAGCGGTGTCGTGCGGCATCCTGATGGCGTTCAATCTCCTCACCCTGCCGGTGGAGTTCGACGCCTCGCGCCGCGCCAAACTCGTGCTGGCGAAGATGGGCTTCATCCAGCGCGGCCCCGAATCCGCCGCCGTGAACCAGGTGTTGAACGCCGCGGCTTGGACTTACGTGGCCGCGTTCATCTCGTCGCTGATTTACTTCCTGTGGCATCTGCTCCCGCTGCTGACCGGCGGGAGGCGGCGTGACTGACTTCTCCCATCGCAAACTGCAACCACTCACCTGACTCGACTATGAAAATCCAATTCCGAATTCGCGGCCTCAACGCCAACGCCAACCTGCGCGGCTGGCTGGAGAAACAACTCGAACGCTTGCATAACCTCATCCCCGTCTCCACCGCCGAAGTGGTGTTGGAACGGGAGCAGGACAGCGCGCCCGCCTTCCGCGCGCACGTGCATCTGGCCGTGCCCGGCCCGGACATTCATGCCGACGCGCGCGAACACACGCTGGAAGCCGTCTGGCTGAAGGTCACCAAAAACCTGCGTCAGCAAATTGAGCGGCGTAAAACCCGGCAACAACTCCGGCACAAGGGCCACCCCCAGCATCCGTTGACGGCCAGCCGCTGGTCCGGCGCTGCTGTCGCCGCACGGGTTTGAGCCCCGGCCAATCCACGCCTCCACGCCGCATGAACGAAAGAATGAAGAAAGGTCGTAGCATGAAAAATGAAACGAGAATGAACACGAGGAACAAAAACAATGGTGGCAAGCCCGAATCGAAGCGGATTCATTTTGAATTCGCCTCTCCCACCGCCGAGTCGGTTGCCATCGCCGGCACTTTTAACGAGTGGCAGCCGAACGCGACACCCATGATCGCTCTGGGCCAAGGCCGCTGGGCGAAGGACTTGGCGTTGCCGCCCGGCGACTACGAGTATTGCCTGGTGGTGGACGGTCAATGGAAACCCGATCCACAGGCGACGGAGACCGTGCCCAATCCATTCGGCGGTGTGAACTCGATTCGCAAGGTGAGCAACGGCGGCTGATTATCGCAGACCGCGCAGGTTGCAGGGGAACGTCCGCGAAACTCCGCGCCGTCGCGGGTAGGAGGCCAGCATCACACATGAACGCCAACGAAATTCCAATGACGATCCTGCAACTGGCGGCCGTGCCGTTGCTGGTCCTGCTCAATGGCTTTTTCGTCGCGGCGGAGTTCGCTCTCGTCAAAATCCGCGACACTCAGCTCGAAGACCTCGTGTCCAAAGGCCATCGTCGGGCGAAGGCCGCGCGGCGCATTGTGCGGAATCTCGACGCGGCCCTCAGCTCCACTCAACTTGGCATCACGTTGGCCAGCCTGGGCTTGGGCTGGGTGGGCAAGCCGGTGTTCGCCGCACTGTTAGCGCCCGTGCTGAAGCATTTCAACGTTGACCCTGCGCAAGCGGACTGGATTGCGTTCGCGTTCGGCTTCACCGTCATCACCTTCCTGCACATTGTCGTGGGCGAACTCGCGCCCAAATCGTTGGCCATTCAAAAGCCATTGGCCACTTCGCTGTGGATCGCCCAGCCCTTGCACTGGTTCTACCTGCTGTTTTACCCGCTCATCTGGGTGCTCAACCACGCCGCCTTTTGGCTGCTGCGCCAGGTTGGACTTCAACCCGTCAGCGAAGCCGAACTGGCCCATTCCGAGGAAGAGATCCGCTTGCTGCTCGCCGAGACGCGACGCCACACGAGCGGCCCGACGCTGGGACAGGACATCGCGCTGAACGCCTTCGCTCTACGGCAACGCCGCGTGCGGGAAGTGATGCGACCACGGCATGAAATCGTCGCTCTGAACACCGAGGCGACCATCGTCGAGTGTCTGGTGCTGGCCCGGCGAACCCGTTACTCACGCTTTCCGCTGTGCGAAGGCGGCGACTTGGATAAAACGCTCGGCGTGGTTCACCTCAAGGACTTGGTGGACCTGCAGCATGAAGCCGAACACGGACGCGATCTCGCAGCCGTGGCGCGTAAAATTCTCTTTGTCCCGGAAACCGCGCGACTGGAAAAACTCCTGACTCTTTTCCTCCAGCGCAAACTGCACCTCGCCTTCGTTGTGGACGAATACGGCGGGACGGTGGGGATGGCGACCATGGAAAACGTGTTGGAAGAGTTGGTCGGCCCGATTGAGGACGAATTCGATCAGGAATCACCGCTCATCCGACGGACGGGCGAACAAACGTGGGAAGTGAACGGATCACTGCCTGCACACAAACTAGCCGAGTTGGTCGGCGAATGCTGCGACTCAACGCAAGAATTCAGCACGGTGTCCGGTTTCGTGATGCAGCGGCTGGGCCGTTTTCCCCGCGCAGGCGATGCTCTGGCGCTGGGCGCTTGGGAATTGCGCGTGGAAGAATTGGCTGGAACACGGGTAGCGCGAATAAAACTGACGCGGTGGGCAGAAGGCAGTGAACGAACGTCCTTTGAGGCCGCGCCGCAAACCCGCCCAGCCGCCCTACCGCTAAAGAAGTCCACGCCGACGGATCAGAACCAACCAGTTTCACTCTCAAGATAAACACAAAATGGCACTTCAACTCTGGATATGGATTGGCTTCGGCGTGTTCGTGCTGGCGATGCTGGCGCTCGACCTGGGCGTGTTCCACCGCAAGACCCATCAGGTCGGCATGAAAGAGGCGCTGACGTGGAGCGGCGTGTGGATTGCGCTGGCCTTGCTCTTCAACGCGGGCGTCTGGCACTGGCGCGGCCACGACAAAGGGCTGGAATTCCTCACCGGCTACCTGGTCGAACTGTCGTTGAGCGTGGACAACCTCTTCGTGTTCCTCCTCATCTTCGCCTACTTCAAAGTGCCCGCGCAGTATCAGCACAAAGTTTTGTTCTGGGGCATCCTCGGCGCGCTGCTCATGCGCGCGGTGTTCATCGCCGCCGGGGTCACGCTGATGCAGAAGTTTCACTGGATCATCTACGTCTTCGGCGCGGTGCTCGTCATCAGCGGCCTCAAGATGGCGTTCGAGAAGGACAAGGAAGTGCATCCCGAGAAAAATCCCGTGCTCAGACTTTTCCGCCGCTTCATGCCCGTGACGGCGGAGTATTACGCGGGCCGGTTCTTCGTGAAGCCGGACAAACGGTGGCTGGCCACGCCGCTGTTCATCGTGCTGCTGATGCTGGAGACGACCGACCTCGTGTTCGCCGTGGACTCCGTGCCCGCCGTGCTGGCCATCACCACCGACCCGTTTATTGTCTATACCTCGAACGTGTTCGCCATCCTCGGGCTGCGCTCGATGTTCTTCGCGCTGGCGGGTGTGATGAAACTGTTCGCCTATTTGCACTACGGGCTGGCGGCGGTGCTGGTGTTCGTCGGCGGCAAAATGCTGCTGGCCGGCTTCTACAAAATCCCGACGCTGGCCTCGCTGCTGGTCATCCTGGGTCTGCTGGCGGTTGCGGTGGTGGCGTCGCTGCTCCACGCCGCGCGCCGGTCAAGACCGACAAAGGCAGCCGGTTCTGCCACAGTCAATACTTCCCATGCAACGACTCATTGAAGGCGTCCACCGCTTCCAGCGGGAGCAATTCGGACATTACCACGCGCTCTTCAAAAAACTTTCCCGTCAGGGCCAGTGCCCGGAAACCCTGTTCATCACCTGCTCGGATTCGCGCGTGCTGGCCGAGTTGATCACCCAAAGCCAGCCGGGCGATTTGTTCGTGGTCAAAAACGCCGGCAACATCGTGCCCCCCGCCACGGTGGCCGGCGACACCAACTCCACGGCCGCGGGCATTGAGTTTGCCGTGCAGACACTCCAAGTGAGCGACATCGTCGTGTGCGGCCATTCGCAATGCGGCGCGGTCGCGGCGCTGATGGCCGGCAACTCTGACCGGGCGACGATGCCGCACCTGTGCCAATGGCTTGAACTGGCCGCGCCCGTGCGGCGCGTCATCGAAAAGGAATACCCGCATCTGACCGGCGAGGCCGAACGTCTGCGCGCCGCCGAAGAAGAGAACACGCTCTTTGCCCTGGAAAATCTCCAGACCTATCCATGCGAGCAAGCCCGCATGGCGGACGGCTCGCTGCATGTGCATGCCTGGTTCTTCAAAATCGCCACCGCCGAACTGTATGCCTACGACCCGGAGACCAAACAATTCGAGCCGTTGGCCGGCGTAAGCCCGGCTCGCACAGGTTGAAGATTGATTCGCACTGCCCGTTGGATTCGTTGACCGGAGTTTTGATTGAGCGCGAGGACGGTTTCGGTTATCAAGCTTTGACCGAGTTCGCAGAAAAGTTTTACGCGAGTTGAATTTGAAAAGTTTTGCCCACGTTGAATTGAATTATTGCCATCAGCGCGACGGCCTCCGTCCTGGCTCGATTGCCGACGCCAACGAGTCCTTGCGGACGGCCACCATGCCGCAATTCGGCGAACTCAAAGTGCAGGGCGAACTCACCACGCGCGCCTGGGCCAAAGGCGTGCAAGTGATGAACGAAGGCCCGGGCCACGTGCCGTTGCACATGATCGAGGAAAACATGGCCAAGCAACTCGAGTGGTGTCACGAAGCGCCGTTCTACACGCTCAGCCCGCTCACCACCGCTGAGGCAGCCGGTCAGGATGCCGTTCCAAAATCTCTGCGCCCGGCGTCGTTGCGGCGCAGCCTGCGGAGTCGCAACCACGACCACATCACCAGCGGCATCGGCGCGGCGATGATCGGCTGGGTGCGAGCCGCACGGGCCACCTGCTGCGCGATGCTTTGTCACTCACCCCCCAAAGAACACCTCGGCCTTCTGTTCGATGAAGATCACGGAAGACGTCCGCAAATACGCCGCCGAACAAGGCATCGCGGAGGAAGAGGCGCTGAAGAAGGGAATGGAAGCCAAGTCGAAGGGATTCGTTGAAAAGGGCGCGGAGGTTTACGCGAAGGTGTAATTCCCGGAGCGCGGCTGGGTCGCAGACCAGCCGCAGCATGCCCGAGCGTCGAGTCGTGTCAGGTCATTCCAAAGTCTCCAGTCTCGCGAACCTGCTGCGGCTAGCCGGCAAATCGGGAACAGCCGCTTCATCTTTCATAGGGCCACGTTATGGCCTTGGAAAACGCCGGTCAAGGTCAATGGGCGCGCCGCGCGCTCCGTCGCCGGGGCGCGGCGTAACGGTCACCGCCTGCGGAATAGGACCGTGGCGCGCACGTTGGACTTGGGCCTTTCCAGACTTCACTCGTTGTGGGGAATCTGAATGCTGCTGCCACCGACGAACTCGCGGACCACGGCGTCACTGGGAATGATCTCGAACCCCGCGACCTGTTCCCGGGTGAAACCCTCAACCGATTCGAGCAGCGCCTTGACCCGGTCAAACCGGATGCGCGCATCCAGAAAGCCCGCATACGATTCGAAATCCGCGGCGCGTGGCAGCAGTCCGTCCGGTTCGCTGAAGAACGGCTTGAGAACGGGCAGGTCGAAGGGAAAACCGCCGTTGACGACGTGATCCGCCAGCCCCATGAGCGGAATGATGCTGAACAACTCGCCGGCGCGCACGTAATGCCAGTGCAACACGGTAAGCAGCGGGCTGTGATTGCGATGGCGCGCATCACGCAACATGCGGCGCAGCAGCCGGACATCGGTGAACTTGGCGAGCCGGTCCGTCTGTCCGTCGCCCTCGTAGAGCACGTTTTGCGTCTCGATGTAGAGACGAAACTGCGCCGCCGCTTCAATGCCCTCGGTGATCGGCGGGTAAAGCCCATGCAGGCAATCCAGCAGCAGCATCTGGCCGCGCTCGAGTTTCACCGGCTTGATTGCCGTCCGGCGGCCTTCCTTGAAACTGTAAACCGGTTTCTCGATGGTCTTGCCCTCCAGCAGCTCCTTGAGATGCGCGTTCAACAACTGGATGTCCAGCGCTTCGGGCGTCTCGTAGTTCCGGTCGTTGATCCAGTCGGTCGGATGCTCGACCAGCGACCAGAAGTAATCGTCGAGATTGAGCATGAGGAAGCGCAACCCCTGCTTTTCAAGCCGCTGCGTGAGCTTGACCGTCGTCGTGGTCTTGCCGGAGGAACTCGGCCCGCTGACCCAGATCATGCGCAACGGATCGCCCGCGTTGAGGCGCGCCAACACCTTGCCCGCCGCCTCGTCGAGTGAACGTTCGTAAACCGCGAGCGATTCCTCGGCGACCCGCTTCAACCGCCCGCCGCGCAGCGCCTCGTTGAGTCCGGCCACGGTGTCCACGCCGCGTTCGCGATTCCAGGCCAGCGTTTGCGCCATGCGCTCGCGCGGGAAGCCGTTGCCGGCAAAGCTCCCGGTCGTGATGGCGCCCTCGCGCAGCCAGTGGCGGCCCCAGCGATAACACTCGTAGGCGTCGGCCGTGTTTTGAAAACCGTAGCTGCGCAGCGCGTGCAACACCTCGTCCTGGATGACCTCGATGGTGGGCGGAAAATTGGCGATGAGGTGATGCGGGTTGGAGTTCAGGCAGACGACGACCGTGTCGGCGAGAAACCCGGCGATCTTTTCGTCGCTGCCATGGGCGTCGAAAATCCTGCCGTTCACCTCCGGCAGCAAATCCTGGCGAAAACCACCGATGGATTCCGCGGCGCGGAGGATGGCCTTCCAGATGCGGCTGGCCTCGAAAGTGACGAGCGCGCGGTTGCGCTTCTGGACTTTGACGATGCGATTCTGAACGGGCATCGGCGCGAACTATAGCGCGTGCCCAAGCCGTGACAATGCCGTTCAATTGGACAGACCTGGTTGCCCGCTGTGCTCATTGGAACCGATGCCTTCCTTTCCACGGTGACGGCGCCGCTCTCTTCCTCTCCCCCGCCGAGGGAGACAGGGCCGTGGCGAGGGTGGGTGCGCTGTTCGCTCAGGCCAGCGCGACGGGAATTGAGCTGCGGCCCACCGCATCCAGGAACACCAACCGCTTGAAATCGTTCGACGAATCGCTATTGACCCAGCGCGAGCTTCTGCAGCTTCGCCGAGTCCAGCGCGGCGGGATGGCCGAAATAGCGCACCACGCCGTTCGTGTCCGCCAGCAGCACAGACGGCACGCTCGTCACGCCCGCGGCGCCGGCGAACTTGCTCTCGGCGTCCACTCCAACGGGAAATTCGATCTTCGGGCCGCCGTATTCGCCGAGGTCCTTTTCGGATTGGCCGGACAAAGCGACCACTGCGAGACGGTCGCCGAATTTCCGATGATAGCCGTTCAACTCGGGAATCGTTTTGCGGCACGGCACGCTCCAGGTCGTCCAGAAAAACACTAATAGCGCCTTTCCGTCGGCGGCCGGTGCGTCGCCGACCCATTTCACGCCGTCCAGCTTTGGGGCGGGGTGTCCCAGCAATGATTGAGCGGAAACCGCGTCGGCCAGGCTCTCCTCCGAACTCGCCGCAGCTTCCCTCACTTCCTTGACCTTTTGTTCCGCCTGCGCGGCCAGTGTCTGGCCCACCGATTCGCGAAAGGTCTTGTCCTCCTTGAGTTGCTGCTCCTCCGTGGCTGCCGCCACAATGGGGTCGTACCCAAACCGTTTCTGCAACTCCGCGTCGAGGTACTTCAACTTCACGTTGGCGAGGCCGCCCTCGTGCTTGAAGTAAAGATCCGTTACGTTGGCGCCGATGATCACCAGTTTGCGGTAAGTCCGGTCGCTGACAGTAAGGGAATCCAGTTCCGCCCCACCGGCGCCGAGCGCACCCGCCAGCATGAGAACGGCCAGACAAGGCCCAAGGAATCGTTGCACGCCCCCGCGTATGCCTGAAGGCCGTGGCTTTGGCAAGCGTTCAACGAACGAAATTCAGCAAAGTGGCGCGGGCGTCCCGCCTGTGGCAGTCCCTGCGGGCGTCTCGCCTGCAGGTCCGCACACCAGTCGGGACCACCGGTGGGACAATGCCAGCCGGGACGGGCTGCCCCACTACACGGATGGCAGTGCCCCAAACTGCGCCCGAAGCCCTCGCTGCCAGAAAACCAGTTCACGCGTCCTTCACCAGTGCCTGTTTGCGCGGATCGGTCGCGGAAATGATCACGCTGACCGCCTTCTGATTGAATCCTTTGAACCCACCGTGACGCTGAAGATTCTCGAGGTGGCTGCCGATCGCGCCCTCGCGGACGAATTGCCCGCCCTGTTCGCGCGTGATGAAGCTCGCGGAGAGGAGGCGTTCGATCCGCTCGCGCCGCACCGGCCAGCGTTCGCCTTCCGTAAACGCCTGGCGCAGGAATTCGAAATCCGAAAACGGTTTCATCAGATTCACGCCCTGCCGCTGCAACTGGTCCCGCAAAGCGTCGAAATCGAACCGTGCCTCGAGATGATGCATCCCTGCCTGAAGGAAACTCTCGCCGTGGAGACCGACCCACAAACCAACCGTGCCGAGCCGTTTCGCCGGCGGCAGTTTGAGCGTCGAAAAATCAATTCCCGTTTCGTCGGGCGTCAGGTCCACGTCGGCGAACACCACGATCCCGGTCACGGGTTGTTCCATCACCTGCGCGCCCCAGCCCGCCTCCGCTCCGGCGTAGAACCGCTCGCGTTTCTCCAAGCCGAGCCGGGTCAGGAAGCGGACCAAGTCTGCAAAGTGCTCCCGCGAACAACGAAACGTGTGATGATCGTGGTTGCCCCATCCGAGGCCGAGTTGGTCCTGGCGGAACTTCTGCGCGCGGCCGGCGTGGTTGCGACCCTCCCAATACGCCCGCTCCACCTCGAAAAACAGATGGCACGCCACGTCGCGGCTGACGAGCTTCAGTGCCCGGTTGAGAATGCGATTGGCTGCCGCGAAGCCTTCGGCGTCCGGGTCGCAATGCCTTGGACGGGTTTGGAAAAGCTCCTTCACTTTGACAATGGCCTCGAGTTCTCCCCGCTTCAGTCTCGCCGGCACAAACCCCCGATACGCCCGGCGCTCGACGGCTTCGAGGGATGTCCCGTTTTCCCCGGTCATCACCACGCGGCGATATCGTGAGCGAGATTCGCCTTCCGGTTCGACAATTCCTCTCCTGGGAAGGGTCAAGGGTGGGTTCTTCGCGATGAAGTCCGTGACGAACTCCGGCTTGATGGCGACGACGGAGGGAACTTGTCTGTTCTGATCGGCTTTTTTGCGAATCTCCCTCTCCCGGCCGGAAGCCACCCTCTCCCCGTCAAACGGGGAGAGGGATGGGGTGAGGGGCTGTTTCGACGGCCGCAACCACACGCGCGGCAGCGTGGCTCTCGGATGTTCCAACACCACTTCACCGCGCGGCATCCCGGCGTGCGCGTCGCGGACAAACCCCGCTGCGCAAAACGCCGTCTCATCGTCGGGCGATACAACGAGATGATCCACCCACTCGAAGAAGTCCGTTCCCGTGTCCACGCGCATCCGATCCGCGAGCCGGGCGGCAAAATGGTTCCGCGCCAGAAAGGCGTCGAGCCGCGCGCGGATGAGCGCTTCCGCCTCGTAGGCCAGCGGCCAGTCGAAGCTTTTCGGCGTGACGGGTTTGTCTGCTTTGTTCATGACACGCGACCAAATCTATCGGTGGCACCACGCATCGCAAGCGCGGGGTAGTAGAGCAAGCCTCCCGGCTTGCCATTGTGCCACCGACCCTCCGGGTTGGCGTTTGGCTCTTAAGCTTTCGCCAAGCTGGAAGCTCGGCGGGACTTGCCGCAAGCCGGAGGCTTGCGCCACTACCGCGATTTCCTGCAAGACAACGCCCGCCGCTCCCGTATAAACAGAAAGCACGTGAACGAGCAGGCATTTCAGGACGAATGGCTCCCGACGCGCCGCAGTCTCCTCACCCGGCTCAAAAACTGGGACGACCAGGAAGGCTGGCAGGAATTCTTCGACTGCTATTGGCGGCTGATTTACGGCGTCGCGCGCAAGGCCGGCCTCAACGACGCCGAGGCGCAGGAGGTGGTCCAAACCACCGTGATCGCCGTCGCGAAAAAAATGAAGTCGGGCGATTTCAAATACGATGCGCGCGGCAGCTTCAAGGCCTGGCTGCTCACGCACACCCAATGGCGCGTCAGCGACAATTCCGCAACCGCCGCCAACACGCCGAGCGCCACCCTGACCTTGAAGCCAAGACCGACCTCATGGAATCCGTCCCGGATGAAGCCGCCGAGGAACGCATCAACCAGTGCTGGGACTCCGAGTGGCAGAACAACCTCGTGCAGGTGGCCATTGAGCGCATAAAACCGCGCGTTGCCGCCAGGACCCTTCAGATTTTCCAACTCCACGTGCGGAAAGATTTGCCGGTGGCGGAAGTGGCCAGGCGCCTGGGCGTGAGCAAGGCGCAAGTCCACCTCGCCAAGTTCCGCGTCTCGACGATGCTGAGGAAGGAACTCACCAAACTGAAGAAACGCATCAACTGACATGAAAAGCCAATCGCGACCTCTGTCCCCACGCTCATGCCCTGCTTGATTCGCAAATCCATCGGCCAGCCAAAATCTGTTGCGGCGCTGCGACCTGATTTGCCGCCCCTCAAGCGTGATTACCCGCCCAAGCTGCGCCGCCAGATGCTCGCCCGGTTAATGTCGAAGCTTGGCAAGCGCCCACGTGATATGCACACTTGAAGCGCGAGGCCGCCACTATGCAATCCGGTTCAAACGCAAAGGCGCAGCCGAAGGCGCGCGGGCGGTCCCCGCCCGCAGCACCAACGCCAGCAGCGAGACCGCAAGATTTCTCCACGTTCTGTGCGCGGACGAGCTGCTGCGACCGGGGACCGGTCGCCCTCCGGTTTGGTTCCCGCTCTGCCGCCTTGCGCCTTTGCGCCACGCGCCTCTGCGTTGATCCTTTGATGAAACGATCCAAGATGCGGGGATGCCATGCCGGATAACAACCTTCCCATCAGTCCCGGCGGACAGGGCGCTTCACCCGAACATGCGCCTTCAATCCCGGGCCACGAACTCCTGCGCCAGTTTGCGCGCGGCGGCTACGGCGAAATCTGGCTCGCCCGAACCGAACTCGGCGCGTTCCGCGCCTTGAAGATCATCCGCCGCACAAACTTCACCAACACCAAGCCTTTTGATCGCGAATTTGCCGGCATCCAGCGATACGAGCCTATCTCCCGCGAGCACGAGGGACTGGTGGACGTGCTCCAAGTTGGCCGCGACGAAGCGGCTGGTTTTTTCTATTACGTGATGGAACTGGCGGATGATGCCTGTGGTGGTCCCCTCACCCCATCCCTCTCCCCGTCCGACGGGGAGAGGGTGGCTTCCAGCCGGGAGAGGGGAGTCTCTTCTGCTCCTTTTCCTCTTTTCTCCCCTTCGGGCTACGTGCCTTTGACGCTCGCCCACGCCATCAGGACGCGCACCCGATTACCTGTCAGCGAAGTAATCGAGTTGGGAATTCAACTGGCTCACGCGTTGGAATTCCTGCACTCACGCCGCCTCGCCCACCGCGATGTCAAACCCTCGAACATCATCTTCGTGGATGGCCAAGCTAAACTGGCGGACGTTGGTTTGGTCGCAGACCTGGGCAACCCGCAATCGCTCGTCGGCAAGCTGGGCTACATTCCGCCCGAAGGCCCCGGTACGGCGCAGGCGGACATCTACAGCCTGGGCAAAGTCCTCTACGAAGCCGCGACCGGCAAAGACCGCCAGGAATTCCCCGACCTCCCGACCCGCCTCGGCGACGGCCAGGACGACCCGGTTTTGGTGGAACTCAACGAAGTCCTCCTCAAAGCTTGCGAAGGCAAGTCGCGCGCTCGTTACCGGTCCGCGGGCGAAATGGCGGCGGACTTGGAACGGTTGAAGGCCGGCCAATCCCTTCGCAAGCGCCGCGCCCGCTGCCGCAGAATCAAGCGGCTCACATTCTCGGCGACGCCCATCGTGATCGCAGCGGCGGCCGTGTGGTTCGCCTATTACTGGTTCAGCCATCATGGCTTGTTCGTTGTGCGACAATTATCGAACGCGCAGGTCACGGACTGGCTCGCGGCTTATCCGGCGGATTGGGACAGCCTGCCAGGTAAGGAGTTGCTGGTGACTCAAGAGAGCAAAACTGAGGGCAACACTCTTTGGGGTTTCGGTTCGGATGGCCGCTTCCTTGCCCGGTGGTCCTGCCCCAATCCGGCAGCGAGCGCCATTGTCCTGCAAATGGTCGCGGATCTTGACGGCGATGGGAGGGACGAAGCGCTTGCCAGTTGGACATCAGGTACGAATTGCTTCATCTCCGAGATCAGACATTCTGGCTGGGAGAAACTGCCGCGCTTTCTGGCTTACGGGCGTGAGCCGGTTGCAGAGAATCTGCGGGCGACCAGCAGGCTGCTCCCCGCCCTCGTCTTGCCCGGGAGCTCCAGTCACGACGGTCGCCGAAAACTCATCGCAACTCTGCAAACCTACTTTGGCGGCAGTCCTCGGGCATTGTGCTGCTTCGACATCGTGACGCGAACACAATGCTGGCAACGGGTCGTTGCCCCATCCTTGGATTTGGTCCAGCCCTTGGACTTGGACCGCGATGGCCAGCCCGAGTTGTTGGTTGGTAGCAGTGCCGTCTCAAACACGAATGTACTCCCCGACGGCACCGATGATGTACACAGCTACATCTACGCGTTTTCACTCGCCGGCGAACTGCTTTGGCGTCAGGAACTCGGTGGAGTCCACACGTCTTCCGCAGTCGTGGCATTGGAATACGGGCCTGAGCGGTCGCCGAGACTTTACGCCTGGGTATCAGGACGCCCGGACGGCAAGTGGCAAGCACCGCCGCACGGGAGCGTTGTCGAATTGGGGACGGACGGCAGCATTCTTCGTTCGTTTCGCCACGAGTCTCCGCTTTTATCGTGCATCCCCGCCCCTTTTGCCGGTGATACGAACCAGCACCTCCTTGTCACGGATCCCGACGGTTTTGTGTACCATCTCGGAGCGGACCTCGTGGAAAAAGCCAAGCGGCGGCTTATCGGAGGAACGCTTCGGGCCGGAGCGCACGACAGGAAGACCATTTCGCTCTTGAAGGTCGGCACACTCGCGCCGGGACGTGAAGTCGAGATCGTCGCGCAAAGTTCGCTTGTCCGGGCCCAAATCGCGACCAACGTCGGCGACCCGTCCGCTCCGGCCAATGACGCTTGGCTCGAGAGCGGAGACATCCTCATCTTGCGAACGAATCTTGAGGTTGTCGCCCGTTATCAGGTCGCCAAACACGTCGGGCAACCGTTCAACTGGACGGTCATCGCTGCTGATGTGGATGGTGACGGCCATGACGAAATCCTGAGCCTGACGGACAAGGCTACGATTCTGAAGCGACGTGGCCCGTTCTTTGGCCACTGATCCTTGGCGGAGCCACGCGGCCTGAAGACGGTGCCTCTCCTTCCGCCGCGTCGAGAACATTTCCCGTGCAAGATCGTCATGCCCCGGTGCGTATTGATCTAAACCGACATGAATATGAAAACAATGAATAAAATAAGGTTCTCCGCTGTTTTCGGTGGAGCCGTTGGGTAGTCTTGGGGCATGACTCCTGAAAAACTGTTTCATGAATTGTTGGGATTGGGTTTGAACTGGGAAGTGGTCGAGAGCTCGTTTCACCACGAGA
>Ga0247727_10005663_pt1 | contig 25135 bp, 17 predicted proteins | sample WisWelCaveWW1625_FD_202498 | JGI IMG/M metagenome (GOLD analysis project Ga0247727, IMG submission 202498) | Biofilm microbial communities from Wishing Well Cave, Virginia, United States - WW16-25 | ecosystem: Environmental > Aquatic > Deep subsurface > Groundwater > Cave microbial mat | place...
TGGACATGAGAAGTCACCCAGATAGAAGCAGACTTCTTTCTTAGGTTGCAGGGAGAGGAGAAGTGGGCAGTGGACAGGCAACCGTAAAAGCCCCTCTGCAACCCCACGGTTGTTCGCGATGTGCCTTTTTAAGCCAATGCCATATTTTTGTCAAGAGGAATTTCGATTACCCACGCTTGACACTGTTTTAAGTTTTGAAGACTATTGCGCGGCGCGCGCCTCCTGCACGCAACGAAAGCCTGCGTCCATCGTGCGTGTGGCAGGCGCGTATTTATTGCGATTCGCGCAGCGCAAGTTTTGCCGATCGCCAAACCATGCGCCGCCGCGCAATACGCGCTCGCGTCCTTTCGCCGGCCCTTTCGGATTGCGATCCGGACGCGACCGGCCTTCATAGAACTCCGCAGCGTACCAATCGCTGCACCACTCCCAAACATTGCCCGCCATATTGAACACGCCGAAGCCGTTGATCGTATAGCTTCCCGCTTCTTTGAGATGGAGTTGTGCGCTTTCCCAATTCCACGTGCGCTCTTGCTCGGCGTCAAAATTTGCTTTGGTGGGGTTGATGAAATCGCCCCACGGATATTTTTTCGCGGCCAAACCTCCGCGTGCGGCATATTCCCACTCAGCCTCGGTTGGCAATCGCACGAGCGCACCCGTTTTTTGCGAACGCCATTTGCAAAACGCCGTCGCATCATCCCAACTCACATAAACCACCGGACGCCGCGGCGATTGCAATTGCTCCGCCCAATGCTCCGGCTTTTGATAGGAAGGCCGCTCTTTCAGAAAGTTTTGATACTGCTCTACTGTCACCTCATGTTGATCCAAATAAAAAGCCTCGATATAAACTTCGCGCAACGGTCTTTCGTCGTCCTCGCCGGCATTGCTGCCCATCAAGAATTTGCCCGAGCGAATGAGCACCATGCCGCGAGGAGCTTTTGCCGGCGCGACTTGCGAGGAAGGCGGCGAATCCCACAAGCGCTGCTCGCACTCTTTGATTTGCTGCACAGCAAACCCATCCTTCGGCCTATAAAGCAGGGCTTGCACATAATATTGCTTGGCGCTGCTAAAATCTTTTTGCTCGATCTTGGCTCGCGCGCGCGTCAGGCATTTATAATAAAGCCGGTCGCGCTCTTCTTGTTGCTTTGCCTCTACAAGCTCTTGCTCGCAGAGTTTGATTTGATTGGCGCAGTAGTTATCCTGCGGATTGCACGCTTGTTCATAGAGAAGCCTGGCTTCGGCATATTGACTCCGAATGAAAAGGCTGTCGGCCTCGCTGCGATATTTCTTGTGCAAACTTTCTTGTTGTTCTGCTTTTGCGGCCTTTGCCAATTCTTGCTCGCACAGCGCGATTTTGTTTGCGACCGCGCTCTCTTCGGAGTTTAGCGCCAGGGCCTCTTCATATTTTATTTTGGCCTTCAAAAAATCTTTTAGATTGAAACACGAATCGCCTTCGACCGACAATTGCCGCGCGCGCTTCATCCGCGCCTCGGTTTTATCCTCCGCCAACTCCAACACCATGAAGACAATCCCCAGCGTCGCGACGATGGCAAGCAGCGGCTCGCGCTTTTTTTTGATGAAAGCAACCGCGGCAACGCTGATCGTCTTCCACCTCACCCTTCGCGCCGCGAGCAACACTTCGGCTTCGACAAAATGAGTAAAATTCGTCGAAAGCTTTTTTATCCGCTTCCGCACCTCATGCGTGGGTTGCCAAACTTTCGTGTGAGGATCGCGCGGCGTTTTCGCATAACGCCCGGCCAGCAGTTTTTTCTCTTGCGCCAATTTGTGTACGCGCCGCGCTTCGGCATTGTGCGGATCGAGCGTGAGCACTTGCTCAAAAATTGCAATCGCCGTTTCCCAATCTTCCTGTTTGGCCGCGGAGGTCGCCGCCTGCCACAGCGCCTTGAGCTGCGTTGTGCGGCTCTCTTCTTGGGGCAAACGCAACGAAGCGAAGATCCGGCCATCGGGCGCGTGCAGATACAACACCGGCGTGCCCCATTCCACGTCATTGCCGAGCGCATAAATGCCGGTGCGCGCCTCGACCATCGCCGTATCCACCGGATAGCCATCGGCCAGCGCGTGATAAAACTCGCGCGCGAACGTGATCGCGGCTTTATCCGTAATCTCAAACTGCATCGCAATCACCGCCGGGATGCCTTGCTGCACCAGGCTCAACGCGGAGCCGGCAAAAGGATCGCTGCGCGCCACCCGTGCGCCCTCGCACGCATTCAACACCGCAAGTCGCAAATGCCGATGGTTGTGCAGCAGCGTTCCCAACTTTTGTCCGCTCACACGCTGGCTGCGGCCATGCTCGTCTTCCAACAGCAGCATGCCGTCTTGCGCTTGTTCATCAAAAACGCCGTGGCCGATGAAATGAAAAATGTGATACGGCCCTTGCCGCAATTGCGTGCGCAATGCGGTTAAAGTCGCGTTGGGCAGCCGCTCCAATTCCACCAAGCCGTGCGCTTTGAGCTTTGCCAGCGCTTCGTTGAGTTGGCGCCATTCATGTTCGGTATCGAGTCCGCTCGTTTCCAACGGATTGCTGATCATCACCAAAATGCGCAACGGCGGAGTTACTGCGAGCGGCTGCATGGGCTGCGGCAAGTCTACATAACGCACGAGCGGCGTTTCCACGGCCAACACGAGAAAGCGATTGAGCGCGGGATAGTAAAGATATTCCCACGGCAGATCGATCAGCTCCGGGGTATTCAAGCGCAGGCGCAAACGTAAGCCCATGCCTTTGGCCTCGGCTTGATCCAAACTGCTGCGAAAGCATCCCATCACTTCGCGGTCAAACACGCTCACGAACAAATTTTTGCCGAAAGCCTTTGCCGCAACCATTTCTGGAGATTCGAGACGGCGAATGCCGCGGCGCGGCCTTCCGATCTTAAGACAAAAATTTTCCAATTCAATCGCGGAGAACGGCAGCGAAAAATTATGTGATGCGGATCCGGCGGGCGAGTGCAAGACGCGCGCATGAAAATTCCCTTCGCTCGCGCGCTCGATGGAGAGATCGAAATTGAGGTATTGCAGGTTAGCCATGATTAGCTCCCCGTGGTCACGCTACGAAACAATTGAATCATTTATACTCGCTGCGGGTTGGCTTGCAACTCATCTCAAACTGTCCTTCTGGAAGAAACTTCCCTCGCGCTGGGAAGAGAGCCAAGCGCTAGGGAAGGTCCTTGCAGGATGACATTTCAAAGAAGAGCATTACAAACCAACGCGCAACGAGTATATTATCGCACAGGGCAATCGTATGTTCGCGAAGGCCTGAATCAACATGAGACCTTGCACGACTTAGCGATCAGGGATGGTACTGTTCAGCCACGGTTAGGCCGTGGCTTGATTAAAATAAGTGTCGCGGCAGAATGCACAGAGAATCTATACAGCCATTGCCTGATTCTACGGACGAAAGATTGAGCCGCGACCCGCGCGAAAATGTTTCTTGCGCGAAAACGGAAAGCTGTTATAACGGTTCGGCCACGGCCAGGCCGGGGCTTTGCTTTGATTGTGTGGGTGATCAACTTGGGAAGGTTTAAGAAGGAATGAAAATGAACGTTCGTCGTGATGCCTTCAGGCATTTTAGTTTATGGACATCAAACGCCTGAAGGCGTTACTACGAACACCCTCACAGCACCACACGCACAATCAACCAACACCACACCGCGGCCACAACTGCCGCGGCGAGATCGAGCACCACGCCGGTTTTCGCCATGCGCGGGATCGTGATATAGCCGCTGCCGAACACAATCGCATTTGGCGGCGTGCCCGCGGGCAAAGCAAAGTCGCATGAAGCCGCAATCGTGGCCGTGAACAACACCGTGGTCAACATCTCCGGCGCCACCGCGTCTTTCAGCACGTTGAGCATCACTGCGATGGTTGCGGTGTTCGTCGCCACCGCGGAAAGCGAAACCGTGCTCACACTCGTGAGCAAAACTTGCAGAAACGGCGTCAAGTTGCGCATGCCCGCGAGCTGCGTTCCCATCCACTCCGACAAGCCGCTCTTTTGAATGCCCGCGGCCATCGCAAACCCGCCTCCCAACAACAGCAAACTTTCCCACGACACAAAACGCAGCGAGCGCCACTCCAACGTTTGGCGTTTTTCCACGCGCAACAAGAGCAGCGTGATGGCAGCGAGCATGGCGATGCCGCCTTCAACGTGCGCGCTGGAAAACTTGGCCGCGGGAAATTGCGCCTGCACAAAACTCGTCAGCAACTTGCCGAAAATCCACATCGCCGCAGTGGCGAGAAACACCACGAACACCGCGCGCTCGGAATTTTTGATCGGCCCGAGTTTGCGCAGCTCCTCTTGAATCACGGTCGCGCCGAATTGTTTGGGCAAATGATCCACGCGGCCGATGCGCCACAGCATGTACCACGTGAGCGGCAGGAACATCATCACAAACGGAAAACCGACGAGCAGGAATTGGAGAAACGAGACCTCAATGCCCAGGCCGTGCATGAAGCCCGTGAACTGGGCGTTCGGCGCGGTGCCGATCTTCGTGCCGATGCCGCCGAGATTGGAAGCATATGCAATCGCCAGCATCACGGCCGCGCCGTAAAACTCCAAACGCCGGCCGCCGAGCTGCGCTTCCAATTGCAAAATCATCGCAAGGCCGATGGGCATCATCATCGTTGCCGTTGCCGTGTTGGAAATCCACAGCGAGATGAACGCCGTGGCCACGAGCACGCCGAGCAGCAGGCGCGCCGGCGCGGTGCCGACGGCGTTCATAATGCTCAATGCAATGCGGCGGTGCAACTGACATTGCTGCATCGCCGCTGCGATGCACATACCGCCGGCGAATAAAAAATTGTACGGGTCAAAATAAGCCGAGACGGTTTCGGTGAGATTGTGAATGATCCCCGTTCCGAAAACTCCGAAGAGAGGAAAGAGCACGAGCGGCGCGCTGGCCGTCACGGAAATCGGCAGCGCGTCCGTGAGCCACCAAATCGCCATGAGCGCCGCCACGCCCGCGGCCCGCGCCGGCTGCGCGCCGAATTGCGCATGACGTTGCAGCGGCGAATCCACGAACACCAGCAGCAGCAACGCCGCAACGCCGAGCGCAAGGCCGAACTGTTTGCCGCGCGTGAGGGCCATGCAAGTCCATGAGCAGGTGAAAAAAACGAACGAACTATGTTCAGCCACGGCTGGGCCGTGGCTTGCTCTGATGCGCGGAGGAACAGCTAAAGCCACGGCCAAGCTGTGGCTGATCAAACACGATTACCGAACTTGAAAATCAAAAGTCGTCCAGCTCCGCCTCGCCCTCGCGGGATTCCTCAACGCCCTCGTTCAAAACGTCCTTGCGAAGTTCCACCACGACTAGGTCTCGCAAACAGATCGCAACCTCTTCCCCATCGATATCGATGAAGGAATAAAATTCACGGGACTCGAAAGTTCCCGTCTCGAGCTGGAAGCAAAGCGCGGCCGCGTCTCCGCTTTCTGCGGCGCTGACTTTAAACGGCTCTGTTCTGCCGCGAAGATAGAGATGAATGCCACTTCTCTCCGGCTCCAAGTCTTCGCCTTCCTGTTCGAGATAGATTTCAGTGACGAGGTTGTTGGTGATTTCTTTCGGCTTCGGCTCCAAGCTTTCATCTTCCTGATTGAGAAAGCGATCCGTGCTTCTCTCAAACAGAAAATGGGCGAGTTGAATCGCGGACGGGGATACTCCAACGACGAGATTGTTGACGGCGTTGAACATGAAAAGATTGGGCAATTTCTTCTCCGCGCGCTTATGCGACAAATCCACAAGCATGCTGCGCAGGCGGCCGACTTCCTCGCTGCCGACTTCGTAAATGAACGGCCGCTCGAAGCCTCTCACGAGCAGCTTGATGAAGTGCCGGAAGATGTTGCCATTCGTGCTCATGGTTGCAATCTCTTCGCAAAAAATTTTCCGCGCTGACAATAACACCCCCCTAACCCCCCTCAAGGGGGGAATTTTTTATCGATCATCCACAAAGAACGACTCTTCCATCACTTCACCACTTCACCACTTCACCACTCCACCACTCCAACACTCCAACACTCCACCACTCCATCGCTTCACTTCACCGAAAGCCGCGCGGACTCAATCGCTTTGCCTGCCATTACCGTCGAGACGTTGTGCTTGAGCAGCGTGGCGTTGAGCTCGGGCACGGTTTGATTGATGAAGTCATTCACCTCCGCGAGGCGCGCGGCGAACTCGCCTTCGACCTGCTGAAAGTATTCTAGTTGATACGGCGTGGGCGCGGCATTGAGGCGATCAATGCCGCCGAGCAAGCCGCCAATACGTTCGACCAACCGCGGACCGAGCATGTAAGTGGGCACGTTATCCGGCCGGCTCATTTTGTTTTGCAACGAATCAATGCGTTGAATGTGCAGCGCGAGCGTCTTCTTCAAATCTTCCGGCGCCTCGGGCATTGCCTCTTTCACGCGCTTCTCCGTGGCTTGCAATTGCTCCTTCGTGCCGTCCAAAAATTTTAGCGCTTCGTTCGTGGCTGATTGCAGGTCGCGCAGCTTGAGGCTCATCTCTGCTTGCGCGATCAAATCCGCGAGCGGCACATTGAGCGTGGGATCGAGGCGCACTTCCACGGGCTGCTCTAAAGATTTATCGCCCACCATGAGCTTCGCGATATACGTGCCAGGCAATGCTTGCGGGCCGCTGATGCCGCCGATGAACGCCGCGAACTCGCGCTCTTCCTCCGTGAGCGGCTTGCGCCTCGTCGCCGGATCGTGGCGCAGATTCCACGCGGCACGATTCAAGCCCTTCTCTTTGGGAACCTCCGTCATCTCGCGGATCACCTTGCCGGCGTTGTCGAGAATCTGCAGCTTCACCGCGGTCTTCTCATCGGGCTTGTCTTTCAGATAATAAGTGATGAGCGCGCCCGTGGGCGGATTTTGCGCCGCAAAAAGTTTGTTGCCGATGCCATAACGCGAGAAGCCGGACGAGAAGCGCAGGCCCGGGCGCACGTCGAACATGTGCATCGCGCTGCTCGCAATCTCCGGAGACATTTGTTGAATGGGCGTGGCATCGTCGAAAATCCAAATGCTGCGGCCGTGCGTGGCGAGAATGAGATCGTTCTCGCGAGAATGAATTTGAATGTCGTGCACGGAAACCGTGGGCAAATTTTTCAAATTGAGCGCAAGCCAATTGCCGCCGCCATTATACGAAGCAAAGAGGCCAAGCTCCGTGCCGGCATAAATCAAGTTCGTGTTCTTGGGATCCTCGCGCACAACCCACACATGAGCCTTTGCCGGAAGATTGCCCGAAATGTTCGTCCACGTTTTGCCGCCGTCGCTCGTTTTAAAAATGTGCGGGCGAAAATCATCGAGCATGTGACGGTCAAACGAAGCATACGCCGTGTTCGCATTCGTGCGCGAAGGCTCAACGTGCGAAACCGGCGAGTTCGTGGGCACGGCAACGTTCTTCGTAAGATTCGTCCAAGTTTTGCCGCCATCGCTCGTCACTTGCAAATTGCCGTCATCCGTGCCCACCCAAATTTGATCGCGCTTGATGGGCGATTCCGCGAGACTGATGATCGTGCAATGATACTCCGCGGTCGTATTCTCCAGCCACACCGGGCCGCCCGCGTCTTTCTGTTTCGCGGGATCGTTCGTGGTGAGATCGGGACTGATCGCATTCCACGTTTTGCCGAAGTCGGTGGATTTGAACACGACGTTGCCGGCAAAGTAAACCGTGTTCGCGTCGTACGGCGAAGTGATGATGGGCGCGTTCCAATTGAAACGATACTTCATCTCTCCCACCGGGCCGCCGTCGTTGCGCTGCGGCTGCAAGCTCGTCAACTGCTGCTCCGCCGTGCGCATGTCCGTGCGATAAAGACTGCCGCCTTGGGACTCACTGAGATAAAGCTCGGGATCGTTCGCGTGATTGACCACGTGAAAGCCGTCGCCGAAACTCACCATGCGCCAATTGTCATTCATAATGCCCACGCCATCGCGCGCGCGGCTCGGGCCGGTCCACGTGCCGTTGTCTTGCAAGCCGCCGCTCAAATAATAAAACGGCAAGCGATTGTCCGCGTGTACTTGATAGAATTGCCCGAGCGCGATGTTGTTCACGACCTCCCAAGTTTCGCCGCGATCATTCGACGTTGCAATGCCGCCGTCTTGGCCTTGCCAGAGGCGATCGGGGTTTTTCGGATCGATCCACAGCGCGTGATAATCGCCGTGCGTGCGATTAGAGATGCGGCGAAAATTTTTGCCGCCGTCAATCGAAACGAACAAAGCAGAGGCCACGGCATAAACGCGATTCTCGTCCGTGGGATCGACGCGCAGATCGGTGTAATAAAAGCCGCGCGAGACGATGCGCGCTTCCTTCGTCACTTGCTTGAAAGTCTCGCCGTGATTGTCGGAGCGATAGAGCGTGCCCTCTTTGGATTCGGTCATCGCATAAACGATGTTCGGACTGCTCGCCGCGACTTTGATGCCGATGCGGCCCAACAATTTCGGCAAGCCGTTCGTGAGCTTCTTCCACGTGCGGCCTGCATCAACGGATTTATACACGCCGCCGGCTTCGCTGCCGCTCTCGTGGGTCCACGGCTTGCGTTCGAAGTGCCACATCGCCGCGTAAAGAATGTTGGGATTGCTCGGATCGAGGTCCAGATCGGCAACGCCGTGTTTGTTGTCGATGAACAAAGTCTTCTGCCACGTCTTGCCGGCGTCACTGCTCATGAACACGCCGCGTTCCTCATTCGGGCCATAGGCATGGCCGAGCGCGCCGACATAAACATAATCGGAGTTGAGCGGATTCACGACGATGCGCGAGATGCGCTCGCTTTCTTTCAAGCCGAGGTGCTGCCACGTTTTTCCGCCGTCCGTGGATTTGTAAACGCCGTCGCCAAACGAAACGCTGTTGCGCGTGTTCGATTCGCCCGTGCCCACGTAAATCACGTCGGGATTTTTTGGATCGAGCGCAATGTCGCCGATCGAGATCGTGCTCTGGCGCTCGAAGATCGGCGTCCAGCTCATGCCGCCGTTTAGCGTCTTCCACAAGCCGCCGGAGGCCGTGGCCACATAAACGAGATTGGGATTGCCCGGCACGCCTTCGACGTCGGTCGTGCGGCCGCCCATGTTCGCCGGGCCAATGTTGCGCCACTCGAGGCGATTGAGCGCGGAAGTATCGACGCGCGCGCGCCCCGGCTCGCTTGTGCGTTTGGGCTGTGCGAGCGCTTGCGCATATGCGAGCATGAAACACACGAGCAACAAACACCGGCGCGATAGTTTGGAACGCGGCATGAGTATCCTCCTTTGTTGGTTTGGATGAAGGTGAAGGAAATCGTAGGGCGCGCTTAGATGCAAAAAAACGCCCGCAATGTCAAGGTCAAATTCCCAATGCCTGGAAGCAAAACAAAAACGCCGCGACAGTGAGCGCGCACTGCCGCGGCGTTGCATGACCTCTGCGGAAAATTTTTATATCCGTTAGGGAAGTTTCTTGCAGAATGACATTTCAAATAGGCGAATTACAAATTGACCCGGAAGCAGTATCGTTCAACTATTCGCGATACTCTCTTTTGAGAAACTCGATGAGCGCCGCGGCCGCGCGTTCGTTGTCAAACGCGCGCAGGGCCACGAGCGCGCGGCTGCGCACTTCGCGGTTGGGATCGCTTTTCGCCGCTTCGATCAAAGGCTCAATCGCGCGCTCGTCTTGCGTCTGTTCGAGCGCGGCAATCGCGCGCAAGCGCAGGTTGGCTTCGGAATCGTTGCGCAGCGTTTCAATCAACGCCGGCACGACTTCCGGCGCACCTTTGTCTTCGAGAATGTACAGCGCACGCAGGCGCAGATTCACGTCCTCATCGTTGGCTAAAACATTGGCGAGCGCCGGCACGGCACGGTCATCGTCCAACTTTTCCAGAATATATAACGCGCGCAGCCGAAGGTTACTGTCCTTTTCGTTGGCCAGCATTTCGATCAGCACCGGCGCGCTTTCCGCGGCCTCCATGTCCTCGAGAATATAAAGCGCGCGCAAGCGGAGATTGTTGTCCTTCTCATTGCGCAAGATTTCCAGCAGCGCCGCGATCACTTCTTGCGAGTCGGCGGAGTCCTTCGCTTTTTCCAAACCATACAACGCGCGCAGCTTGAGATTGGGATCCGTTTCCGTTTTGAGCACTTGCAACAGCACGGGAATCACGCGCGCGTCTTGCGCTTCTTCCAACAAATAAAGCGCGCGCAATTTGAGGTCGTGATTCTCGTCTTTCTTGCCGAGTAAGTTCATCAACGCGGGCACGGCGCGCTCGTCGTGCAATTCTTCCAGCGCATAGAGCGCGCGCAAACGCAAGTTCGGATCGGCGTCGTTCTGCATCACCTCGAGCAAAGCCGGCACCGCCTCGCTGCTCGACAGCGCTTCGAGAATGTAGAGCGTGCGCAAACGCAAGTCCGCATCCTTCTCCGTGCGCAACAACTCCAACAACACCGCCAGCGCGCGCTCGTCATGCACTTCCTCGAGATAATACAACGCGCGCAGCTTGATGTCTTTGTTCTCCTCGGTTTTGAGCGTTTGCAAAACCGCGGGCATGGCCTCGGGCGCTTCGAAATCTTCGAGCATCATCATCGCGCGCAAGCGAATCGCCGGATCCTTTTCCTTGCCCAGAATATCGACGAGCAGAGGAATCGCTTTGCGATCTTTCATGTCGCCCAACGCGATCAACGCTTGCAAGCGCGCCATGCGCGACTCTTTTTCCAGCGCGCTATCAACGTAGCGGCGATACTCACCTTTGCCCTCCGCCACTAAATCGCGCGCTAACTCTACTATCTCTCCTTCCGCGTCATCCGCCCACGAGCTCTTGGGAAAATCACGCAGCAAAATTTCATACTGCCGAAACGCTTCCTCGGTTTTGCCGGTTTGCTTTTTATAACAGTACGCCAGCCAAAACTGCGCATCGTCGGCATACACGCTGTTCGCGAATTGCTGTCGCAGCTTTTGAAACGCGGCAATGGCCTCGCTCCATTTTTGCTCGTTGCGCAAGCGTTTGCCCTCTTCGAACAGTTTGAAATCCTCGCCGCCTTCGAATACGGGTTCATTTTGATACACCAAGTTCACGGCTTGCGCGAAGAGCGGTTGGGGGTTGATGAAAAGCAGAAGGCAAAGAGCAAAGACACGCCCTCGCAATTCCCCCCTTGAGGGGGGCAGGGGGGTGTTCTTTGAAACGAGAACAGTGCTCGAATCGTTGGGCAATTCATTGCTCTTCTTTATCCCGAACAATTGCCGGATACGTGGCAACACCCCCCTGGCCCCCCTTAAGGGGGCAACGTTCATAGATGTTTTAAAAGTCTTCATGCTTATCAAACTCCAAAGTTTCAAATGATAGGTTTCATCGTGCGGCGCCGCGGCTTGGAGGTAAGAGGCTGTTCCTTTGCTTTGCGCATCAAGGCCTCGAGATCGATGATTTCGATTTTAATCAGCAAATCGCCTTGTTGAATCGCGACGCGTAAAGCGGTCATTTCTTCCGGCTCGGGCTGCGCCTCTAAATTCGCGAGGTCAAACAGCACGACTTCCAATTGCTCGAAGGTACTGCGCAAGAGCGTCAACTGCTCGCCGTGCATTTCCGTTTTCAGCAGCAGCGATTGCTCCAATAATTTTTGCGAAGAGGCGCGCACCTCCGCGAGGTCAAACTCTTGCGGCGCCTCCGCGTTGTTTTTGACTTCGAGCAACACGAGGCGCGTGGCTTCGAAATAATCCGCAACATTTTGCGCCAAGCGCGCGCGCAACAAAGGATCGTTCTCGCCCAACTCAATACGCGGCGGTTTGATTTTTGGCGGAAGAGCGGCCATGCGTGTGCTATCCGCGAGCTGCGCTTGCGGGAAATTTGTTGAAGTGCGTTTTTGCCATTGTGATAAAGAGAAGAACGCGAACACAACAACTGCGATACCGGCTCCGAACGCGAGACGCGGCACACCTAACCACGAGCGTCGTGTCCAACTTTCCCATTGCTCGCGCCAGCGCTCACCAAAAGCTGGCTGCGGTTCGGCTTCGATGCGCGCGGAAATTTTTCCCCACAACGCTTCCGAAGGTTCGCGGCGCACAAGTTGCGTTTTCAGCAGCGTTGTGCGCGCTTGAAATTCCTCCCACTGCCGCGCGCACGCGCGGCATGTGATCATATGCTGCTCGGCCTCGAGCCATTGCGAGGCCGTGGCCTCGCCTTCCAATTGCGCGGAAAGAATCATTTCACAGTCGCGGCAAGTCATGGCATTTTCACTCGATAGATTTTGTGATGACGGTTAGCGCTCAGATTCGGTAATGTTCAGCCACGGTTTGACCGTGGCTTTTTAGAACGCATACCACGGCCCAGCCGTGGCAGAACGTTTTGCTTGCCGCATGCGATAATCAAATCTCGTTCGGCTTCAAATACGCTTTCAACTTCGCGCTGATCACCGCGCGCGCGCGGAAAACGCGCGACTTCACATTGTTCTCCGTGCAGCCCAACATCTCCGCCACTTCTTTATAAGAATATTCTTCGAGCACGCCCAAGATGAAAGCCGCGCGATTGACTTCCGGCACCGCGTCGAGCGCGGCTTGCAGCAACTCTTCGCGCTCGCGCGCGATCATCGCATGCTCGGCCTCTGGCGCATCGTCATGCGCTAACGCGGCGTGAGACTCTTCGCCCTCCGGCGTTATGGCTTCGAGCGATTGCATTTCCTTGCGGCGATGTTTGCGCGCGTAATTGATCGCCTCGTTTTTGGCAATGCTGAACAGCCACGTCGTAAAATAGCGCGGCTCGCGCAACGTGCCCAGCTTGTGATAAAGCTTGACGAAGACTTCTTGCACCACGTCTTCCGCGTCTTCGTGCCGGCCGATCATGCGCGCGACGAAATTGTGCACCGGCGTTTTATAAAGCTCGAAGAGCTTGCGAAACGCCGCGGGTTGTTGTGCGCGCGCTTGTTCAAAGAGCGTGGCGTCGAGGGCGGTCGGTCTCAAGCTGAAATCTCATCATTGAACTCACGGACAATCGGTTTGCTTCGTAAGATGGCTTCCGCGAGAGAAAGGTTACAAGGATAGGAGGAAAAAATTATTCTTCCACCCAACCATTGATCGTGACGATGACTTGCACGATTGCTTGCGCGCGCCGATCATAATCCGCGAACAACACGAGCCGTCGAAAGACGAGCGGATGGTGCGAAGGCAAGGGACAACCTTCTTCTTTGAATTGCCCGAAGCGCACGAGTTGATCGTCGCCAAAGCTTGCAATGGGCCGCAAAGGAATTTTTTCCAACCAACCCGCAGGCAATGAGAAAGCTTTCATCTGCTCTGAAGCCCAACGCGCGATGCGGCGCAACGAGTCCGGCTTGACGTGTGCAAGCACGTGCGGCTTGAGTTGCGTCCACCTGCTGTGAAAACTATCCAGTTCGGCTTGACTCATCGCAATCGGGCGCTCGATGAAATTACCGGGCAGGGCTTGCGCTTCCATCACGTAAACGATGGGCGGCAGCAATAACGAAAGGTCGGTCATGTTCGGTTGCCTCATGAGAGTAGGTTCTGACTTGCCGCGCGGCGAGCAAGAGAGGAGCGCGAGCACGCAGAAGGCGCGAGTGAGGAGCATGAAAGGCCGCATAGAATTTATTTGACTTTTTTCGAGCATTGGGTATCTTGTTCAACAAAGCAAATTAACCGGAGAATCCCAAACTCTCTTTGTGGAGGAGCACGATGAAGCGCTTGGCCGCCCTCGCGATTTTGACGTTGCTTTTCTTCCCGCCAGATGCGCTCGCGCAAAAGCTCGACGTCTATTCTCGCCCACGCCAAGTTGAACGCAGCCGCGATTATGATGCCCTGCACTATCGCATCGCGCTCCGTTTTGATGAAGAGCAAAAAACTTTTTGGGGCGAGAATACGATCACGCTCACGCCGCTCGCGGAGGGTTTCTCCACCTGCGTGCTCGATGCCGAATTGCTCAAAGTCACGCGCGTGTTTGAGGCGCAAGCGCAGCCGTTGCAATTCACGCAAACCGACAGCAGCATGATCGTCGCGCTCGGGCGCACGTATCACTACGGCGACACGCTCACGTTCACGGTGGCATATTACTCCGTCAATCCGCAGCCTGATTCCAAGAAATACGGCATGTCGCCGGACTATGATTTGGGCCTCGACTTTAAAGATGAAACTCCGGACAATCCGCGCCTCATCAATACGCTCTCCTTCCCCGAAGGCGCGCGGCATTGGTTTCCGTGCAATGATCAGCCGAATGACAAAGCCACGAACGAACTCATTGTCACCGTGCGCCGCGACTATAACGCGATTTCAAACGGTCGCTTGCTCAGTGTGCAAGAAGATAAAGCGCACGCGACGAAAACGTTTCATTGGTCGCAAGAGTTGCCGCACTCGACTTATCTCTTCGTGCTCGCGGCCGGGCCGTATGTCATGCTCAAAGATTCGCTCGGCGCTTTGCCGATCAACTATTGGGTCTATCCCAACGCGGCGCAGGATGCGCTGCGCTCGTTTCACCGCACGCCGGAGATTATTGCGTTCTTCAATCGCGAATATGGTTATGACTATCCGTGGGCGAGGTATGATCAAATCACGATTCCGGGCATTGGCGGCGGCGCGGAGAGCACGAGCGCAACGGTTGTGGGCCAGAGCACGATTCACGACGCGCGCGCGGAGCAAGATTTTCCGAGCCATTGGCTCGTCGCGCACGAGGCCGCGCACCAATGGTGGGGCGATCTCGTGACCATGCGCACGTGGAGTCACACGTGGATCAACGAAAGCTTCGCAACGTATGGCGAGTATCTTTATTCGAAGCATTTGTATGGCGAAGCTGAAGGCGCGCTGAATTTGGAAGAGAAGAAGAATGCATATCTGCGCGAAGCGCGCGAACGCTATATGCGCCCGATCGTGTTTGATCGTTACGTTTTTCCGAACGACAACTTCGACAATCACACTTACCCCAAAGGCGCGGCGGTGTTGAGCATGTTGCGCGGGCTCATGGGCGACAAGCCTTTTCAGCGCGCGCTTTCACACTTTCTGCACAAACATGCGTTTCAAGCCGTGGACACGTATGAGTTGATGACGGCAATCAAAGAGGCCACGGGGCAAAACATGGATTGGTTCTTCGAGCAATGGATTTTTAAAGCCGGCCATCCGATCTTTGAAGTGAGTTATGCTTGGGACGAGCGCGCGCAGAAGCTCAATCTCAACGTGCTGCAAACGCAGCAAACGTCCGAGTGGATTCCAATTTTCAAAACGCCGGTGCAGATTGGCGTTGCGACGCCGGAGGGTAAAGCCACGCACAAGCTTTGGCTTGATGAAAAAGAAGAACGCTTCGAGTTGAATTGCCGTGCGAAGCCTTTGCTGGTGCGTTTTGATGAAGGCAGTTTTTTGTTGAAAGAGCTGACGTTCAAAAAGAGCGCGGAGGAATTGCTTTATCAACTCACGCACGACGACATCATCGGCCGCATGTGGGCGGCGAGCGAACTGAAAAATTTTACGGATCGTGCGGAGGTGATTGCTGCGTTACGAGAAGCCGCGCAAACAGACTCGTTCTGGGCCGTGCGCCGTAGTGCCGTCGAAGTGCTCGGCGATTTGCAGCGCGTCGAGCACATGGCTTTTTTCAAAAAGAAGTGCGAAGACGCCAAATCGCGCGTACGCGTCGCGGCATTGCAGGCGTTGGGCGATTTGAAGCAGCGCGCATTGGTGAAATTTTTTGAAGAGCGCTTCGCGCGAGACGATAGTTATTTGGCGCAAGCGGAGGCGCTGCGCTCCATCGGCAAGTGCGGCGACAAAATGGCTTTGCCTTTTTTAGAACGCGCCGCGAAGATGAAATCGCCGCGCCATGTGATTCGCAACGCGGCGGAGGCGGCGTTGAAAGAGATCGAGGATAGATGATCGAGAATCGAGAATCGTCGGGAGCAGCGTGAGAGAGTCTAGGCGAGTGAGCGAGACTTTGATGTTGCCTTTTTCGAACGCTTCGCGGAAGAGCGCTGCGAAGCCTCAAGAATGGTAATGCCCACGAGCTTTTTGTCGCGATACCGAAAGAGCATGCCGTCATCCGTCATGCGAGTGTCCGTGGCTTTTTGCGGGCGTTGAAAACCGATGTAAAGCACGTCCGCTTCGCGATCATAATCTACCATGAAACGCTGTTCGGGAAAATTGATTAACAGAGGAACGGCCTGAAGCAGGTTTGAAAAGTTTAATCGTGTTTTCATGAATGCAATCTAGAACAAAAGTTTGAGAATGCAAATCTAAAATCCCACAGCCAACGAGCAGCCCCAACGAATAGATTAAGGCCAACGGATGAAAAGCGAAAAGGTTTATCCGTCGGTTTTAATCTATCCGTTGGCGCAAAGCTTTGAGAGTTTTATAAACAACTGGAGCCTCAAATGCCTTCACACCTATCATCACGTTTCACCTCAATTCTGTTGTCTCTGTGGCTAACCTCCGCTCTCTGCCAACCTCGCGGCGTGCTGCTCGAAGAGCTCACGTGGCTCGAAGCCGAGAAGCTGCTCACCCCGGAGACGATCATCGTCATTCCGATTGGGGCCGCGGCAAAGGAGCACGGGCCGCACTTGAAATTGAAAAACGATTTCATTCTCGCCGAGTATCTCAAACGGCGCCTGTTGGAAAAGGCGAACGTTGTGATCGCGCCCACGGTGAATTATCATTTCTATCCCGCGTTCGTGGAATATCCCGGCTCCACCTCGTTGCGCCTCGAAACCGCGCGCGACGTGATCATCGACATTTGCCGGAGTCTCGCACGCTTTGGCCCGCGACGATTCTATGCGCTCAACACCGGCGTCTCGACCGTGCGCGCGCTCAAGCCCGCGGTGGATTCACTCGCGGCACGCGGCATCACGTTGCACTTCACTGATTTGCTGAAGACGCTGGGGCCGATTGAAAAAGAAGTGAGCGAGCAAGAGGGCGGCACGCACGCGGATGAAATCGAAACCTCGATGATTTTATATATGCAGCCTGCGTCGGTCGATATGAGCAAAGCGGTAAAGGATTATCATCCGAGCGGCAAAGGCGGGCTTACGCGCGATCCGAAAGGTGCGGGCACGTATTCGCCCACCGGCATTTGGGGCGATCCCACTCTGGCCACGCGCGCGAAGGGAGAGAAAGTGGTGGAAGCATTGGTGCAGGCGTTGGTGGAGGAGATCGAGGCGCTGCGGGAATTGCCGTCAAAATAGTTCGCAGGTTGCAATCCCAAAAATTTTTATTATATTGGCCCATCTTGAAGGAGGCGAATCGCCTTGTTCCAATCCAAATCCATGTCTGATATTTGGTCGCGATTAAAAGCCATTGGCTATGACCGCGACTTTGTGCTCTCTACCATTTTGCCGGAATGGTGGGAGGATAAGCTTGCGGATATTCCTTCTAATCGAGCATTAGCTGAAATGACGCTCGCGCGTCAGTTAAGCCTCCCATTGGCGCATCTTCAAAACCCAAACAAAAAATTGGCTCGACCCAAAGCCGGCGGCGTTCGTTTGCGCAAATGGTCTAGCGCGGCTCGAGCGGAAGTCGCGCCAACTGTGCAAGTGGCCTCGCGGCTCGCGCAACTCATTGCTCTAGGAATGCGTGAAGCGCCCGCGTTTCAAGGGTTTCCTGATGCCCGCGCGATTCGCGGGGAAATTTTTTCTACTTCACCGGCCGCGCTCGTTAATCTTGCGACGCTGTTGCGTTATTGCTGGCAACGCGGCTTGCCGGTTGCGCCGCTTAACACATTTCCCGAGCGCAGCAAAAAAATCCTCGGGCTTGCGGCTATTTACGAGCATCGCCCGATTATCATATTGGCCTCTCAACGTGATGCCCTCCCGCGACTAGCTTTCGATTTGGCGCATGAGTTAGGGCATATCGCGCTCAAGCACGTCGCGGTTGACAAGTATGAAGTGGATTTGGAATCCCAACTCGAGGCAAAGGAAGAGCAAGAGGCGGATGCCTTTGCCCGCGAGCTTCTTTTTGGCGTGGAAAATTTTGCTTTGAGTTCCCCGCGTTGGCGCAAAGCGGAAGTTTTAGCCGCGCATTGCCGGGATTATCAGAAAGACCATCGGATGGATGCCGGATTGTTGATTGAGAATTACGGCAGAACAATGAACCAATGGGCTACGGCCGGCGCGGCACTGAAAATTGCAGGGCAAAATAGCGGCGCCCAAAAAATTCTTCGTGAACAGTTTGCGAAAAATTTTCAAAAGGATGATCTTCCCGAATCGTCTCTGCGTTTCATCGCGGCAACGACGGGTGTAGGGGATTGAAGCGGAGCCACGATGCGAACATTGTTGTTTGACACGGATGTTCTGCTTTTGATTTCCGGGTTGGATTGTTTCGACACAACACTGGACCTCTTGGAGGTCGAAAGGCCGCAAGTCTACACGCTTGCGGCTGTTCCTCATATCGTCAAAAGCCCTAAACTGCAACGTCATTATGGCGAGCAAACCATCGCTCGTGTGCAGCAAATCCTGCCCGACCTACAAACTCTCGCATCGGTATCCGCGGCCGACCAACGTATATTGCGTGTCCTCGCACTCGTCGAAGAAATCGATCCCGGCGAGGCTTTGCTGATAGCGAAGACGATCAACATGCCTGACGCAATACTTCTCTCCGGAGATAAGAGATGGATGCGTTCTCTGTGCAAGTCGCGCGTGAAAGCTGTCGTGCTTATCAAAAAACAACTTCACGGAACGGTAGTTTCGTTTGAACATGTGTTGCAGGCTTTGTTGGCGCGGGTAGGATTTGCGGAATTGGCGACAGCCGTTGCGAAGTCGAAACTGCCACATCTAACGCTTCGCGTTCTATTCCCCCAAGACGTTAAAGAACCGGAGAATGATTGTCGTGAGGGCTTGCTCGCATATCTTGGCAAATTAGAAGCTACGGCAGGCAGGGAGTTCTTTTACAGATTTTGAAATGCTCTTGATCTCTCGTCATTACTTCAACCTCGCGGAGCGAACATGTCGGAGAATTTAGTTCTCGGTCCGATTTGGTATTTCATCTTTCTCTTTTCCACCACGTGCCATGAAGCGGCGCATGCGTGGGCCGCGAAGCTCGGCGGCGATTTGACGGCCTATGAAGGCGGGCAAGTTTCGCTGAATCCCTGGCCGCACATTCGGCGCGAGCCGCTCGGCACCGTGGTCGTGCCGATTTTATCTTTTCTTTTGAGCGGCTGGATGATCGGCTGGGCGAGCGCGCCCTATGATCCCATGTGGCGCATGCGTTATCCCAAACGCGCCGCGTGGATGGCGCTCGCCGGGCCGTTGGCGAACTTCGCGCTCGTGATCCTCGCGGGCATTGCGATTCATATCGGCATCGCAATGGGCGCGTTTCAATCGCCGCAACAAGCGTTGTTCACGCAAGTGGTCTCGCCCACGGACCCGGGCTTGACCACGGTGCTGGCAAAATTTTTCAGCATCCTTTTTTCCATGAACCTTCTGCTCGCCACTTTCAATCTCCTGCCTTTTCCTCCTCTTGATGGCAACACCGTGATCGGCCTGTTTATGAGCGACAAAACCGCGCAATGGTTCGCGGAGTTCAGCGGCAATCCCACCTTCTCCTGGCTCGGCTTGTTCGTCGCGTGGAAAGTTTATGACGCCGTTTTCAGTCCGGCGTTTCTCATTGCGCTCAACTTGCTCTATCCGAGCCTGGGGTATCGCTAAAGCTGTGGGCAGATATCCACCTTATTCTTGCATCTCAAGGAATTTTGCTTTATCGTTAGCAAAATTCCTGAGGTATTTTGATAGCGCACGAGCAATTTTCCTAAGAAATGAGCTTCTACCCGAGAAAAATTCTCCCAGAGATTCTGGCCTGGATCAGCAAAGTGCCGATTATCGTCGTCATAGGCGCGCGGCAAGTTGGAAAGACCGTGGTGTTGAAGCTCATCGCAGAGCAACTCCAAGCCGCCGGAGTGGAGAAGAAACAAATCATCTATCTGGACCTCGAAGACCTGCGTACTTTGGAGATTTGCAATCGCGATGTGGATTTCTTCAAGCGCTATTTGACGCTGCAAGGCGTCGATCTCTCCCAAAAAGCCTACGTCTTTATCGATGAGATTCAATACCATAACAACCCCACCAATTTTCTGAAGCTGATTGCCGACCACGAAAAGCACCTCCAACTGATCGTCTCCGGCTCTTCCGCGTTGGAGATTCGCCAAACGTTCAAAGACGCGCTCACCGGCCGCAAGCAAGTGTTCCACTTGCAGACTTTGAGCTTCGAAGAATTTCTCGTGTTCACAGAAGACGAGATGTTGTTGAACTGGTATCGCGAAAATTCTTTTCGCAGCGAGCACGCGCAGGACTTTGACCACGTCGGCTTTGAAATCGTCAAAGCCAAGCTGCAAGAACTGGCGAACGACTTCATCCTTTATGGCGGCTATCCAGCAGTGGTGAAAGAAACGGAAGAGAAATTCAAGCTCGGCCGGCTGCAAGAGATCGTGCAGACGTACATCAGGAAAGACCTCAAAGATCTCGCGCGGATCGAGAATGTCGTCGCCTTTAATCGCCTGATGATTTTGCTGGCCGGCAGAACCGGCAATCTTTTGAACCTGAACGAACTGAGCAAGGAAGCCGGAATTTCTCGCGCCACGCTGGAGAAGTACGTGCTGCTCCTCGAGAATACTTTTGTCATCAAATTGCTCTCGCCTTATTACACGAATATCAAAACCGAAACCGTGAAGATGCCTAAACTCTACTTTCTGGACACGGGCCAGGTCAATGCGCTGTTGCTCAACTTCAACGCTTTGGAGCAGCGCGCGGACGCCGGCGCTCTAGTTGAGAACTTCGTGTTCAAACAACTTTATGCGAAGCTCACGATCACCGACCGCTTGAATTTCTGGCGCAACCAAAGCAAAAACGAAGTGGACTTCATTCTCAACGGAGACCCACTCGAAGTCAAGTTCCAACGTTTCAACGGTCCGGAGATTCCCAAATCGCTCCGCCAGTTTCTTGAAAAATACCGGCCCCAGCACACCTACATCGTGACGAAAGATTATTATCATCGCAACGAGAACACGATCTTCCTGCCTTATTTTTTGCTCTAGCGCATGGCACCGGCTTATCGAATGGAGAGGCCTCGCGGAAAATCCTCTTGCAATTCTTACACTCGCTGCGCAGATTGCCGCGCGATAAAACCGTTCTTTGAGCGTTTGAAAACTGATCTCAATTCCAACCCAACGGGAGCACCGCATGAAACGCATCACGTTTTGTGTTCTGGCTGTGTTCGTTTTGAGTTTGAGGCCCGACGCGGCATTCGCGCAAAAGCTGCCCACCGGGCGTTATCATCCGAACCGCGAGCGCAGTTATGATCTGCTGCACTATAAAGGCGAGTTCAAATTCGATTTCGAAAACCGCAAAGTCTTCGGCAAATCCACCATTCGGCTCACACCTCTGCGCCCGCTCAACTCTTTCTCGCTCGACGCCATTTATCTCAACGTGAAAAGCGTGACCCACCTCGAGAGCAAGAGCCGCCTGCCGTTTCATATGACCGCCACCACGCTCGACATTGCCCTGCCGCAAAGCAAAACTCCGCAAGACACTTTCACGGTCGTGATTGATTATGACGCGCAGCCCAAAGGCGGCATGTACTTTCGCCGCAATCAACAGAACGGCAAACTTTTTTATGTGACCACTTACGGCGAGAACGGCTTGCACGCGAATTGGCTGCCGATCTATAATGATGTGAATGATCGTTTTTCCACCGAGATGATCATCACCGTGCCCGACCCGTATGTTGCCGTTTCCAATGGCAAGCTCGTCAAGCGCGGCGCGAACGGCGGCAACGAGCGCACGTATCATTGGCTGCAAGAATTGCCGCACGCGAATTATCTCATCTCGCTCTACGTCGGCGATTTTGAAAAGGGCGATCTCGCGGCCGCGTTCGGCAAAATCCCGTTGAGCTATTGGGTGCCGGCCGGCAAGCTTGCCGAAGGCGCGTTTACGTTTCGCAACACGAGCAAGATGGTGGAGTTCTTTTCGAATCGTTTCAACTATCGCTATGCGTGGGACAAATACGATCAACTCGCGATTCCCGACTATGCCATCGGCGCGATGGAGCACACGGGCGTGACCGGCCACCGCGCGAACGTGCTGCGCGATCAAACCGGCCCACTCGAAAACGACGCCACGTTCGACGCGTATTATAGCTCGTGGACCGCGGAGTCGCTCATCTCGCACGAGCTCGCGCACCATTGGTTCGGCAATTTGCTCACGTGCCGCAATCTCAGCTTCATTTGGTTGAATGAAAGCTTCGCGAGTTATTTGATGATGCTGTGGGACGAAGAGTCGGTCGGCAAGGATTTGCTCGGGCTCGATCTCGTGTTCGCGAAGCGGCAATACTTCGACTTCGTGCGCAACCAACATATGATTCGCCCGCTCGAACATCGTTACTTCGACGATGCGAACGCGATCTATAACACCGAGCACACCTATCTCAAAGGCGCGGTGGTGCTGCACATGTTGCGCAAAGTTTTGGGCGACGAGAATTTTTTCCGCGCCATGAGTTACTATCTCCACAAGCACGAGTTTGAAAACGTCGAGAGCCATGATTTGAAGATCGCCATTGAAGAAGCCGTGGGCAAAAACTTGGATTGGTTCTTCAGCGATTGGATCACGGGCGGAGGCGGCCATCCGGTTTTCGAAGTCGGTTATCGCTTCATGCCGGAGCGCAAGCTGCTCTCGCTTTCCGTTGAACAAGTGCAGGCGCAAGTCAAGGGGCAAGACCTTTTCACTTTGCCCGCGAACGTAACGATCACCACGAGCGCGCGCACGTGGCAAGAGAAAGTTTGGATCGATGAAGCAAGCGAGACTTTCATCTTTCCGTGCAGCGAGAAACCGCTCATGGTGAGCTTCGATGGCGAAGGTGATTTGGTCGCGGAGCTCCGCTTTAATAAAGAAGCCGAAGAGTTGGCTTATCAAGCCGTGCACGATGCGTTACCCGGCCGCATGTGGGCCATGAATGAGTTGGCGCAGCGTTATCCCACGGCGCCTGTCACGCTCAAAACTTTGTCGGATATCATTGCAAGCAACAGCTTCTGGGGCGTGCGTGCGGAAGCGGCGAAACTCCTGGGCAAAGTGCGCACCAGTGCCGCGGAAACAGCGGCGGCGCAAGCCTTGCGGGCAAACGATTATCAAGTGCGCAAAGGCGCGGTGCTCGCGCTCGCGCAAATGGGCACGCCTAGCGCGGAGCAAAAGCTCAGGCAAGTGATCAAAAGCGAGACGAACAACGATGTCGTTGCCACGGCGATTGTCGGGCTCGCGCAAGCCAATCCCAAGCTCGAAGCGGAGTTCATCAAAGCGCAAATGGGCCGCGCCTCGTGGAATGATGAAATCAAAATCGCGGGCTTGCGCGCGTGGCGACACCTTGCGAATCCTGCGCTCGTGGCGACGATTAAGCCTTATGCCGATGATCGCTACAATCAAAGCATCGTCGAGGCCGCGCTTTCGGCGTGGGCCGAATGCGCGCCGCAAGACGGGGAGCTTCACCGCAAGCTGCTCGAGCTCACCAACTCGCCGGTGTATTCGCTGCAACAGCTCGCGATCAACATGCTCGGACGTTTGCAAGTGCAAGAGGCGACGACGCGCTTGACGCAGATCCTTGTCGAGCAAGCGGATGATAATTTGACCGCCGCCGCGCACAATGCACTCATGCAGATTCGCCGCGTGCAAGAGAGCGCGTTCTAGGCATGATAAAGCCCGGCACGAAAAAAATGCAGTGGAAAACGATTCGGCGAAACTCGGTGCTTTCGATCAAAATTTTATTCTACAGTTTTTATGTCTGAGCTTTTGTTTTAACCAACTCAAAATTAACGAAGCCTCTTAAACTTGTCGCAAGAAAGTGAGGAAGGAAGACATGAGTGAGCCAGAAGTTAAGAGCACGAACAATGCTATCAACGTCTTCTCCGGGCTGGGCATGGGATTGTTGGTCGGAATCATTGTCGGGTTGTCCGTGTCACCAGTGGTATCGATTATACTCGGCGCACTGGCCTCGTTGCTGGCCGCATTTCTTGGGCTGCAAGAAAGCGGCGGCGCGGCGGCGACGGAGGAAGGTTTAATGAGCAAGCTCAAAGTGAACGGCCTGCGCATAGGTAGCTTTGGCTTTGCATGTGTTGCGGGTATTTTGCTCGGTCTCTTCTTCCGCTCGCAGGAAGTATTCTCCGATTCCATTCAAGAGGAAGTGGCGAAATGGACCGCCGCCGGCTACGATTCCACCAAAGCCCGACAGTTTGTGGCGTGGAAAAAGCTCGGCATTCAACCGAAAGACACGCAAGTGCAAATCACCGAAGTGCAAAAGGCGCAATCGAGTTCGCTGTTCGGCACGCTGGCTGATCTCGATCTGTGCAACAAGATTTCATTAGAGCGCTTGGGCAACGATGCCTCTGAAGTGCTGCGCGTGTATCGCAGTCTTTATAAGCCCGAAATTCAAGACGATAAAAATACGCTCTATCAAAAACTCGGCGCGCTCGCGGATAAGATCGAGCGTTTGCCCGCGGAACAGCAAATTGAAACCCTTAAAGCCGTAGAGGAGATCCTATGCGAGCTGCAAAAATTGGAAAAGTAGTTGCGTTGTTCACGGCGCTCGTTCTCGGCGCGCCGCTTTTTTTTGCGAACGATGCTTTCAGCCAAACGGCCTCGCCGCAAGAGAGCGCGAAGTCCGTGGTGAAAATCACCTCGCGTTTCGCGGGCGGCAAAGTGGAAGTCGGCACCGGCTTTGTTTGGTCGCAAGCAGACTATGTGGTGACTGCGCTGCACGTGGTCGCGGGCGCGGCGAGTATTACGGTTTATTCCGAGGCGTTGAAGAAAGAGCGCGAGGCCGATATTATCAACGTACACAAAGAATCCGACTTGGCGCTGCTCAAGCTGAAAACCAATGACCTCGCGCTCACACCGCTCAAAGTCGCGAGCACGCCGCCGAATCTAGAAGAAAAGCATTTAATTTGGGGCTATCCGCGCGACGTGAACACCATGCAAGGCGACGGCATTGACTTCTCGTTAAGCCAGAGCCAACAGCCCACACTCGGAAACATTTTCAAAAGCGAAGCGGAGTTTCAATCCGTGGTGGGCAAGCAAGGTTATCCGCAATATCAAGCCAAGATTCTGCGCGTGGGCTCAACGATTCAGCCCGGCCATTCCGGCGCGCCGATTTTCAACAAGGCCGGCGCGGTGGTGGGCATCGGAGACGGCGGTTTGCACCAAGGCATTGCACGCATCAATTGGGCGATTTCGGCGCAAACTTAT
>Ga0247727_10005664_pt1 | contig 25135 bp, 17 predicted proteins | sample WisWelCaveWW1625_FD_202498 | JGI IMG/M metagenome (GOLD analysis project Ga0247727, IMG submission 202498) | Biofilm microbial communities from Wishing Well Cave, Virginia, United States - WW16-25 | ecosystem: Environmental > Aquatic > Deep subsurface > Groundwater > Cave microbial mat | place...
CGATGTCGGCTCATCGCATCCTGGGGCTGGAGAAGGTCCCAAGGGTTTGGCTGTTCGCCAATTAAAGCGGTACGTGAGCTGGGTTCAGAACGTCGTGAGACAGTTCGGTCCCTATCCTATGCGGGCGAAGGACATTTGAGGGAAGTCGCTCCTAGTACGAGAGGACCAGAGTGACCGGACCGACGGTGTACCTGTTGTCGCGCCAGCGGCAAACGCAGGGTAGCCACGTCCGGAAGGGATAAGCGCTGAAAGCATCTAAGTGCGAAACCCGGCCCAAGATTAGATGTCCCAGGTCGTAAGACCTCTAAAGACCCGTAGAAGATGACTACGTTGATAGGCCACAGATATAAATGCCGTAAGGCATGAGTCGAGTGGTACTAATAGGTCGTGTGGCTTAACCATTTTTCTTTATTGATTCACTAGATGTTACTCGCTCCCAAAGATTCATCTTTGTGAGCTGCGGTGTATCGATGCATCAACGGATAGAACATGGATTGTAGTAGCCGATCATCAGATCGGCAGATTCTTCTAAAAGTTTTCTGGCGATCCCGTCCCGATACATTGGGACGGGACGAGTGAAATTCCTCGGACTTCCTGCCTGACGGCAGGCAGGTATCCCGCTTTTTTTGAGCGGGACATTCCGAACAGAGCTTCACATAAAAATCCAGATTCAATTTTCTGGCGACAATACCGCGGGTGAAATTCCTCTTCCCATTCCGAACAGAGCAGACAAGCCCCGCAGGGCCGATGGTACTATATGGGTGACTGTATGGGAGAGTAGGTCGTTGCCAGGAGTTTTTTCGCGAAGCCCGATTCTGAGAAAGAATCGGGCTTTTGCTTTTTTATATGATTGTACCCCTTTTACCTGATTTTGTTAAAATTTTGAACGGTCTTTACATTTTTTGTAAAAATATTGGATAGTGGAATTGGATTTAGCTGCCAAGGGTGTTATATTGTCGGCATCAAAAACGACATAGGGTAACAGAGCAATACATACCTTGCGCCTGTGTGACCTGATAGTCGAATGAAGAATAGATTGTTCTTCTCATTAACTTTTCTTCACCTCTACCACACCACCTCGGCAAGGAAACCTCCAGCCCCTACAACCAACTTACTTGATACTCGAAATCATTGGTCAGCTTGTACCGTTGTTTGCGAATTCTTCGGACCATTCTTTCCGGTGTTCCGCACCTGACGGAGAGTTCGAAAAATGATTGATAAAGAAGTTTTTTTCTAATCCACTAATTCATTATTCATCATTTAAAAGGAGTCATTATGAAAAACTTATTTATGTTTTTTGGGGCGGTGATGCTATTGCTCCTGCTTGGCGCTGTGCCTGGCAGCCAGCATGCACTTGCTCAAGAGGTTGCATATGACACAAGCTCATCTTCTCAAGCGACCCCGCTCATAGAGATGGACAAAGCAGATTATCCCCCAGGTGCGACCGCAAGTATTTCCGGCAGCGGATTCCAAGCATCCGAAGCTGTCACGCTTCAGGTCCTGCATGCTGATGGCACGCTTGCTACTGGAAATGATCATCTGCCATGGAGCGTGAACGCTGATGCCGATGGAAACATCGTTACGACTTGGCACGTCTGCGAAGATGACTGTATAGGTTCCCTACTTGAGCTAACCGCTACCGGGGCCGCGTCAGGTCGAATAGGCCGGATTCTATTCTCGGATGCTGCTACATCGAATGGCGGCTTCGAGACTGGCAATTTCAGTGGTTGGGCCATCGTAAACTCGGGGTCCGGGAATTGGTTCAACTACACGGGCACTCTTACTCCGCCACCGGTATTCACGATCAACGCGCCTCCGCAAGGCACACGCGCTGCTGTAACGAACCAGTCAGGGCCCGGATCTCACATTCTGTACCAAGATTTGGTTCTCGAACCTTCACAGAATCACACGCTCTCTTTTAAAATCTATTACCGGAATCGGGCGAGCCAGTTTGTCACACCTGCAAGCCTGAGCCAGACGGGCGGGTCCAATCAACAATACCGAGTAGATATCATAAAGACAACGGCGTCCGTCCTTTCTGTCGCAGCTAGTGATGTACTCCTGAATATTTTCCGAACCAATGTAGGGGATCCATTGACGCTGGCTCCGACTACGTTCACCGTCAATCTTACCCCCTTTGCCGGAACCACGGTGCGCTTGCGATTTGCTGAAGTAGATAATCAGGGTTTCTTCCATGCGTCAGTGGATGATGTACAAGTTACCTCGGCTCCCGCCGGCACGCCGCCTGCTATCACCTGTCCGGCAAACATCACGACAAACGTCTCTTCGGGTCTCGTGAGCTGGTGGCCTGGCGATGGAAATGCGAATGACATTATTGATGCCAATCACGGCACACTCCAGAACGGTGCGACGTTCGCGTCTGGAAAGGTGGGCCAAGCGTTCAGCTTTGACGGCATCAATGATTTCGTCCAAGTCCCCGATGCTTCCAACCTGGACATCACCTCTCAGATCACGATCGCCGCATGGATCAAGCCGGCGACGCTCGGCGGCAGAATCCTCGACAAGGTCACGGCAGGAACTGGTGATGGGTATCTTCTCGATACCTTCACCGGTCGCCTGCGACTGCTCATCGACGGCCGGACGGTTTTCAGCGTCGGCGCGCTCCCGCTCAACACATTCACGCATGTCGCTGGCGTCTATAACGGCTCCACTATGCAGGTCTACATCAATGGGGTGCTGGATGGCAGCTTTGCCACGAGCGTGGCAATCCCTACGAACAACCTGTGACTCCGAATCGGGGGCGACTCGAACGGCGGGAACGTATTCAATGGGCTCATCGACGAAGTCCAAATCTTCAACCGCGCCCTTTCCTCAACAGAAATCCAATCAATCATCACAACGAATACTGCTCCTGTTCAGTGCTCGGCAGTTGTAACGTACACTTCAACAGCTACAGGTACTCCGGCACCAACAGTGACCTGTACGCCACCATCGGGGAGTACATTCGCAGTCGGCACAACAACCGTCAACTGCACCGCAACGAACAGTAGCGGTAGCGCAAGCTGCTCGTTCACAGTAACGGTGATTGATAACCAGGCACCTGTGATAAGCTGTCCCGCCAATATCACAACGAATACTGATCCTGGTCAATGTTCAGCAGTGGTGAGTTTTGCGACACCGACACCAAGCGACAACTGCCCGGGCGCCACGACTGCCTGTAGTCCGCCATCGGGCACAGCATTCCCGAAGGGGACAACGACAGTGACTTGCACTGCAACTGACGCATCGGGCAATACAGCCAGTTGTTCGTTCACCGTGACAGTCAACGATAATCAGCCGCCGTCAATCACATGTCCAGCGAATATCACAACGAATACTGATCCTGGTCAATGTTCGGCTGTTGTGAGTTATGCAAATGCAACAGCAACTGACAACTGTCCGGGTGTTGGGACACCAGTGTGCACTCCGGCGTCGGGTTCAACATTCCCGACGGGAACAACGACTGTGAACTGCACCGTAAGCGATGCTGCCGGCAATCCGGCGAGTTGCAGCTTCACCGTGACCGTCAACGACAACGAGAACCCAATGATCACGTGTCCAGCCAATATCACAACGAACACCGATCCTGGTCAGTGCTCGGCTGTTGTGAGTTATGCCAATGCAACAGCAGCGGACAACTGTCCGGGTGTTGGGACACCAGTGTGCACTCCGGCGTCTGGGTCGACGTTCCCGAAGGGAACAACAACTGTCAATTGCACCGTAAGCGATGCTGCTGGCAATCCAGCGAACTGCTCATTCACAGTGACGGTCAACGACAATCAGCCGCCGTCAATCACGTGTCCAGCCAATATCACAACGAATACTGATCCTGGTCAGTGCTCGGCTGTTGTAAATTATGCCAATGCAACGGCAACGGACAATTGTCCGGGCGTTGGGACTCCAGTGTGCACTCCGGCGTCGGGATCGACGTTCCCCAAGGGAACAACAACCGTGAACTGTACCGTGAGTGATGCTGCCGGCAATCCGGCGAGCTGCTCATTCACAGTGACGGTGAATGATAATGAGAACCCAATGATCACGTGTCCAGCAAATATTGTGATGCTCTCGACGACGTCGCCCGTTCCGGTGTCATTGGGCACTCCCACAACGAGTGATAATTGCGCCGTGACAAGCGTGACGAACGATGCGCCTGCTTCATTTGCATTCGGCACAACCTCCGTAACCTGGACAGCAATGGATGCTGCGGGGAATTCAGCATCGTGTACACAACTCGTGAATGTAATACCGGCTGCAAAACTTCGTATTCTCTCGGCTTTGCATACTGTGGGGCTTGGTTCAAACCCCGGATCAACAAAAGAGCCACAAGCATTGAATATCAAGGTGTTCGATAAAGCCAATGCTTCACCTGATCCAAAAGCATTCATTGGGACGTGGAATTCAGGCACAGGTTTGTTGATACAGGTACTTGGTCCCACTGTTGTACGTCACGGCAACGGTGATGTGAATCAATATGAGGTTCTTGTTCCTTCGAGTTCTTCTGGTCTTGTCATGGGCGGATATCTCATTATCGGCAAGGCAACTGTTGGTTCTGTGTCCGTGTATGTCGGAACGCCCGACGGTCCATTGGCTACAGGTGCCAGCAATGGACAGAAGTATTTGCAAGTCATCAAGAATGGACAGGGGCAAATCCTGCCGGCGCGAACAACCGGAATCCCTGGTTCATTACTCTTGGTTGTCGAGCCTGAGTATCTTGAATTCACATCCAATACGTTCCTGATGCCTATTGTCTATGAGTCAGTTGATGGTGAATGGGGTGTTTCTGTGCAGGCATCTCCCCCGAACGGATTTGTCTCGTATCCGAGTCAGCTCTCTACGGAGGTGGTAACGGGTGATCTACAAGCATTACAATTCACCGTCACGGATGTTGGCAGCAAGTGGTCAGCAACGACCATCAATCATAGTGTGCTCCATAACGGCGCAGAGATCAAAGTGACATCGAAATCCGGGATGTTGAATAAACAACGCGAACGTAAGAAGGTTGCAAGCAGAGAGATCTTCGGAGTTGAACAATCATTCAGTCCTACTGAATATGGTTTGCTCCAAAACTTCCCGGATCCCTTTAACCCGACGACGACTATCCAGTTCGATCTGCCCGAGGCGGCAACTGTCTCGTTAAAGATATACAACATCTACGGTCAACTGGTAGAAACACTGGCAGAAGATGCTGAATTTGAAGCAGGGAGGTATTCACTTCCATTCGATGCCAGTGAACTTTCATCGGGTGTGTACCTCTACCGCCTCCGAGCCAATGATTATGTGCAGATGAAGAAAATGCTGCTGGTGAAATGACGATTCTTCCAGAGTTAGCGATCACGCGAAGCGGGAGAAGCTAACTCTGCTTTGAAGAATCGTCATCCCGCCACGTTGTCTGTGGCGGGATCCACTGATTCACAGTCAACTTCTAGCGGGGTCTGATTGCTCACTGCGTTGGGAAGCCCGATTCTGAAAAGAGTCGGGTTTTTTTATGTGGCAGAGGTTGTTTTCTGAAACGTAAGCTAAAGGTGTAGTTGAAGTATTAGTGTCTGGTTAAAAATTTCAGTAAATTTCATATCACAAATTCACAATATCAATCCTATTACCATTGGTGCATGTATGCAAATCTTTGTAGTCAATATACCTCCGGAATTTACTGACGCTGAGCTGAAATCGATGTTCGAAGAATTTGGCACTGTCGTTTCTGCGCAGATTGGAAAAGATAAGAAAACAGGTGCTTCAGAAGGATACGGTATCGTCGAAATGCCAGTTAAGCACGAAGCACGCGCATCGGTTGATGGGTTGAGGGGAAAAGAAATACAGGGAAAACCTCTTCGGGTGAAAATACTGAAACCGGATGATCCATTCCACAATGCCATGAAACCGGCAGGGCGCGGTTTTGGCGGCGGCGGACAATTTCGCGGAGGGAGTAATATCCGCGGAGGCGGAGCGTTGCGTAGAGGCGGTCAGCGGGGAAGCTGATAAAATAAACATTATTTTTTTCGGAAAGCCCGATTCTCACAGAGAGTCGGGCTTTCGCTTTTATATAAACTTACCCCTTTTACCTGATTTTTTAAGATTTTGAACGGTCTTTATACTTTTTGTAAAAATACTGGATAGTGGAATTGACTTTAGCTGCCATGAGTGTTATATTGTCGGCATCAAAACGACATAAAGTAACAGAGCGGAAAACTTTTTTTGCCTGTTTGATCTGATAGTCGAAAGAAGACTCTATAGTTCTTTTCATCTACTTTTCTTCACCTCTACCACACCATCTCGGCAGGGAGTCCTCCAGCCTCTAGAACTGACCTGCGTTTTACTCGAAGTCATGAGTTCGCTTGTAATGTAGTTTTTGAGTTGTACTCCATTTTTCTCCAGCAAGCGAATCGGCGTTTAAGAGTTGTAACATTCATCACAATTCGGGGCGAAAGGAACCAATGTATGAAAAAGATTTGGCTATTTGTTCTTCTCCTCACCACAACCATCCAATCAGCTTCTCTCGCACAAGCAGGAGACCCGTTTAACTGGACTGCCCCTATTAAAGTCGAAGCAAATGATGTTTTTCTCCTCTGGGGTGATAAGGCTGGGGGGATGTATAAAAGCTATCAGAAAGTGTATAAATACAAAATAGACAGTACCACACTCCCTGTCAATAGCAGGATTTCAAAATCTCCACGGCATGTGGATAATAGAACGCAGCCCAGCTCCCCAGCTTATATGGATATAGCCACCGGTAAATTTACTGTCGGCCCGTATGAAAATGTGGTAGCAATCTGGAAGGGACAGTCCGGGATCCAGATATTAATTCCGCAATTTGATTCCACAGAGGCGATGTGGACTGACACTGTACAGGCAACGCTGGGCGGAATTTGGCAGGATCGCGCGTATGTAAGGACCGGAGATTTTGACGGTGACGGACTCGATGAATTTGTCGTGGCAGCAGTCGGCGATGTCGCCGAAACCGAAGGAAGAATTTATTTCTACGTTTTCGACGTGGATTCATTGTTGCGGCCGACACTTGTGACCACATACCATGCCGAGACTCTGGCAGATGTTTTCAGCTATCAGTACAATAATTATTTTATCGATGCGGGTGATCTCAACGGAGATGGAAGAGATGAGATAATTCTACAAGCTATTAATGGTAGTATTGGTAATTCTGTTTGGAGCATATATGTTAAAATTTATGAGGTAGAGCAAGATACTATTATATCAAAAATTAAAAAAACAATTCAACAACCGGAAATTCCATATGTGGAGGGGATAAATATTGCCGTATCGTGTGGTCAATTCAAGAATGATCAAAAAGATGAAATTGCTTTTGTAAGCGTGTTGCGCGAAGGGTTTAGTCCTATCGGCCCTTTTGAGAATATTGCATACATATATCTCTTAGAGTCAAGTTCTGATCTTCAGGAAATATTTTTTGATGAATCGAAAAGGAAAATCAGGCCGTTACCAACACCATCTTCGCTCTATAATCAGCTAAGTTTATCTTCGGGCGATTTGAATAATGATGGGCGTGATGAGGTCGTTTTTTCATCTGGCGTGGGCAACTATGTCTATGCCACTGATGATAGTCTGAACCTCTATGCCAAAGCAACGATTAATGCGGCAGAAGGAGGAGGCTTTGATTTTTTGCAAAGTTACAATTACTTAAAAGTTGCTGATGTCAATCTGGATGATCATGAGGATATCGTTGTTGTTAAAAATTTTGTATCAACAGAATTACCTGATGGGTTTTTTGTAGCAATGATTTCAGCGAACGACGATCTTACTCAACTGAATGTGATTGGAAGATTTTTTGGGGATGAACCCCCAGTCCTACACGTCTAAGCCTTATGCCATAGCTATAGGAAATTTTGACGGTTATAATTTTAGTATCGGCGAACCACGGCATTATGTTCAAAACGATATCGTACAACCGATTGTCATACTGAATGCACCGCCGATACATTTTGATGCGTTTGACGGAAATATTTTCGATGTCAACAACTGTTATAATGGCGGTAATTGCGATTTTGTTGCAACCTATATTAAACAAAATACAAGTTCGGTCGAAGTATCGACAAAGGTTCGTAAAGATTGGGGACTCTCAGCAGGTGTTGGCAGTACAGGAAGTGTGGTTGCGGCACCATTAGGAGCTGGTGTGACGGCTAATTACGAAGCGTATAATGTTTATAAACATGGCAAACATTTCAGCAATGATACAACAAACATTACTACAGTTTCAAAGGTAGATGCGATAGAGGCAAGAGAAGACGACAAAATATTTACAACAATAACCGACTACGATCTCTGGGAATATCCTTTGTTCCACGGAAATGATAGTATCGTGAGGAGAACCATACTGACGATGGTCCCGAACAGGGTCGAGGGTCGGTGGTTTCCAAGTAAAAGCTACAGCGCGCTCAACTACATTCCGGATCACGAGGTGAGCAACATTTTTTCCTACCGGGCGTATGACACGCTCGATAGGAATCCCAACGCCGAACAAACGATAAAGTCAAATTACGCCTCAGACAGTTACACTCTCGGCTACAAAACTTCCTATGGATGGGATCTCTCGTTTAACGATTTTGTGTCGAGCCAGGCAGACACGTCGAGGGAGAACGGGTTTGATTTTAAGGTGAATTTTGTTGGCATCTTTCAGCTGAACTTCACAAATACGAAGATGTCCACACATCGGACATCGATCAGTCGTCAGATAAATTTGAAGACACACCTCGGCGGCGTGAATCTAGGGATTGGCGACACGAAGTACACGGTTACTCCCTACTCTTACTGGGCGACGAACGGAGCGCTGGTCATCGATTATGCCGTAAAGCCCGAACTAGCGCCGCCCGGTTTTCCCAATACATGGTGGCAGGATAGGTATGGATCACACTCCGATCCCACGTTTATCCTTCCATGGAGACTCGATCCGGAGAAAGGATTTGCCATCAGTGAACAGGCGAAACGGTTTCAGACCAAAGATATCATTTTTGATCGCGATAACCCTTCACCCGGAGATACTGCCACGATCACCGCTCGCATCAGAAATTTCAGTCTCATTCCAACACCGTCGGCGGTTTCAGTCAGTTTTTATCTTGGAGATCCGGATTCCGGTGGCGTCCCGATCATCGGAACTTATGGTACCAATGTAGTTTCCACCATCGGTCCAGTTCGGGAGCGCGGAAACTCTGATGTTGAGTTCAAATGGGTAGTTCCAGACGGATTACCCTCGTATCCGAGAATTTATGCAATACTCGATCAGGAAAATTCAATCTCTGAAATCCACTCAAACAATAATAAAGGATTCAATGTTTTAGGAAGGCAATCAACTCCCACGGGTATATCAGTAGATTACAGTAATGTTGTACCCGCAGATTACAAGCTCTATGAATCTTTTCCGAATCCCTTTAACCCAGTGACAAATATTAGATATGCTATTCCCCAAAGAGGAAATGTGACACTAAAGGTGTACGATATTCTTGGAAGAGAGATTTCTGTTCTCGTTAATGAAATCAAGGAAGCAGGTATTTATACGGTCTCTTTCGATGGAAATAAGTTTGCGAGTGGGGTGTATTTTTATCGATTGCAGGCAGGATCATTTATCGAGACAAAGAAATTCGTACTGATGAAATAAGTGCTACCAGTACAAAGAGTCCTCTCTTTTTTAATCATGAGAGTAATGGAAAGTGATTAGAAAACACAAAACCCCATCCCGCGTAAAGCAGGATGGGGTTTATGCTTAGTTTAAAAGATTCTTAGATCTTCGAAACGTTTGTGGCTTGAAGGCCCTTCGGTCCGCGTTCGACTTCAAACTCGACGCGGTCGCCATCGGTGAGGTTTTTAAAACCGTCACCGGCGATTGATTTGAAGTGCACGAATACATCTTCACCCTGTTGGCGTGATATGAATCCGTAGCCTTTGGCTCCGTTGAACCATTTTACTGTTCCTTGTTCCATGGAACTTATCCTTTCTTGTCCCTGCATGATGCGGGGGTTGTATTGTTCTCCCGATTCTCTGGGAGGCGAGGTACATCTATCGTGGTGCTCCTAAAACGGCAAATCGCAGGTAATGGCTTTACAACTTCACCATTCCTACGATTCTCGAGTGCTGCTTGCAGATGTTACCTCTGAAAGGCTCTACTTCAAACCAGCATGATCTTAAAAGCGTGATGTTTTTGCTTGTGAGCAACAACATCCTTCCTTGTGGGAAACAACGGTGTACTGTTGATTACAGCATAAAGATAAGGATTATTTACATCAAATCCTAATGAGAGGAGCGAATAATATTAAATATTTATTTACTGCTCAATCCTGTTGAATATTAAACGTGGCTTTTGTATGTTTTAGAGCGGAAAAAAGCATTTATGAGAAAAGAAATTTTGATTAAAAGGTTGCCCTATGTTGTAGCGATTCTTTATTGTATAGGAGCGGTGTTTGTTTGGATAGACTTTTCTTACACTCCACCTGATGGGTTGGCAAATGTAGGCATTGTCTTGTATACATTGCCGGCGTTTCTCATTGGCAAGGTAATCTCAGCGAGGGAGTTTCCTTTCTTCGTAGGAGGGTACTATGAAGCACACAGAGTCTATTTTATTGTAAGCGTCGCAATCCTGTCCTCTCTGATGTTTATCGTGCTCAGCGTCTTTCGGAAACAGATAGAGAGGCGGTTATGAACCGAAATATCATTACACTGGCGTTCTGTGTTATTCTCATCGGATGTATGAGCGATACAACTGCTCCACCGATTAACCGTACACCGCGCACCTTTCGGATGGGGTTTTCCGGTATTCCTCCTCGCGCTGATATTAATATCCTTATCGCGTCTATCAATATGTGGTCGCAGCGTGCGGATGCAGCAATCATGAGTTACGAACTGCCGTGGGATTCTCTGCTCGACGGTGTTCCCATGGAACGAATCGTCGTCAGGGATTTGCTTGGACTGGCGAATTTTTTTCGTGCGAAGGGGCACGAACTTTGGCTCTACATCGACCCGGCAAACGGACTCAACCGCGAAGGTGAAGCGGATGCGCTTGTGCGACGAGGAAGAAGCATCGCGGAGCCAGCCATTCAGCAACTCTACCGACGGTGGTGTGTGATGAGCGACAGTATTGTTCGTCCTGAGCATCTCGGTCTTGCGCTTGAGACCAATCTTATCCGCGGCGCATCTTCATCAGCACTGTATGCAGCGATCAGGCAAGCCGTCAACGATGCCGCAGTAGACGTACGTGCAATTGATCCGGTGGTAAAGATGAGCGTGAGTGTTCAAGTTGATTATGCATGGGGGAATTTTGATAGCACCGGCTTTCAAGGCGTCGATACTGACTTCGTTCACTTTCCTTTTATTCAAGAATTAGGACTTTCTTCCTATCCATACCTTGCCGGCTATGCTGACCCGGACTCAGTTCCACTGAACTATTACAGTCGACTGATTGACGGTAGAACAATTCCCGTTATGGTCACAGAGGGTGGCTGGACATCGGCGTCGCTTGGCGGCATTATATCATCACCGGAAAAACAGCGGCGTTATATTGCACGCCACATGTTGCTTTTGGATAATGTAAAAGCGATAGCAGTCTTTCAACTCACGTTTACCGACCTCGACCTTTTAGGAATACCGCTTCCGCCCGGCTCAATCCTTCCGTTGTTCGCGCACCTCGGCTTGGTTGATATCAACCTCAATCCTAAAACAGCTCTTATTACATGGGATGAAACGTTTTTACGTCCCCGAAGTCAATAACTTAGGCTACCAATATTATTTCCTATAATTATAAGTGGTACCAAGCCAGCGGTTGAATCTCAGGCAGGTCTTTTGTATTTTCAAACTATCGTTGTCTTTCCATTAATTAAACACATGATACTTTTGCAGTCACGCGTAGCGTTACAAATAACACTGGCAATCTTCTTTGCCATCCTGCATACTGCGATTTCCGCAATCGGCCAAGAAAAATCTATCAAAGACTATAGTGTCGAAGTCTGGGATGCCAATCGCGGATTTACCCCGTTCTCGATCAGCGCGATCGTTCAATCACCCGATGGTTATCTCTGGCTCGGAACCGATGAAGGTTTAGTCAGATTCGATGGTGTGCAGTTCACCGTCTTCAGTACGAACAACACACCAGGAATTAAGCACAATAATATTTCATCACTGTGTATTCAAAGCGACAGCTCCCTCTGGATTGGAATGAATGGCGGAGGAATATGTAGATTGAAGAACAATACATTTACACCCTACACGACTGAGCAAGGCTTGCCCGAGAATACGATTCTTTCACTCGCTGCCGGTCACGATAGCGTACTCTGGGTTGGGACGGCATCTTCAGGACTTGTTCAGATGAAGGATGAGACATTTCATCGCTTCTCACACAATTTGTCTGATAAGGGATTCTCTATCTATTCCGTAGCAGAAAATCAGAGCGGCATCTTGAGAATAGGTGTTGGTAGTATGCTTGGAATGAAATTTCCCACGATAGATTCCGTGCAATATTATCGAGGTACTTCCAGCCTACTCTTTTCGATCTTAGAACGACGGGATGGATCAGTATTGTTGGGGACGCTCGATGGCGTGTTCATATTCGATGGCAAGGAATCGCGACCATTTCCCCCCAAAGATATTGCAGCTGTTAAAGCAGCACGAGCTATAATTGAAGATCATGCCGGCAATCTCTGGTTTGGTACTGAAGGTTCTGGATTGTATCGCTATGCCGAAGGGCAGATGACTCAACTTGCTACAACTGTAGGGTTTCCTACTGACCGTATTCTCTCCATCTACGAAGACAAAGAGGAGAATCTCTGGATTGGGACGCGTGGAGGAGGACTAATGAGACTGAAATATAGCACGATCATGACTTTGTCAAAGGCAGACGGCTTGAACAGCGATCAAGTCTCTGTTGTCTTTCAGGATAACGACGATCGCCTCTGGATTGGATCGAGAGATTCAGGCGTATGTGCCGTCCAGCCTGGAACGAAGGTAAGGCAATATACTACACATAACGGACTTACCGGCAATCATGTGCGTGCACTCTTTGAGGATTCTCATGGGGACTTATGGATTGGAACCCAGACCGGGTTAGATCGACTTGTGAACTATTCTCGCGCCAATGTCTCCGGCAGAATTATTCCAATGACCTTTAACGGTAATCCTATTATTTCTGTTCGTGCACTTGTCGAAGATCATCGTGGTAATGTATGGATCGGCAGCAGTTCCGACGGGGTATTTTGTTTTGCACGTAGTACATCGTCTATAATAAGTTATACAGGTCAATTGCAAGGTGAATACATTCCCGTGAGAACGATGCTGGAAGATAGACAGGGAACTATCTGGGTGGGGACTCGTGGAGGATTAGCGAGGATTGATGGGGACACCGTGGTACCAGTCAAAACGGAGGACAATGTTGCTACAAGAGAAGTCTTTGCCTTACATGAAGATGAACAAGGTGCTTTGTGGATCGGGACATACGGCGAAGGGCTCTTTCGCTTGAAGAATAACAGGATGACTCGTTGCACGAAGCAGAATGGTTTGTTTGATGATGTGGTATACACCATCCTCGATGATGGACGTGGATACTTCTGGATGAGCTGTAATAAAGGGATATTTCGCGTCAGCAAGCAAGAGCTTAATGATTTTATAGATGGGAAAATTTCCTCGATCAGCTCAACGTCATTCGGCACAGCCGATGGAATGAAAAGTATTGAATGTAATGGCGGCTCACAGCCATCAGGATGGAAAACGCGAGATGGCAAATTATTGTTTGCAACAATGAAGGGTGTTGCCGTTATTGATCCGACACGCATCAGCAATGCAAGCATTGCACCGTCAACGATCATCGAAGAAGTTGTGGTCGATGACAGTATAGGCGGTGTGCCCGACAAGGTCACTATAGAGCCCGGCAAACGAAAGTTTGAAGCTCGTTATACAGGATTGAGTTTTGTTCTTCCCGAAAAGATTCAGTTTCGTTACAAGCTCGAAGGGTACGATGATCAGTGGGTTGATGCAGGAACGCGCCGCAAAGCTTATTATACGAATATTCCCCCGGGCAGTTATACATTCAAAGTTAGTGCACGTCATCCTGAAATGGAATGGAGCCACCAGGCTGCTACGCTGTCGATTGTTATTATTCCTTTTCTGTGGGAAACGACGTGGTTTCGCGGGCTGGTGTTGGGTGGAGCTCTCTCATTGGTGTTCGTGTTTGTCAAGAGGCGAGAACGGAGAATTAATACGGAGGCGCGGCGAACTATTGAAATTCAAAAACAGCTCGTTGAACTTGAGTCTCGCGCACTGCGCGCCCAGATGAATCCACACTTTATTTTCAATTCTCTCAACTCCATTCAGGAATCTATCTTGAGTGAAAAGACAGAAACAGCATGTGAATATCTTGCAAAATTCGCACTGCTGATCCGTATGATTCTGGAAAATTCTGAACAGACAAAGATAACCCTTGATCGAGAGCTCGAAGCGCTCCGAATTTATGTCGAGCTTGAATCACTCCGGTTCGACAAAGCGTTCTCGTATGTGATCGAGGTTGATTCTTCTATCGAGCCATCATCGTATACCATACCGCCGATGCTAATACAACCATACGTCGAAAATGCTATCTGGCACGGACTGAGTCATAAAGAGGGCGAGCGATCACTGCGAATTAACATCCAGCCGCAGGAATCTTCGTTACTTTGTATCGTTGAAGATAACGGTGTTGGCCGAGAGCGAGCCGCAGAAATAAAAAATCCGCTTAAAAAAGACTATGAATCAAAGGGAATGCGTGTTACACGAGAGCGCCTTGACCTTATGAATGTACAGAATGCCAGTAACACAAACGTCCGCATTGTTGATTTATATGATGAGCAGCATCGACCAGCCGGTACACGTGTTGAAATCAATATTCCACTTTCGCCATGATCAGAACAATCATTATTGATGACGAGACAAAAGGGCGGCAAGTACTTCAACAGATGCTTACGAAGTACTGTCCGAGTATCGAGATTGTCTCCATGGCAAGTACAGCGAAAGAAGGAAGAAAAGCAATCACGGAACATCATCCAGACCTTGTCTTTCTTGATGTCGAAATGCCGCACGAAAACGGTTTTGAGATGCTCGAGCACTTCCAACAAATTGATTTCAATATTATTTTTGTGACGGCACATCATCACTACGCTATCAATGCTATCCGCGTCAGCGCCTTAGACTATCTTTTGAAGCCGGTAAATCTCAAGGAACTCAAAGCAGCAGTCGAGAAAGCAGAATCGAAAACAAAAAACGAAGCAATTGCCGATCAAATGAATGTCCTATTGCAAAATCTTAAAAATGTCCATCCTAAAATAGGCCTACCGACACGAAATGGTTTGGTATTCGTTCAGATTGAAGATATCATACGGTGCGAGTCAGATAGTAACTATACAACAATCCATCTCACAAGCAGAGAAAAATATGTTGCAGCGAAGACGTTGAAAGAATTCGACGAACTGCTTAGCAAGCACGAGTTTATCCGTATACACCAATCCCACCTCATCAACGCCTCTCATATCAAGCAGTATGTACGAGGCGATGGCGGGTCTGTTATTCTCTCCAATGGAAGTTCGATTGAAGTCTCTCGCCGGCATAAAGAACAGCTTCTTCAAAGAATAGCTCATCTGTAAGATTCTCTCCGATTTGGCAAACGCAAGTTTGTGCTACGAAGACAGGCTTTAGTACGAAGTTCGTCCTAAATCCTTACCACCACTTACTCAAAAACCTCGCCGATTACTCAATATTTCTGCCACCCCTCTTTCGGGTGAGTCGTACTCTTCTATATTATCTCCATCATGTTACACGCAGTTATCATAGATGATGAACGGTCAGGACGGCAAGTTCTTCAGCAAATGATCGAAAAGCATTGTGAAAATGTCCGTATTCTCGCAACTGCTGATTCAGCCCAGATGGGAAGAATGGTCATTCATGAAATGAAACCCGATGTAGTGTTCCTCGATATCGAGATGCCCTATGAGAATGGGTTATCGTTATTGGAGAGCTATCCGGAACGAACGTTCGACGTTATCTTCGTTTCTGCACACGAATACTACGCCCGGCAAGTCATCAAGTACAACGCAGCAGACTATCTTCTGAAACCGATCAACGTTATTGATTTACGTGCCGCAGTGGAGCGTGTGGAGCGGAGGCATTCTCCTACAGTTAAGCCATAATAGTTTTAATAATGTAGAAAGGGTTACTCTTATGAAACATGTTCTTTTCATTCTTACGCTTCTTGCGTTGTCGTTGAATGTCGGATTTGCGCAAATAACAGTCACTGCTGTCTCTCCCGCAAACAGCGCGCTCAATGTTTCTCCGGCAACAACAATTCAGGTTACGTTCAGTGATATGATGCTCACCAGTACCTTTAACGATTCATTGTCATTTACCGTACGAGGTATGACGAGCGGAAAGCACCACGGAAGCTTTGGTTTTACAGGCGGCAATATGATTGCTACATTTACTCCGACTGTGCCATTCGAAAATGGAGAAATTGTTTTTGTGGATATTTCGAGCAATCTTCAAAATGCAAGCAGTGTTGCTATTACGCCATTTGTATATTCATTCACCGTGGTTGCTGCTGTAGCGCCCGGAACATTCCCGGCAAAAACAGATTATGCGACGGGGAGTAATCCCTATTCTATTTTTGTGAGTGACATTGACGGTGATGGTGACGGCGATATTGCTACAGCAAACGGTACGGGGTCCGTTTCCATTCTGAAGAACAATGGCAATGGAACGTATGCCGCGAATGTGGATTATACTGCCGGAAGTTATCCTACCTCCGTTTTCATCAGTGATCTTGACGGTGACGGCGATGGAGACCTTGCCGTGACAAATTATAGTTCCCACAACGTTTCTATCCTCAAAAACAATGGCGACGGTACGTTTGCAGCAAAAGTGGATTACCCGGCGGGATATTATGCGTACTCCGTTTTCGTCAGCGACATCGACGGAGATGGCGATGGCGATCTTGCCGTGGCGGGTCGCGGTCTCGCCACAGTCTCCATCTTGATGAACAATGGCGACGGAACATTTGCAACACCAGTGAGTTACGCGGCTGCAGGCGATCCCACTTCCGTCTTCATCAGTGATCTCGACGGCGACGGTGATGGCGACCTTGTCGTTGCGGGTTTTGGTCCCAACACCCTTTCCATCTTGAAGAACAATGGCGACGGAACGTTTGCCGCGCATGTGGACTATCCGGCTGGAAATGGTCCCTTTTATGTTTTTGTAAGCGATCTCGATGGTGACGGCGATGGCGATCTTGCGGTGTCGAACCCCGGCGGGTTATGCTGTGGTGCGCCGCACTTGTCCATCTTGAAGAACAATGGTAACGGAACGTTTGCCCCGAGGGTGGATTATCCGGTAGGATATGGGATAGGTTCCCTTTTCGTCAGCGACGTTGATGGCGACGGCGACGGCGATCTTGCTTTCGTAAATAATGATACCTATTTCTCCATTATGAAGAACAATGGTGACGGTACATTTGCTGCAAATATCGGTTATCCGACAGGAAATTACGGTACATATTCCGTTTTCGTCAGCGACGTTGATAGCGATGGGGATGGTGACATTGCTGTGGCAAATTCCGGTTCCAATAATGTCTCTATTTTTAAGAACGGTTTTAGCTTGATTGTCAACGCGACCAACGGAAGCGTGACAAAGAACCCCGACCAAACAAGTTATAATCCCGGAGCGCAAGTCGAGTTAACTGCCCTACCCGCAGTCGGCTACCAATTTGTGAACTGGAGCGGTAACGCTTCCGGATCGACAAATCCGTTGATAATGACGATGGATGACAACAAGGACATCACGGCAAACTTTGATATCATTACCCTTACGGTCAATATTGTTGGAAATGGCAATGTAGTGAAAACACCAGATCAGTTATCGTACGAGTATGGAAGTACTGTGCAATTAGAAGCAATCCCCGCCCTCGGATACTTGTTTGATGGATGGAGCGACGATGCAAGCGGTATAACAAACCCCATTGATGTGGTCATGGATAATGACAAAACTGTCACCGCAACATTTATTATTGACCCTGATTATGAGGCGATGTATCGCACAGCGACATACAGTGACTGGGCAACTGCTGTTGATGGTAAAGGAAAATATAAAGCTGTCAAACGAAAGAACGATAAAGTGTTTCTTAAATTCAACATTGGCGCCCCCGCGAACTCTACCGGTTTTGCACTGAAGTTTAATATGAATGTCAACGGAGCCGTCACCATCGGAAAAACTAAGACTGTTCAGTTAGGTGACGCGATTCTTAACGCCAATACCGCGATATTTTCCGGGCTAACAATTGCTCAAGGTGACACATTCCAGTTCGACGGCTTCGGCCTGAAAGGGAAAATCGCATCGGTGAAGGTTGTCTGGCAGACCTCGCCAAAACCGACAACACAGACGATTACAAGCTTCAAATTTAACACTCCGAAACTGCCGATGCCAAATCTTCACAATGTGGGGACGGAACTGTTCCCGGGCGGCTTCGGCCAGGTTGGTTCGTATTTTACAAACGGTTTGTTTGTTGGAATCCCGCAGGGAGTTAAGGGAGGAAACTCGGTTATCCATTTAAAATATAAGGATGTGCAGAAATCGCTTGTAAAGATTGCTCACGGTATTCCCCAATTTCATGCGGACAGTATCAGGTGTCTCGATACGTTCACCGTTACCCGCAAGCCGATTTCGAAGCAGCAAAAGAGTCTGCCGCCCAATAAAGGGAAAAACATCCTCTTTGCTGAGCTACTTACGTTGAAGCTCAACGTCGCCGCAAGCGCTACCGGAAAATTTCCTGCAGGTCTTGGCGAACTGACCTTTGATGACGCGACTGATCCGTTGAATCCCCTCAATGGACAAATGATCAGTACAATTGTGCAAAAGGCGGATACAATTATCTCGTGCCTTCCCTTGACGTCGAAGCCTGTACCACCGACACTTGCCGAGTTGTACAATGTACTACATAAGATCAACGGGGCGTTCTCTGGTGCCATTGACACATTCAGCTTCTCAATGAAGACACAAATGACAGGTGTCAAGCAGTTGATTGACGTGCCGTTCCTGAGAAAGACACCGGGCGTGGAGCCGGTTGTTATTCCATCGTCTGATCTTCTTGCGGAAGAAGTGCCCGCTGAGTTTCGGTTGGAACAAAACTATCCGAATCCATTCAATCCATCAACGACGATTCGTTTTTCGCTGCCAACCGCGTCGCTTGTAACACTTACTGTATATAATACACTCGGACAAGAAGTTGCGAACTTGCTTAACGGGGAAGAGTATGATTTCGGTGCGGAAGAAGTCGAGTTTATCGCAGGGAATCTTGCAAGCGGCATTTACTACTACCGGCTCGTGATCACCCGACTTGATGAGAATGATGAAGTGTCGACAGGTGAATCGCTTACGAGAGTCATGAAGATGATGCTTGTGAAATAATGAAATCCTTCACGTAAGGGAAAAGGGCATGTTATGTGTAAATTGATCCTCAGAATAATGGGACTTTTGCTGACCTGTGCGACGTTGAGTCTTGGTTCCTCCGCCACGAAAACCGTCGGCACAAGCGATCCGAACTACGATTATCCCACCATAGCCGCTGCGTTCGCCGCCGTCAATGCCGGAAGTATCACCGATGGCAACGGCAACCCGGCTGATTCAGTGACATTAGTGCTAATGGATGCTGAATACACTGAGAGCGAGTTAGTACTTACACCTCCCAATGGTCAACCTCGAGCGGTAGTAATAACTCCGAACGATACTACAACCTATGCGACGATCAATATTTCACAGAATCTCGGTATGCTTGTAGCACTAAGAGTGGATAGCCTGGCAAGCTTCACGATCTCCTATGTTAATATAGTACTTGACACAGCATACACGTGGGAAGCGGCGATTGAAGTGAGTCAAGCTAAGGAATGGGTGAAGCCTTGTCCTTCTCATATTGTTGCACCTACTGCTTCGATAGGCATTAAAGTAAACGCAGACAGCAGCGGAACAATTATCATACAGAATTCTACGATATCGTGTGGGAAAAAAGGTACTAATATGTTACTTCCTGCAATCTGTAGTGAACTCCACATCAAAATCTCTAACACGTTGTTCAGCAGCGCAGATACAGCTATTTTCATTCAGGGATCATGTGCAACTACCATTAACATCTCCGGCAACACGTTTGACAGCGTCGGTTCGGCAATTGTATTGGATAGCGTTGGGGCGGACTCTATCACTGTCACCGGCAATACCGCTACATTCGGAAGTCATCAAAATGCTCAATTAGAAATTCAACAAGGGCAAGATCATGGACAGATGATTGTGACTGAGAATGCAGCTACCATGGGAAAAGATCAGTTTGCTCATTTCAAGGACCATCGAGGGCAAGGTCACGATAACATCATCGTCATCACCAATAATACACTCACTGCAGTGGACTCTGCGGATGCGGGTGTTTTGCTTGAGGGACTTCAAGGTGACCATGTTCGTATTGAGAGCAATACAATTGATATGGGTGGAAGTGGGACTGCAATCGATGCTCGAAAGCATCGAAGATTCCGACTGGATAATGGTTTAGATGTACTTGTAGTCTCCGATAATTCAATCTCAAATGCGATGAATGGCGTTGCCGTTGCGCTGGATAACGACACCACCGGTCTTGGCGGCATTGATCCCGATTCACTCACCTTCGGCTCGTTTGACATTTCCTACAACACACTCAGCGATGTCAAGGGCGGTTTTCGCGTGTACGTTACTCAGTATCTCGAGCCTGCTCCTCTGTTACCTGCGGGTACTATGATTATTTCTAACAATACGCTCACCGGATCGACCGATCCGAACAATCTTGGACTTGTGGGGATCTGGTTGGATTCGATTGCTGCGGATACGGTTGAGATTAATTCCAATACAATAGAAAACTTTGTTACCGGTGGCTGGATCACCAAATGGGAAGGACCAGACCTTGAAGCAATGTACATCATCGGCAACACAATTAGTCATTCTGTAGATGATGGTTTACATCTCACAGTACTCAACTACTCCGACGATACTGCAAACGTCGTTATCGAGAATAACACTTTCTCCAACAATGGCGGTGATGGTTTAGAAATCATTGTCGAGGGAGATTCAGGATTAGTTGTCGTGAATGCTGTCTCAAACACGTTTTCCAACAATGGCGGCAACGGCGTGGCATATCGAGGCAGAGGAGGACAATACTCACAGTTCAAAGATCATCGCGGACAAGGTCATGACAATATCATTGTCCCAATAGCAACTCCCGATGGAAGCAGCCCTTTCATGTTGGCATCCGGCGATCCACCAAACTCTTTTGTGAGTAATATGAATGTCGGTTTAGTATTAGACGGAAACGTTGATGCCCCGGATGGCATTCATTTTCAGAATTTCGCCAGCAATGGTAACTATAACTTCTTCAATGGTACCAATCAGAACATCGATGCAAAGAGTAATTGGTGGGGAACGACAGACTCAGCTACGATAGCCGACAAAATTCTTGACGGCAATGATTCTTCAGGCTTGGGTGTAACAAGCTTTGTCCCCTTTCTTTTGGATTCCGTCAGCTCATCAATTACTCAGGTAGAGATGAATCTGCTTGACGGTTGGAATCTCCTCTCTGTTCCCGTTGTCCCCAGCGATTATGCAAAGACGGAGATTTTCCCGGGCGCAACATCAGAGGCATTTGCGTATGCCGGAATGTATCAGGCAAAACAAGTTCTTGAACGAGGTGTTGGCTACTGGGTAAAGTTTAACGGCATACAAAGTCAAACGATGACGGGGCTGGAGTTAACATCAGACACTATTGATGTACTGGTCGGATGGAATATGATAGGCTCTATATCCACACCGATTGCAGTCAGCCAGATTACTTCGATACCGGGCGGGATAGTCACGACTCAATTTTTCAAATACACAACTAACTATTCAACGGCGGACAGTATCCATCCCGGGAAGGGTTATTGGGTGAAGGTCAACAGCAATGGTAAACTCGTTCTCACTTCCTCGTCAATCGTGCCAAGCAGTGCAGGAAAGATTACGATAGAAAAAACTGATGAGCTTCCACCGCCACCGCCAAATGGTGTTCTCGATAAACGAAACAAGATTCCATCGGCATACGCGTTAAAACAGAATTACCCGAACCCGTTTAATCCGATGACATTCATCAGTCTTGATCTGCCAGTGTTGTCTGTCGTCTCGCTGAAAGTGTACAATATGCTCGGGCAGGAAGCTGCGACACTATTGAATGAGAAAGCAATGGATGGGGGAAGTTATCAATTGTCATTTGATGCCTCATCTCTTGCGTCGGGCGTGTACTTCTATCGTGTCGAGGCAAAAAGGATTAACGCGACCAATGAAAACGTTGCAGGAAAAATATTCACGAGCATGAAGAAGATGATTTTGATGAAGTAAAGAACATCTAGTGGATTCCGCCGAGTCTCCGGGTGGTAGAGAAGATGAGAGCCCGATTCCGATAGCAGTCGGGCTTTCGCTTTTATTGGAGATTAAGTATATTCATTTCATTACATAATGATGAATAATGTCTGAAATTCTCCGGTCACAAATTCTGAAGCGTGTTAACATCACCGATGAGGAATATCAACGCTGCATTACGTTCTTCACACCGAAGAAAATAAGAAAAAAACAATTCCTCTTGCAAGAAGGGGATGTATGTAAATATATTGCATTTGTTCTCAAGGGATGCCTGCGGTGCTATGCGGTTGACAAGAAGGGGGATGAGCACGTCATCCAGTTTGCCATCGAAGATTGGTGGATTTCGGACTTGAGTAGTTACATTAGTGGCCAGCCATCTCTTAATAACATCGATGCATTAGAAGATTCTGAATTGCTGTTGATCGATACAACGTCGCGAGAAGAGTTACTCAACGAAGTACCGAAGCTTGAACGGTTCTTCCGTTTGCTCCTCGAACGTGGTTATGTTGCAGCCAGCCAACGGCTTGCCTGTACTATCGCAGTTTCGGCTGAAGAACGATACCTTTCTTTTATGAAGGCATTTCCAGCATTAGTACAGCGTGTTCCGCAGCGCCACATCGCGTCATACCTCGGTATCACTCCTGAAGCCCTCAGCCGTATCCGAAAACACCTTTCCGAAAAGAAATAGTATCCTCTTAACATAGATCAAGATCATTTCCTAACTCGCATCAATGCTTAACGGGTGCATGTCGTTGTATATTGATAGTGTAGAAGTTACATAGACAACACATTATTCATTAACAATATACCAAGGAGTCATACAATGAAACAATCAATAGTTCTCATAGCAGCCGTAATGCTCATAGCGATAAGCGCTTTTGGGCAGTCAACATGGACGGTCGATAACACACACTCGAAAGTAAAGTTTTCGGTTTCCCATCTTATCATTTCGGAAGTTGAAGGAAACTTTAATGTTTACTCAGGCATGCTCCAATCCTCGAAATCAGATTTTAGCGATGGAGTGATCGACTTTGCAATCGACGTGAACAGTATCAACACGGACAATGAAGGCAGGGACAAACATCTCAAATCTGAAGACTTCTTCAACGGAGAGAAATATCCGAAGATGACGTTTAAGAGCGTCACTTGGAAGAAAGTGAAAGACCAAAACTATCTTCTCGAGGGTGATCTTACAATTCGCGATGTTACGAAACGCGTTACATTTAACGTGGTCTATGGCGGTACGATACAAGATCCGTGGGGTAATACCAAGTCCGGTTTCAAAGCAACAACCACGATAAATCGTTTTGACTATGGCTTGAAATTTAACGCATTGACTGAAGCGGGCAGTGCTGTAGTCGGGAAAGATGTGAACATCACGTTGAATCTTGAATTTGCAAAACAAAAGTCTTCATAATTGCATATCTTGAACACCGGGGTGGTGCCAAAGCATTTTGCTCCGGCGATGTTTAAGATTAAGTATTGCATACTTAGTTAATAAGCAAACCATCAACCACAATAAAAGGAGATCTATCATGAAAAATTTACAGTTCAAGTCTTTTGGAGTACTCTTAGTACTCTCGCTTGGCTTACTACTTTCTTTGCTTGCAAGTTGCACTACCGGCGACACTCCAGAGGTGCAGGCAATGAAAGCCGAGTTGAAACAAATTACAGATGAACGAGCGATGATTGAAAAGAACTTAGCAATGTTTGACACACTCGACTACACGGTTTTCAGCAACCAGGAATGGACGAGACTGCATGAGAGTCATGCAAAAGATATTAAAGTCTATTGGCCCGATGGGCACATGACTCAAGGGATCGATATACACATAGAAGATCTGAAAACCATGTTCGTCTATGCACCTGATACAAGAATCAAGGTACATCCGATAAGAATTGGTTCCGGAAAGTACACTGCCGTCACCGGAGTGTTTGAAGGGACATTTACCAAACCAATGCCTATTGGAAATGGCAAGTTCCTCCAGCCAACGGGTAAAGCGTTCAACATGCCGATGGCAACAATTGGCATTTGGGAAAACGGGGTTATGACAGAAGAACATCTCTTCTGGGATAACCAAACGTACATGAAGCAAATTGGATTGGCGAAATAATGTTAGATATGTAGGAGTGCAATTGTAAACTGAAAGGAGCAACTATGTCAATACGACCCGTCAAACGAATTATTCAAGCCCAGCCCACAATAGAAGGAGCTGGTGTACGCTTACGCCGAGCATTTGGTTTTGGGCAAACGGAAGATTTTGATCCATTTCTGTTGCTCGATGATTTCAGGAATGAAAATCCAGCCGACTATCTCGCCGGTTTTCCATGGCATCCGCATCGAGGAATAGAGACGATCACATATGTTCTTGCCGGAGAGGTCAATCATGGAGACAGCTTGGGGAACCGGGGCACGATGGGTGCCGGCGATGTACAATGGATGACAGCAGGCAGCGGAATTTTACATCAGGAAATGCCACACGGTGATGCGAACGGGCGCATGCATGGATTCCAGTTGTGGGCGAATCTCCCATCATCATTGAAAATGACGACTCCACGCTATCAGGACATTTCATCCGGAGAAATTCCTGAAGTTACTGATGATGACGGAACACGTGTTCGTGTCATTTGCGGAGATTTCTGGGGAAAGACCGGTCCCGTTAATGGTGTTGCAGCAGAACCGCGCTATCTTGACGTGTGGGTACCACCGGGGAAG
>Ga0247727_10005665_pt1 | contig 25134 bp, 28 predicted proteins | sample WisWelCaveWW1625_FD_202498 | JGI IMG/M metagenome (GOLD analysis project Ga0247727, IMG submission 202498) | Biofilm microbial communities from Wishing Well Cave, Virginia, United States - WW16-25 | ecosystem: Environmental > Aquatic > Deep subsurface > Groundwater > Cave microbial mat | place...
GCAAACCCCACGTCTGTCATTCTGAGCGGCAACCAGGTGCGCACGCGGAAGACTGCATCTCCGCGAAGGAATCTGGTGGTGGGGCGGTGAGTGCACGGCCTCTGTGCGCTGAAGAGGCGACCTATGCCTGACGACCCCATCCGCGCCCTCTGGAACCGCCTCCGCGGCCTCGGCCGCAAACCCCACGTCTGTCATTCTGAGCGGCAACCAGGTGCGCACGCGGAAGACTGCATCTCCGCGAAGGAATCTGGCGGTGGGGCGGCGAGTGCACGGCCTCTGTGCGCTGAAGAGGCGACCGATGCCTGACGACCCCATCCGCGCCCTCTGGAACCGCCTCCGCGGCCTCGGCCGCAAGATGGAAGAAGAGCTCTACGACTTCACCGAAGAAGACGCTGAGACCGAGGAGCACACACGAGGCCGCAACACCCTCATCGCCCTCCTCAACGCCTTCCTCACGATGTGGCGAGCCAACAGCGCCAACATCGCCGAGCGCACGCTCGGCGTCCTCGGTTTCGCCGGCCTCCTCTGGTTCGTCATCGCCGACCGCGGCCTCGGCTGGCGGCGCTGGTGGCTGGGGCTCCCCGCCGCCACCTTCGCCGTGATCTGGTTCGTTCCCGGGACCATCGCCGCCGTCTGGATGCTCTTCGTCAACCTGGGCGTCGGCAACCTCCGCCACTGGCGCACCTGGCCCCTCGTCACCGTCTTCGCGCTGACGGGGCTGATCGGCTTCCGCGGGGTGTTCAGCGGGCTGGCGAACCGGCGCATCCTGCCGCTGCGGCGGAAGCGGCCTTAAGCATCGAGCGGCTCAGCCGCCAACTTGATTGTGAGGACGCGGGACTTGATTGCGTTTTAGGAAAAGTGAAATTTTCCGGGCGATCCCTGTTGAAGGAAGGGCAGAATCTTGATCGTTCCGCACTTGATTGTATCCGCGAGGCCTCGCGGGCAGGCGAGTTCTCTGCGCACGGACGCTGTCCCCTCCCTCCCTCGGCAGATTCGTTCGCGACGGAGCGGTTTTCAGCGCACCCACGACGCTGGCGCTCAGAATGGCAGCGTGGGTCGCTGGTGCCGCCCGTGATCAGGACTGGCCTGCTATGGCGATGCCTCTTCTCTTAGTGTAGAAGATCAGGCCGGGACCTCAAAGTGCGAAATGTCAGATATTTGCCGCGCACCGTCGTGGCTTCGGTGCGACAATGCTGCCACCATGCGCGCCCCCGTCGCCGCTGTTATTGCCCTCTCGGCCGCGCTCGCGACCGTCGCCTGCGCAGGCGGTTCCAGCGGCGATCCCTCGCCCGGCCCAACGGCGTCGATCGCGCCGTCTAAGTCGCCTCGCGCGGCCGTGTCCGGTTGCGAAGGCGGCCCTGACGGGTCGCCGCGTGTCGTGCTTCACGGTGAGGGGCTGGACTCGCTAGGGCCAGCTATCTCAAAGGCTCTCGCTAAGGCGAGCGAACGCTCGGACAGCGCCTACGGATACCGACCTTCCACGTCAATCTGCGCGCACGTCTTCCCGGGAGACCGGGAGTTTATCCGCGGGCTGCACGATCAGGGCGGCTTTGACAGAGCGACAGCAGCGACTTACGAGAAATTTCTCGGAACCTTTGGCCGGGATATAGCCACGGGCAACGACGCCATATTCATCAATGCGATTCTTCCGCAGAGAGTTGTCTTCATCGCCGTCCATGAGTACTTCCATGTCGTCCAGTCGCACCTGCCGCGACCAGTCGGTGTGCCCACCTGGTTTGAGGAGGGGATCGCCGATTGGGAGGCCCAGAAAATCGAGCCTCATCCACAGACGAACTGGCTGGCGCTGCTCGTGAGCAGCCAGCGCGCGGGTAGTGCGCCATCGTTGAGTTCGCTGGCCACCTGGGACCAGTGGCGCACGACTGTGGCGCAAGGGAACCCGGCGAACCCCTCGGCCGGTTACCACAAGGCGCGGGCCGCTGCAATGTTCCTGGAGGAGACCGACGGCGAAGGGGCCGCCTCTGAGATCTTGCACAGCGGCGCGACCACCCTGTTCGAGGAGGCGTTCCGCGCGGTAACCGGCCTCGGCCTGGCGGAGTTCGAGAGCCGCCTCGAAGCGTTCCTGCTGGCGCCGGGGACCGGCAGTCAGTAGCTGCAGGTCTTTAGACCTGCCCGCCCGTAGTCAGCATAGAGACAGCTTTGCATAGTTTGCGGGTAGTGCGCACCCGTAAATTGCGTGAGACAATCGAGCCGTGCGCGATAGTCTCACCGCCCGCGAACGCGATGTCATCAACCTCCTGCACATGGGCCTCACCAACGAAGAGATCGCCCAGCGCCTCGCCATAAGCCTCGACGGCGCCAAGTACCACGTCTCCCAGATCCTCTCCAAGCTCGGCGTCGCCTCCCGCGAGGAGGCAGCCGCTGTCGTACACGCCGAACGTCGGCCGTGGTGGGCGCGGGGCACGGTGTGGGCGCAGATGGCCGGCGCGACGACCCTTCTGGCGATGGGCGTGGGGTTGAGTGCTCTGGCGTGGGGCGTGGTGCAGACGGATTGGGGTGAGCGGTTGGACACGGATTTCGATCCGCAGTCAACAGCTACCGATGCCGCATCAGCCTCGCAAATCCTCTTCGCGCGCATCAAGGGAGAGGGGGAAATCGATTTCGATATCTACGTCATGGATAGCGACGGCTCTGATCTCACAAACGTCACTAACACACCGGAGGCGCCCGAATTTTACCCAGCCTGGTCGCCTAACCGGCGTCAGATAGCCTTCTTTTCCCGAGAATCCACGTCCGTTTCGCCATCGCCCAGCGATCCGAAGGGGAAAACGTCGATTCAACACTGGTATCTCTACGTCGCCGGAGTCGACGGCTCGGGAAGACGTCCCGTTGCCGAATGGTTCATGAGTCTAGCCCGCATCCCGCCGGTATGGTCGCCTGACGGAACCCAGATTGCCTTCGAGTCTCAGCCTTCTCCCCGCGCGGATGACATGACAGATATCTTCGTGGTCGACGTCGACGGCTCTGACCTGCGTAACGTCACCAATCACACCGCTACCGACTCCGGGCCCACATGGTCTTCCGATGGCAGCCGTATAGCCTTTACATCCGACCGTGATGGGCAGAGCGGCGACATCTATGCGATTGGTACCGATGATTCTGATCTACGGCGACTGACCACCCTGGGCGGGCACAGCCCGGCGTGGTCGCCTGATGACTCCAGGATCGCCTTCCTGTCCCAACGAGACGGGAACTCGGAGCTATATGTAATGAACGTCGACGGCTCAGGTCAGACTAACCTGTCCCAGCATGACGAGCAGGATTTCGTCCTTCCAGTTGGACACTTCGCGCCCATTTGGTCGCCAGACGGAGCGCTCATTGCCTTCCTGTCGGATCGTGACACTGCAACCGAAATCTATGCCGTGAAACCTGACGGCTCAGCCGTAAGACGATTGACGACGAAGAGCACGGCCGACGAGAGCCTTCACTCATGGTCGCCTGATTCGGCAAGTCTCATCTTCTGGGCCCACGGCGCCCTTTATGAGGTAGGCGTGGATGATAATCAGGAGCCGCGGCTCATCGCCGATATATCAGCGACCATACCTCGGCTAAACGCGGGCACCGATTCCCCATAGTCGCTCTCGGTTCCGTATCGCCCTCACCTACCCCCTGGACCCCACCCCTGCTACACTCACCACCAATGACCCATTTCCCCCTTCCCTTCACCCGCCACACTTAACCCATGACCCACCGCATCGCCGTCCTCCCCGGCGACGGCACCGGCCCCGAGGTCGTCGCCGAGGGCCTCAAGGTCCTCGAGGCCACCGGCGTCAGCTACACCCTCGAGAACTACGACCTCGGCGGCGAGCGCTACAAGCGCACCGGCGACATCCTCCCCGACTCCGTCCTCGAGGAGCTGCGCGGCTTCGACGCCATCTACCTCGGCGCCATCGGTCACCCCGACGTCGCCCCCGGCATCCTCGAGAAGGGCCTCCTCCTCCGCCTGCGCTTCGAGCTCGACCAGTACATCAACCTGCGCCCCGTCAAGCTCTACCCCGGCGTCGACTGCCCGCTGAAAGACAAGGGCCCCGCCGACATCGATTTCGTCGTCGTCCGCGAGAACACTGAGGGCCTCTACAGCGGCATGGGCGGCTTCCAGTACAAGGGCACCCCCCACGAGACCTCCACCCAGATCCACATGACCAGCCGCTTCGGCGCCGAACGCGCCATCCGGTACGCCTTCGACCTCACCCGCAAGCGCAACGACATGAAGCAGCTCCACCTCGTCGGCAAGACAAACGTCCTCACCTACGTCCACGACACCTGGTGGCGCGCCTTCAACGAGGTCGGCGACGCCGACTACCCCGACATTAAGCGCGAGTACGCCCACGTCGACGCCACCTGCATGTGGTTCATCAAGAACCCCGAGTGGTTCGACGTGATCGTCGTCGAGAACATGTTCGGCGACGTCATCACCGACCTCGGCGCGATGATCCAGGGCGGCATGGGCATCGCCGCCGGCGGCAACATCAACCCCGCCGGCGTCTCCATGTTCGAGCCCATCGGCGGCAGCGCCCCCAAGTACACCGGCCAGAACGTCATCTGCCCCCTCGCCGCCATCGAGGCCGCGCGGATGATGCTGGAGCACCTCGGCGAGACCGAGGCCGCCGCGCGCGTGCAGGGGGCGGTGGTGAAGGCGCTGGGAAGCGGCAAGATCGAGTCGCTCTCGGCGGGGAGGATGGGCATGGGCACGGCGGAGGTGGGGGACCTGGTGGCGGAGTTGGTGTAGACGTTCCCGCCCTTCCTCACCGATACTTCTGCCCGTGAGCCCGGATGCCGCCCTGCTTGCGTCTACCAGCGAACCGCTGCGGGTCGACGCCATAGCGCTCCGCCAGACCGTGGGGCCGCGAGCGGAGAAAGTACTGATCAACGACATCTCCCTCTCGATCCTTCCCGGGGAATTCGTCGCCCTCGTCGGTGGAAGCGGATCCGGAAAGTCCACGCTGCTCGATGCGCTGAACGGCTTTCGTCCAGCTCGGCAGGGGCGCGTCTTCGTCAACGGCACCGACTACTACGCCAATATGCAAGACTACAAACACCGGCTCGGATACGTCCCCCAGGACGACATCATCCATCGCGAGCTGACAGTTGAGGACGCCCTCTACTTCACGGCGCGCCTGCGTTTGCCCGCGAACTCCAGCGCCGAAGAAGTGCGAGCGCGCGCGGATGAAGCGCTCGACGAAGTGGAAATGACGGATCAGAGGAGACTTCAGATCACAAGACTGTCCGGGGGGCAGCGTAAGCGCGTCTCCATAGCCACTGAGCTCATATCGAGGCCCGGCCTGCTCTACCTCGATGAGCCTACATCGGGGCTGGACCCCGTGCTCGAGCGCCGTTTGATGCTCTTGCTCCGTCGCTTGGCCGACGAAGGCCGTACCGTCATCGCAGTGACACACGCGACCGCGAACATCGACGTCTGCGACAAAGTGGCCTTCCTGGGCCGCGGCGGGCGTCTCTGCTTCTTCGGTTCACCAGACGACGCCTTGTCCTTCTTCGGCGCCGAGTCTATCACCAGCATTTACGACATGCTCGATGCCTCGGACGAAGCACCGGAACGTTGGGAGCAACAGTATCGGACGTCGCGGTTCTTCCAGCAGTACGTAAGCGACCCTCAAAGTGGCCTGGCTCCCGATGATCTCTGCGATGTCGACGAACGTCGCGCTCGCGGCCGCGGCCGCGCCGCTGCTAGTCGCGCCACAGATGCTGCTAGGCGGCTTCGTGCTCCCGGTCAGCGGTGTCGCCGAAGTCCTGAGCTACGGTATGGTCGGGCACTGGTCGTCCACCGCCATGGGTACGACTGCCGACCTGAACCGCCTGTACTATCAGACTATCGAGCGCGACCCAGGTGCGTTCAAGGATAATCCGCTGCTTGAACAAGTAAACTTCGACCCCGGCATCTATGACACCGACCCGGGGCCCAAGACCGAGGCCCAATCGCGCGCTGATCGACGCCCGCGCCTCCTTCTCTACTGGGGCATCCTCGCTGGCATGACCGCCCTCTTTCTGGGGGCCACTTTCGCCTTCCAGTGGCGCAAAGACGCCGGTTGGCGACACTAACAGCGGTATCCGCCCCATCTTCGCTGTCGGCCTCGTCGAGACGGCCTGGTAGCCAACCACACGAAACCCCCGTATAATCCACATCCGTCGAAACCGTCGATCACAAGAAGGAGCACCCCGCATGAGTGACCGAAGCAACGCCCTGGCAGCCCAGTTCGAGCAGGCTATCGCCGAATTCGCAGATGCTGTCAAGGCCATCCCTGACGAGAAGTGGAGCGGCATGGGCGGCAACGAAGGCTACACCATCGCCGCGACGGCGCAGCACGTGTTCGGCCAGTTCGCTCTTCTCGAGATGGAGTACATAAGTGCCGCCGCCGAAGGTAAGCCGATGCCGTCGTACAGCTGGGACGACGTCAACGGCATAAACGACCGCCGCGCCGAGGCGAACAAGGCCTGCACCAAGGCGCAGGTCCTCGGCGAGTTGCGTGACGACGGGGCGACGATGGCCGCCTACATCCGCAGCCTCAGCGACAAGCAGTTGGACCGAAAGGGCGCTCTCGCCCTCGCCAACGGCGCGGAAGTCAGCGCGGAGCAGTTGATCGCAGGCGGCGTCCTGATCGATCACGTCCGCGGCCACATGAAGACCCTGTAGGCCGGCCGTCAAAGGCGGGGCGAATTCGGCCTTGGGACACGCCCGCTACGGGGGCGTCGAACGTAAAGGCACCCGACCTAAGATGGGAGTCGGAACCTGAGGCACCCTCACTCCGCCGGCACCCGCAGCGCCGCCACCAGTTCACCGAGCGACGGCTCGTACTGTCGCAGCGCCTCGACGGTCTTGAAGGCGAGGCCCTCCGAGACGAGCCCAACGTCATACGAGGCGACCACGAGGTACATCGTGCTGCGATCGTACGTCGCGAAGGCGGCTACCTCGTCGAGCACCTCGCCGTCCTGCGTCCCCGTGAAGCCGTAGCCGATACCGCAGAACTTGCCGAACGGCGCGGCGACGGGCTCTCCTCCCTCCAACACGTACGACTCACCGTAATAGGCCTTACGGTCCGCTTCGATCGAGTCGTAATACTCCTCCGTAAACACGGCGAATGCCGCGGCGCCGGCCTCCGGATCGAAGTCCGCCCCAAGCGGGAACTGCAGCAGCTCGACCAGCCCGACGGCAACGTCGCCGTCGAGCACCGTCAGGAACGGCCCTTCGCCCTCGCCTTTGCGCACCTCCCACCCCTCCGGCGCCGGTATTGCATCGGGCAGGATCTCCTCCCACGTCACGTCGCCCGACCTCGGTGCCGCGGCCAGGTTCGCCGCGCAATCGGCGGCAGGCGTGGCACTGGCCGCCACGGTCGGCGAAAGCGTGGGCGGTCCCGCCGTCGGCGTCGCATTCTCGCCCCCATCGCCGCCGCAAGCCGCCATCAGCAGCGACACGGCGAACGCCAGCGACATTCTGATCGTCACCCACCTATCTGCCATCACCAATCACCTCCCAAAAAGTCCTGAGTCCATCAATCAAACACCACCGTCTTGTTCCCGTACACAACGATGCGGTTGCGCAGGTGCAGGTCCACCGCCCGCGCCAGCACCACCTTCTCCAGGTCGCGGCCTTTGCGCACGAGGTCGTCCACGCTGTCCCGGTGGCTCACCCGCGCCACGTCCTGGTCGATGATCGGCCCCTGGTCCAGCTCCGCCGTCACGTAGTGCGCCGTGGCACCGATGATTTTCACTCCGCGCTCGTAGGCATGGTGGTAGGGCCGCGCCCCGGCGAACGCCGGCAAGAACGAGTGGTGGATGTTGATGATCCGATTTGGGTAACGCGCAATGAGCCCCTCGCCGAGGATCTGCATGTACCTGGCGAGCACGATAACGTCGATCCGCTCCTCCTCCAGCCAGGCGGCGATGCGCGACTCCTGCTCTTCCTTCATGTCGGGGGTGATCTCGAAGCGCCGGTAGGCCACGCCGAAGCTGGCGGCGATGGCCCGGTGCTCCTCGTGGTTGCTGACGACGGCCGGTATGACCGCCTTCAGCTCGCCCAGACGCCAGCGCGCCAGCAGGTCGTACAGGCAGTGCGGCAGCTTAGAGACGAAGAGCGCGATCCGGGGAACCTCGTCGCTGAAACGCAGGCTCCAGTCCATTTCGAACGCCTCGGCCAGCGGCCGAAACGCCTCCGCGATACCCTCGCGCGCGATCTCGAAGCCGTCCAGCTCCCACTCGACGCGCTGCACGAAGATGGCTTCTTCCTGATCCGTGTGCTGGTCGGCGTGGATGATGTTCCCCTCGTTCCTGTACAGGAAGTCGGAAACGCTGGCCACCAGCCCCTTCTGGTCGCGGCAGGAGATGAGCAGCGTGGCGGTGACGGCGGCGTCGGGCATGCTGGCCGGATTATACCCGCCCGTGCGTCTCTGGGCCGTCGTCGTCCCCCCTGGCGGCAGGCGCACTAACGGCAAATCGCCGGTCTTGTCCACCGCTACGCAAGTAGAAATGTCACGAGCCCACGTGCGTACTTGGCAAGTTGGGTTCAAGGCGCTAATATCCGATGAGCCGGCGTGACATTCAGAAGGAGACAAGACGATGGGTGACAAGAGTCCGAAAAACACCGCGAAGGGTAAGAAGCAAAAGTCGGACAAGAAGGCCGCATCGGCGCCAAAGCCCCAGGCAAAGACGTAGCCTCGCCCGCCCGGCCTGAGCCGGGCAGATCCCACTGACGAGAGGAAGCTCAATGCTAAGTCCGTACAGAGTCCTCGATCTCAGCAACGAACGGGGCCTGCTCTGCGGCCAGATCCTGGCTGACCTTGGCGCCGACGTCATTGCCGTCGAACCCCCGGAGGGCAACTCCGCTCGCCGCGTGGGTCCGTACGCCGGCGACGAGCCCGGCCCCGAACAGTCTCTTTACTGGTGGGCCTACAGCCGAAACAAGCGCAGTATTGTGCTCGATATCGCCACGGAGCAGGGGGGCGAACAGCTTTTGCAGCTCGCCCGGAGCGCGCACTTTCTGATCGAGTCTGAGCCGCCGGGGAGGATGGCCGAATTGGGACTCGGCTACGAAGACATAGCCGCCGTCAACCCGGCGCTGGTATACGTCTCGATCAGCGCTTTCGGCCAGACCGGGCCAAAGGCGAAATACGCGGAGAGCGACCTCATCGTTAGCGCCGCAGTCTCACTGGATGTGGGCGACGCAGACCGCGCCCCGCTGCGGTTCAGCGTGCCCCTGGCATACCACCACGCTGCCGCGGAGGCCGCAGGCGCCGCGCTCATCGCTCACCACGAGCGCCGGCGGTCCGGGCGTGGCCAGCACGTGGACGTCTCGGCGCAACAGGCCCTTGCGCAGACGACGCAGTCGGGCATCCTTGCTGCTTCCGTGGGCGACGAGGAGATGAAGCGCGTTACCGGAGGCATAGTCAACGGCGGCCTCCCCATTCCGTTCGTGTGGCAGGCGGCGGACGGCTACGTCTCGCTCCTGTTTATCTTCGGCAATTCGTTCGGCCGGTTCTCGCGCCGTCTGATGGAGTGGCTGCGCGACGAGGACTTCTGCGATGAGTCCACACGCGACAAAGACTGGATTCGCTACTTCGAGCTCCTGGGAAACGGCACCGAGCCTCTCGACGAATACATGCGCGTGCTGGGACTGATCCGCGAGTTCATCAGGACCAAGACGAAGGCCAATTTGATGTCGGAAGCACTGAAGCGGCGCCTTCTGATAACGCCGATGGCGACGATGGACGAACTCCTGGCGAGCGAGCAGTTAGCCGCCCGCGACTACTGGCGTGACCTCGACCAGCCACGTCCAGCCCGTTACCCAGGGCCGTTCGCGAAGTTCTGTGACACGCCCATCCAGTATCGTCTCGGCGCGCCGACGCTGGGTCAGCACAACGCCGAGGTGCTGGGAGAGGTGCGGCAGCTCCAGGGATCTGCTCCGCATTCGAGTTCGCCGGGCGAGTCGAATGGAAGCGCCCTCGATGACGTGAAGGTCCTCGACTTCATGTGGGCTATGGCGGGACCAGCAGCGACGCGCGTCCTGGCCGACTACGGCGCGACGGTAGTGCGCGTAGAATCCACCACGAGCATCGACGCCGTGCGCAGCCTCGCTCCTTTCCAGAACGGCACCAGGGGCCCCGAAAACTCTGCGCTCTGCATGAACCTGAACGCGGGTAAGCTTGGTCTCACGCTCGACGTGACGAGCGCAGAGGGGCGTGCCGTCGTCCGCGACCTGGTGCGCTGGGCTGATGTCGTGACTGAATCCTTCTCGCCCAAGGCGATGCGCGCCTGGAGCCTGGACTACGATTCCCTGCGAAAGCTAAAGCCCGACTTGATCATGCTCAGCTCCTGTCTGATGGGTCAGACCGGACCGCTCTCGATGCTTGCCGGCTTCGGCACCATGGGGGCTGCCGCCGCCGGCTTCAACAGCGTTATCGGCTGGCCGGATCGCGAGCCGGCGATGGTCGGCGCCTACACGGATTACGTCTCGCCGCGCTTCGTCATCGCTTCTATCCTCGCCGCCCTCGACCACCGCGACCGCACAGGCCAGGGCCAGTACATCGACTTTTCCCAGGCGGAGTCATCCTTGCACTTCCTGACTCCGGCTGTGCTCGACTACACGGTCAACGGCCGCGTGCAGGGGCGGGCCGGCAATCGTGACCCGCACATGGCGCCGCACGGCGTCTATCCGGCCGCCGGTGACGACCGCTGGGCGGCGATCGCGGTTGCTAATGACGAGCAATGGCGCTCGTTGTGCGATGTTCTCGGCCGCAACGAACTCGCCTCGGACCAGCGTTTCGCGACAACCGAGGCGCGACTCGCCAACCAGGATGTGCTCAACGACATCCTCAGCCGCTGGACACAGCAGCGGGGTGCGTCGGAAGTGCAGGAGGCCTTGCAAGCCCGCGGTGTGCCGGCTCACGCTCAAACCAACAGCACAGAGGCGATGCGAGACCCGCAGCTCCTGCACCGAGGCCACTTTGTTGAGGTCCCGCACGACATCCACGGTACGACTGTCATCGAAGGGTCGCGGTTCAAGCTATCGCGGACTCCGGCGCGCATTGAGCGACCTGGACCAACATTCGGCCGTGACACTCAGTACGTGCTCGAGACCATCCTGGGCTACGGGCCAGAGCGGATCGTGGAACTGGCGGCCGCCGGCGTCCTGGAATGACGGGTGCGGGTGTGCGCGCTGGGTGCGCCCGAACACCCGGCCGTCGAATGACGCCCCTTCCGGTTGGCCCATCTCGCTGCGGCGGGTATGTTGCGCACATGGCTGCATTCGCGTAGTGGCGGGGCGGGGCAGCATGCTGCGCCCGGTGTCGGCACTCACCTAGGGGCGTAGCAACCGCCGCATCACATCCCCCATCCCGCAACATGCTCGGTTGCTACGCCCGAACGCTCCGCCGTCGAATGACGCCCCTTCTGTTTGGCCGCATCTCGCAGCGGCGGTGCGGGGCAGCATGCGCGGCGGCGCGGTAAAGTAATCAGGTCGTGACCCACCTGGACATCGCACGCCGGCGCCTCACCACCCAACGCCTGATCGGCGCTCCGTTCAGGAAGGCGGAAGACGTTGTGCAATGGCTCGGGGCAGTCCAGGCACAAGACTACGCCGGGGCCAGGTGGGGGATCGGCCAGCGGGTCAAGGACTGCGTGGCGACGGACGTCGACAGGGCGTACGCAGTCGGCAAGATTCTACGCACGCATATTTTGCGGCCCACGTGGCACTTCGTAGCGCCGGAGGACATTCGCTGGATGCTCCAGCTCACGGCTCCTCGCGTCCAGCAGATGAACTCCTACCAGTACGCCAGCCTCGCGCTCGACGAGGCCGTCTTTCGGAGCAGCCAGGAGGCGTTCATAAAGGCGTTGCAGGGAGCAAACACCTGACGCGGACAGAGCTGGCCCGGGTCCTGGCAGAAGCCGGCATCGTGGCGATCGGTCAGCGGCTCGCCTATATCGTGATGCGCGCCGAACTGGAGGGCGTCGTTTGCAGCGGGGCGATGCGCGGCAAACAGCACACCTACGCGCTGCTCGATGAGAGAGCGCCCAACGCCAGACCTCTGCCGCGCGAAGAAGCGCTGGCCGAACTGACGAAGCGCTACTTCACCAGCCACGGGCCCGCGCTCGTGCAAGATTTCGCCTGGTGGTCGGGGCTGACGGTGGCCGATGCGAAGGCTGGAATCGAAATGAGCAAGGCGCACCTCAAGGGTGATTCCCTCGGCGACAAGACGTACTGGTCCGCTCCCTCCGCCACAGCCGCCAGGTTACCGGACCCGACGATCCACCTGCTGCCGAACTACGATGAATACCTCATTGCCTACAGGGACCACACCGCCTCGCTGGACGCCCGGACGCGCACGGGTTCGCCCGACCTCTACGACGTCCTCTCCCGCCACATGATCGTCCTCAACGGCGAGGTCATCGGCGGCTGGCGGAACGTGCTCAACAAGAACGAAGTAGACGTCGAGACGAGGCTGCTCGCGCCGCTCAGCGAAGCGCAACGAGTTGCCCTCGCCGCCGCCGCTCAGCGCTACGACAGATTCGTTGGCCTGCCGGTCACCGTCCGCCCGGAGAGCAACGAACGGTAGGGGCGCAGCACCCCTTTCGGATGCGCTGCGCCCCCGCGTTCGGGAATCGAATCAGGCGATCTTGCAAATCAGGCCGGCCGCAGATACGCTCGCGTCGCCGTGCCCGCCGAGTTCTGCCGCGAACTTCTCGGGGAACTGCTGGACGATCGTCTCAGCCAGCGGATCAGCGACCATCGACATGTGCCCGGCGGCTTCCCGCAGGCTCGTGTAGGCGCCCGCCGGATCCGTGGCCGCCTGCTTGTCAACGACTGCCTTCAGCCCCAGCACGTGGTCCAGGACGAGACCAGCTACGGCGTCTTTGGCCAGCGCGCCTTCAGTTGCCGAGTCCAGGAACGCCCCGAAGTCCTCGGTGTACTGCGTCAGGTCGGCGACAGCCTTATCCTGCTTCGCCATGTCCTTCATCGCCACGCCGTTCGTGTAGCCGACGAAGAAGCCGATGTGACTCCGCCACAGCTCCAGGAACTGGTCGCCGCCGCCCGCCCCGTAGACCGACGTGATGGCGTCGCCCAGAGCGACCGAGTTCTCGTCGAGGGCCGCAGCCGCCGCGTCGAACTCCGCTGTTCGCCCACCCAGGGCTGCGCCGGTCGCGCTCGCCGCCAGGTAGACGTGCTCGGCAAGCGCGAGGTTCAGCGCTGAGCGCAGGCCGGCAGCCGCTGAATCAGCCTGGCCATCGAACTTGTCCGGGAACTGGACGGCGATACCGCCGGCCAATGCGCCGGCGATCATGTCCATGTGCCCGGCGGCCTCACGAAGCGCCGTGTATGCCCCCGGGGCGTCGCCGGCTGCCTGCATATCTACGGCCGCCTTCAGGCCCAGCACGTGATCCAGGACCAGCTCCGCCACGGCGGCCTTCGGCAGCCCGCCTTCGGTTGCCGACTCGATGAACGCCCCGAAGTCCTCCGTGTACTGTGTCAGGTCGGCCACCGCCTTATCCTGCTTCGCCATGTCCTTCGTAGCCACACCGTTCGTGTAGTCGACGAAGAAGTCGATGTGACTGCGCCACAGCGGTAGGAAAGCGTCTCCGCCCTCCTTGCCGTAGACCGAGGCGATCGCCCCGGAGAGCGCCACCGAGTTCTCGTCAAGCGCCGCCGCCGCACCGTCGAACTCCTCCGTGCGGCCGCCAATGGCCGCGCCCGTAGCGCTCGCCGCCAGGTACACGTGCTCCTGCAGCAGCGCATCCAGAGCGGAACGCAGGCCGCTCGCCCCCGTGTCCGACGTCGTTCCCGCAGCGGGAGCTGTTGTCGCCGGTGCAGGCGTGTCCGTCGCCGGCGTTTTCTTCTGGTCGTCGCCGCAGGCCGCGCCGAGCACCCCAAACAGCGCCAGCGCGCCCGTCAGCATCACTAATACCTTACGCATTCGCCATGTCTCCTTTCATATGCATGCACAATTGATGGGACTCGTTGAATTGGGTTGGAAGGGGATTCACGGGGCGACGCGGACTTCGCCCCGCATCGACTCGTGAACGTCGCAGAAGTATGGATACGTCCCGGCCTCCGAGAAGGTCACGGTCGCCGTGGCGCCTTTCTCCGGCAGAAGGCCCTCGGTGAAGCGCTCGTCGCGCTTTTCAGGAGTGCCCGATGTTACGGTGTGGTCGATGGAGTCGGTATTCGTCCAGATCACTTTAGCCCCCGCGCTGACCTCCAGCGGGCTCGGCTGAAACTGAAACGTCTTCACCGTCACGGCGCCGGTCTCGCTGTCGTCGGGAGTCGGCATGGCGTCGTCACCTCCGCCGCAGGCAGCCAGCTCAAGGGAGGCCAACGCAACCGCGATGAGCAGTCTCGGACGTAAGTGTTCTCGCATCTACGAGGTTATTCGGGCGCCTCCGGCGTTTGGATCACAACCGTGATCGAAGGGCCCGGCCGGATGGGCGCACGCCGCAGCCGCCGATTACGACCCCGAATGCTAGAATAGCGCCGTCATGGACCCGCAGATTCGCTACGTGCGCAGCGCTGATGGCACCCGCATCGCCACCGCCGCGCTGGGTGAGGGCACGCCGCTCGTGATGATACCGGCCACTCCCGGGAATCTCGAGTCCTACTTCTCCCTGCCCGAGGTGCGCGCCGGCATCGAAGACCAGCAAACCGGCAAACCGGCAAGCCAGGGGGAGTGATGGAGTCACCACAGGCCGGAGGCGGCCTTCATGGACTGCTGGAATCTGTGTATGGTGCGATTTTTCGCGGCATTGCGACGATCGGGCTTCCGCCTTCATTCATCGTCGTGCTGGAAACCAGGGGCCGGCGCTCGGGGCAAACTCGAAGCGCTGTTCTGATCACCGGAAGCTACGCTGGGCAGCGCTATCTCGTCTCGCTTGTGGGTCCGAACTGCGACTGGGTCGGGAATGCCCGCGCGGCCCACGGCGAAGCAGTGATAAGGCACGGCAAGCGGACGCCCGTAACGCTGGAAGACGTGCCGGTTGAACAACGTCCCCCGATCTTGAAGGCGTATCTAAAGTGGTCGCTCGGCGCGCGAGCCATCATCGAGGTGAGCCACAGGGCGCCGGTAGAGGAGTTCGCTAGCGTCGCCGATAAGTATCCAGTGTTTCGGATCGTGCCCGTTTGAGAGATCACGGTTGAACCTGGGTGGGGGAAGCGGGCCTGACGGACGCGCGTGGCTAAGCCGATGAGGGCGCTGCGCACGAACGATGCCCCCTCTCCAGAGCACGGGAGAGGGGCGGTGCGCGCAAGCGCCTGATGCCCCCCGTGAAGCAGCCGCTACCCTCCTTCGAGCCATCGCAGGTCACCGCCTTTCGCCTGTCGCGCCAGCACCTGCTCGATACCGAGACAGCTGATCTCTCCACCGTCGTTGAGGACGCCTGCGGCATCCAGGCCCAGGTTCAGTCCGCGGCCGAGATCGCCCTCTGGGCCCGCCTCCACCACATCACACTGGCCCAGATCCGCGCCGCCCTCTGGCAGAGCCGCACGCTCGCCAAGACCTCCGCCATGCGCGGCACGCTTCACCTTTTCACTAGCGCCGACCTGCCGGTCTACATCTCCGCTCTCAAGGCCAACCGGCTCGAGGTCCTGTACAGCCACATCCGCAGGAACTACGGTATCAGGCGAGAGGACGACGACAGAGCCTTCGCCGCTGTGGTCGACGCGCTCGGCGCCACGCCCACGACCCGCCGCGAGCTCGTCGAGCGGCTCGTGCCCAGCCTCGGCGAGGGCCTGCGCGAGCACATCGAGAGGCCGTGGGGAGTCGTCCGCCGCGCTGTCGTGGAGGGATTTGCCCTCTACGGGCCGGACCGTGGACCGGAATCCACGTTCGTTCGCGCCGACCAGTGGCTCCCTGAGATGGTAGACGTGCCGGAGGACGAGGCCAGGCAGACGCTCTTCCGCCGCTATCTCGGAGCCTACGGCCCGGCGACCCTGCGCGACTTCTCGAAGTGGTCGGGCCTCGCGGTCAGGGAGATACGCGGCATACCTCGCGCCCTGGGCAGCGACCTCGTAGAGCTGTCGGTCGCCGACACCACCGCGTATCTCATGCGTGACGACCTGGACGACCTCGCGAGCAGCCACCTCGACAGCCCAGCCCTTCGCCTCCTCGGCAACTTCGACCCCTATCTCCTCGCCCACGCCGACACCGGACAGTATCTCGAGCCCGCGCACTACAAGCGGGTCTATCGCAAGGCCGGCTGGATATCGCCCGTCGTCCTCCTCGATGGCCACGTTACCGGCGTCTGGTCACAGACCCGCCGCGGCAAGCGGTTGGTCATCGCAATCGAGCCGTTCGAGAAGTTGTCGAAGGCCGTGCAGACTTTGATTGAAGCCGAGGCCACCTCGCTGGCGACCTTCCTCCACGCAACCTCTGAGGTCACTTTTAGTCCGTAGCGCGGGCTCGGGGCTCTTCTAGGCCATCAGCGGGGCCAGGTCGAAGCTCTCCGCGAAGGGGTTCAGGAACTGCACGCCTTCCACCGTTGCCCCATGGTCGAAGTCTTCGGTTAGTAGATAGGGAACGTCTCCCTCCTTGGCCACAGCCCATATGAGTGAGTCCCAGAACGACATCGAGTATCTCTCGTAGGCCCTGAACGCGTCGAGCGCGGCGCTCGGCGTGAGAGGAAGCACGCGGCAGTTGGCGACGAACCGCTCAATCCTTAACAGTGCCTGCTCGAGAGTGAGCGGTTCGGCCAACCTCCAACGCACGGCCCGAAAGAATTCGGTGAGGCACTGAACACTAAGGACCGCGACCCCTTCACCCACAAGCCGCTCCAGGATTATTTGCGCCTGGCGTTGTTTATCGTGATCGCGCGGATCGTACGGATACACCAGGATATTGGTGTCAATCAGGAATTCGCTCAAACATCCTCGTAGAGATCATCTCGTGTCCACTGGCGCCCTGTCTGGGGCGCCTTGATCCTGAGGCGCTCCTTCATGAAGGCAAGCTCTTCTTGCCAGGCCTTGGGGTCACGGGGACCTTTAACGGATGACGTGGCTTCATCCACTCCGCGCCTAATCAACTCTGATTCGGCAACGCCAAACTCCCGAGCGGCGCGCTTCAACAACCGGTTCTGCTCTGGACTAATATAGACTTGCTTGCGGACCATCCGTGCCACGATGTATACATCATATATACATCACATCGGGCCCGTCAACACCGTATTTACCAAACAAACCCGTCTCCGAATCCGCTTATCCGCGCCCAATCCGCTGTGAGGCATCCGTTCATCGCTTGTCCGCAATCCGTTGACGATCCCTCAAATGCTAAACTGAACCCACCATGACCACAGGCATCGAGCTCTACGACACCACCCTCCGCGACGGCACCCAGATGGAGGGCATCTCCCTCTCCGTCGAGGACAAGCTCAAGATCGCCCGCAAGCTCGACGAGCTCGGCGTCCACTACATCGAGGGCGGCTACCCCGGCTCCAACCCGAAGGATATCGAGTTCTTCGCCCGCGCCGGCGAGCTCAACCTCAAAAACGCCCGCCTCGCCGCCTTCGGCTCCACCCGCCGTGCCGGCGGCCGCGCCGACACCGACCCCAACCTCAAGGCTCTCGTCGAGGCGGGGACGCCCGTCGTCACCATCGTCGGCAAGGCTCACGACAGACACGTCACGCACATCCTCGAGACCACCCTCGAGGAAAACCTGGCGATGCTCGGAGACTCAATCCGCTTCCTCAAGCAGCATGGACTTACCGCCTTCCTCGACGCTGAGCACTTCTTCGACGGTTTTGACTCCGACAGCGCCTACGCCCTCCAGTGCCTGAAGACCGCGGCCGGCGCAGGCGCAGACTGCGTCATCCTCTGCGACACCAACGGCGGGGCGATGACATCGCGCGTCGCTGAGGTAGTTCGTACGGTCGTGTCTGAGGTGAACTGCCCCATCGGCATCCACACGCACAACGGCGCGGAGGTCGCCGTCGCTAGCTCCATCGCCGCCGTCGAGGCCGGCGCTGCGCACGTGCAGGGCGCTGCCAACGGCTACGGCGACATGTGCGGCAACGCCAACATGTTCAGCATCATCGCCAACCTCAAGCTCAAGCTCGGCCTCGACGTCGTCAGCGACGAGCAGATCGAACGCCTCACAGACGTCTCGAACTACATCACCGAGATCGCCAACCTCCCTCCCAACCCCCGCCAGGCCTACGTCGGGTCCAATGCCTTCTCCCACAAGGCCGGGCTTCACGTTTCGGGCGTAATGAAGGAGGACTGGTCCTACCAGCACATCGCCCCCGCCCGCGTCGGCAACGTCAACCGCTTCGTCGTCTCCGAGCTCGCCGGCATCAGCAACGTCGTGAAGAAGCTCCAAGAGCGCGGCATCGAGGTCTCCCTCGACCAGGCCAAAGCGATCCGCGACCACGTCAAGAAGAAGGAGGCGCAAGGTTGGCAATATGAGGGCGCCGAAGCCTCATTCGAGCTCCTCGTGCGCCGCATGCTCGGCGACTACAGCCCGCCCTTCGAGATCACCAGCCACAAGATCACCGTCGAACCTGGCCGCAACATTGACCCTCTGACTGGCGACCGCGAGTACATCGCCGGCGTCCGCGCGACCGTGCTAATCCGCAAAGACGGTCGCGAATGGAAGGGACACGCCGACCACCAGGGCGTCGGCCCGGTCGATGCGCTCGACAAGGCGCTGCGCTCCGCGATCGTCGGCCACTACCCCGGTCTCGCCGCGCTCAAGCTGACCGACTTCAAGGTGCACATAGTCGACAGCCACCACTCGACCGAGGCGCTAACCCGAGTGCTCATCGAGTCCGCCGCCGGCGAGTTCACCTGGTGGACCGTCGGCATCTCCCGCAACATCATCGAGGCCAGCCTCCTGGCGCTCGTCGACAGCTACGAATACTGGTTCCTCCAGTTCGAGAAGTAGCGAACTGCCTCCCACCGTTCGCCACGCGAACCAGCCGGGGCGAGGCGTGCCTCAGCCCTAGCCCCCGCCGCGCTAATCATCGCGCCGCCGTGCTATCCACCTCCCCCATGAAGAAACCTTCACCGTCGCTTCACTGCCGATTCACCTCTCCTAGCTAGCGTGGGTACATCAACGAAACCCATACAGGCAAAGGAGATGAATCATGAAACTCAAGGCCATCATCGCAGCGGTCAGCGCAGCGCTGATTGTCGTCGCGGCGGTCGGAGCCGTCGGCGCGCTCAATTTCGGGCGCACAGAGGCTGTTGCCCCGCAGAAGGCCCATGACGCGAGGAGCGATGGCCACCAGATCGCCTGCAAGCCCGCTAGGGGTACCGGCTGATCGAAACAGCCTCTCCGTTCCCCCAGAGCTCCTCCAGCCCGGTTCGGAGTGGGAACTCGAAGTCCTCGCCCTAGGGGCAGGCGGCAACCAGACCATCGCCGCATCCTCCTTCACAACCGAATATAATCCGCGCTTCAGCTGGTCCACCCACCACGCCTGGGAGACCGCGGTCAGGCACTACAGCCCGACCTCGGTTTCCCTATTCCATGTCAACCCTTGTGCCGTCTCTGCCCTGCGCTGAACCACGCAGCGGTCCCGCATTCCTAGCTCTTACCCCCGAATCTGGTTATCCGACCCCAATCCGCTGTGAAGCTCTCCACCCAAATCGAGACACACACTTGTCAACAAAATTGACGACTGCTATACTCCGCCTCAATAAAACAGCACAAGGTGGGAGGGAGTACCGTGGTAGTGGTGACCAGTTTTCCGAAGTGCCAGAAGTGCGATCTGGGCGATCTCGTTCCATTGTCAGACTTTGGCAGTCAGGGGGCGGCTATCCTGTTCAAGGCCTGGGCCTGCACTAACCCCGACTGTGGCTTCAACATCAAGATCCGCAACGGAGACCTCTACATAGACGAGCCCATCTCCAGTGGCGCCATGCACACCCCGCGCGTCCGCGCCTGACCCGCGACGTACTGATAACTGAGCGCGACCCGGCGGCGTTATCCTTGCGTGACGCTGTTTCAATGCCTAACATCGGCTGAGATGCCGATATCCCAGGGCGCCCCTGCGCGCCGCCACGCTGGCCTCCGTGTGCCGAGGCGATGCATGGTCAGTCCGTTCATCCTTCGATCCCTCAGGACGAACGGATCACGCGTGCTTCGACGGCAGGCGTTTGGGGAACGATGAGCCAGGCCCAGTTGACTTCCAAGCATCCCCTTCGCCGTACCTGGGGTGTTATCGATCTCGCCGGTTACCTCATCACCTTCTGGGGCAGGCGAGACCTGCTCTGGCACATGACCGTTCGCCACATGCGTGGTCAGTATAAGCAGTCCGTCCTTGGCTACGCCTGGGCCTTCGTCAACCCCCTGAGCCAGATGATCATCCTCAGCTTCGTCTTTTCGACGATCTTGAGGGTACCCACAGACGACATCCCGTTTCCGCTCTTCCTCTTCGTCGGGCTAGTCCCCTGGTTCTTCTTCTCCAACGCCCTGACCGCCGCCACCGACAGCGTCACAGGCGCCGCGAGCCTCGTCACAAAGGTCTACTTCCCGCGCGAAGTGCTGCCCACCGCGGCGGTAATCACGAAGCTAATCGACCTCGCAATAGGTCTGGTTATCCTTGCCGGTCTTATGGCCTACTACGGCGACGCTCCGGACGCCACTTCCTGGTGGTTCCCGATCCTTTTCGCCATCCACCTGCTCTTCGTCCTCGGCCTCTCGTACCCGCTCGCAGCGCTGAACCTGTATTTCCACGACGTTCGCTTCTTGGTGGGTGTGGCTCTGACGCTCTGGTTCTACCTGACGCCGATCATCTATCCGATAGACATCGTGCCGCAAAAGTACCTCTGGGTGTTCGACCTCAATCCGAACTCGCTATTCATCAACGCCTACCGACGCGTGATCCTGTACAACGAAGCGCCGGGCTGGGACAAAGTTATCGCCGGGCTGATCATCGCCGTCGTCACTTTTCTCGTCGGCTATTACCTGTTCAAGAAGATGGAGCCGGGGTTTGCAGACCGAATCTGATCGGGACGAAATCGTCTTCGAGAACGTCAGCAAGCGGTTTCAGCTTGCCGAGGGCCGCACACTGCGGGAGTTCGTGCCGGCGCTGTTCCGCGGCAAGGCCTGGGCGGAGCCGTTCTACGCGCTGCGCGACGTGTCATTCAGCGTCGGCCGCGGCGAGACCGTAGGCATCATCGGCCGCAACGGTGGCGGCAAGAGCACCATCCTCAAGCTCATCGCCGGGGTCAGCGCTCCCTCGCAGGGTCAAGTCCACGTCGCCGGGCGCGTGTCTCCCTTGATTGAGCTTGGCGCCGGTTTCCACCCCGATCTTACAGGTCGCGAGAACGTGGACCTCAACGCCTCGATCCTCGGTATGACCGGCCGCGAGATCCAGGAGCAGTTCCAGCCGATCGTTGACTTCGCGGAGCTCTGGGATTTCATCGATACGCCAGTCAAGCGCTATTCATCCGGAATGTACATGCGACTGGGATTCTCCGTGGCGGTCCACAGCCGCCCTGAGATTCTTCTCGTCGACGAGGTTCTCGCCGTCGGCGACGCCCCATTTCAGGAGAAATGCCTGGCCAAGATGCACGAACTCCAGAGTGCCGGCGTCACCATCGTCGTCGTCAGCCATGTCGGCCAGTTAGTCCGCCAATTCTGCCAGCGCGCAATGCTCATTCAGAACGGGCGCCTCGTCATAGAGGGTCATCCCGACACTGTGATTCAGAGCTACGAAGACATATACCACCCGAAAGAGTTGGTGGTGTGAGATTTGACCGTGCGTAACTTCCTGCGACGGCTGATGCGCGGTAAGAATGTGGACGGTCCGGCCTCAGCCACGATGCGCAGTGACTGGAACGAACGCGCCAGGGAGAACGCTCGCTACTACATCGCCAGCGACAATTGGGAGACGGAAGAGGAGTTCGACCGTTCGGGCGAGCGTGACGTGGAAATTATCCTCTCGGATATGGGAGAGTACGCGCCGCCCGAGGCGACGGTGCTTGAGATCGGCTGCGGGGCAGGACGAATGCTCAAGCCGCTCGCTAAGCGCTTCAAGCGAGTTTACGGCGTCGATGTATCCACAGAGATGATCCGCCTGGCCGAGGAACGGCTCCAGGGACTGAGAAACGTTCAAACGTGGAGCAACAACGGCCAGGACCTGGAGTATTTGCGTAACGCCAGCGTGGATTTGGTCATCTCCTACGTCACGTTCCAGCACATACCTGACCGTGGCGCTATCATCGCCTACATTAACGAGGCTTACAGGGTTCTTCGCCCCGGTGGTGCTTTCAAGTTTCAGGTGCACGGTCGCGAGGATACGCCAGAATCCGCTGCACGGGAGGCAGCGGCCAAGTTGACGACCTGGCGAGGCGCGCAGTTCACCAAACCAGAGATTATCGAGATTACCAGGGCCGCCGGATTCGAAATCGCCCACGACTACAGCGCCGATGAAGGCGCGTTGCCGGTGTCCTATCTCTGGGTCGCGGCGCGAAGACCGCGCTGAATCCCGGCGCTCGGCCGAGAGTAAATAGCGTTTCGACTTATCTGACCAGTTCGCTAGAACTCCAGGGCCTCGACGAACTCCCTCACGAACTCCGGCTCCTCGGCCACCAGCGGCCTGAGTGACTGGAGAGCGAATTCGCGGTCGAAGCGAAGGCGAGTTGCCGAAATCGCCGATACATTGTCCGCTATCCGCCTGTGCCGGTCCTGGCCGGAGATCAGCGCGAGCCTTCGGTACATCGCTTCCAAAACCTCCAGGCGCCGAATTGGCGAGTACGAAGTCGGGTCGAAATGCGGGCGTTCGCCGTGTGACAGGTCGAACAACTCTTGATCGGGCGTCCGCCGCCGAGACTGCACCCGCCGGCGCGCCCGCATGTACACAGGCAGAAGGATCGTCGCCTCTACGACGGCACGTAGGCTGGCCAGCCTGAACGGGCCGCGAATTACGTTTCTCGTGAGGCCCAGGGCCACTCTGAGCCACGGCCGGCGGTATCGCGCGGCGTTGCGCATGAGGGTAAACAGCAGGTTGCGCATGATCAGGTGGTACTTGAAAGAGTACGCCAGCTCACGTGTGGACAGAGAGTGGACGTGATACACGGTCGCAGCGGGAGCGGTAAGGAACTTGAAGCCCAGTATCCCGGCCCGGTAGCACCAGTCGACGTCTTCGTAGTACATGAAGTAGCGCTCGTCGAGAGGTCCGACCATGCCCTCATCGAAGGCGTTTCTCCTGAGCAAAGTCGCCGCGAAACAGGCGCCGAAGGTCCGCTCGATCCGGTCATATTGTCCGATGTCGAGCTGGCCGATGCCCATGTTGTAGGCCATTCCGGCGGGGTCGATCAGGTTGCCCATCGCGTCGATAACGTTCCTGGACGACTCGAAGAGAATCTTGGGCGCCACACCGATGATGTCCTTGTCCAGCGCCATTACCTTGTGCATCTCCGCCACGACGCCGGGCTCCAGCACAACATCGTTGTTCAGAAGAAGCACAAACTCCGTGCTCGCTGCGGTTACGCCTCGGTTCATTCCGCCCGCGAAGCCGTAGTTCTTGTCCAGTCGCAGAACCCTCACATCGGGGAATTGCCGCTCCACATCGCCTAGCGCTTCCAGGTTCCGCGGTGAAGCGTTGTCGATGAGCAGGATTTCGACCGGGACCGTCTGCTTCGCGATAGACGCGATGCATTTCTTCAGGATGTCAAACGGCGCGCCATAGTTCAGAACGATGGCTGTCGTGTCGCGTGCGACTTGTGACCCCGGCTCCTGGGCGACGTCAGCAGTGGGGCTCCGGGCCGCGCTGGCTGAAGCGCCGGCGGCACTCACGTCGCCGAGCACCTTCTCGTAGGCGTCAGTTGTGCGTGCCCACGTGAAGCCCGCCGCGTGTTGTCGTGCACCGGCGCCTATCGCTTCGATACGCGACGGATCGCGCGACAGATCAGTCACGCTGCGAACGAGTTGCTCCACGTTTTCGGCGAGTAGCCCCGTTTCACCATTACGGACGAGCTCAGGATGGGCGCCCACTCCTAGCGCAACACACGGTACTCCATGAAACGCAGCTTCCATCAGGGGCAGGTCGAAGCCTTCCCAGCGACTCGCCGTCACGTACACGTCAGCGGCGGAGTAGAGCGCCAGCATGTCCCCAGGCGGAACGTCAAGAAGGGCGATCCCCCCGGCCTCTCGGATCATCCCAGCATCGGCTTCGCTGCCCTTGCCAGCCATCACGAGTCGCACAGGCGTTTTCGCAGCTCGCCAACCAACCGCCGCGCGCACCAGGTCCGCCGTCCCCTTGTACGGCTGGTCCTCCGGATTCAACCTGCCAACGTAAAGCAGGAGTCGCTCGGCATCGCTGACGCCCAAACGTGATCTCATCTCGTCTCGTTTCGAAGAGTCCCCGGTTGCCTTCGGAGTATAGTGATCGACGCCGTTGTAGACCACTGACGCCCTGCTCGCCATCTGCTCCGGGAGCAACGACCGTATGAACTCCGACACCGTGAGCACGGCGGCGGCATGAGGGAAATACGAACGTTGCTGACTCATCCTCATGTAGGCAACGTTGAGCCTTTTGAACAGGGACATCCCGTCGCTGGGTGAAACCCCATGATCTACCACAACAGTATCTGTTTTGAGCCGTGGGATAAGGCTGAAGAATGGGAACGTTTCGATAAACAGGACATCCTGCCGCGCCGCGTCCAGGTAGTCCGCCCAACGCCGCGCGTTCCTGTCATACAGCGGGAACACGCCGCGCGCGGGCGTTGGGATTAGGTCTACGCGATAGCGCCGATCGAAGACATCCCCGGAAACGGGGGCCGCACCGTTCACGGCTGGTTTCATTCCGTTCAACGGAGGCCGCTGCCAGTGACCCGAGCGCATTCCCTCCGCCACACTGGCGTACACCGTTACATCGTGACCGCGCGCCGACAACTCTGACGCCACGCAGTGGATAACCAGGTCAACACCGAACCCCAGAAGGAGCCTCTCGCTAACGAATCCGATTCGTGCCAATACAGACCTCAGACCACCTTATTACGACCCTTGCCCGTCGGCTGCGCCTCTGGCGCCAGGACAAGCTCGCGAGCCCTCTCAGGATGCTTGCTATCCAGCGTTTCTCGCCACTTCTCCCGAAATTTTCGCCTATTTATCTCTTGATAACGCCTGGCGCCCTTGTAAGTGTCGGTCCCAGACGTCACACCCTCGAAATGACTCACCACTG
>Ga0247727_10005666_pt1 | contig 25129 bp, 29 predicted proteins | sample WisWelCaveWW1625_FD_202498 | JGI IMG/M metagenome (GOLD analysis project Ga0247727, IMG submission 202498) | Biofilm microbial communities from Wishing Well Cave, Virginia, United States - WW16-25 | ecosystem: Environmental > Aquatic > Deep subsurface > Groundwater > Cave microbial mat | place...
ACGAGATCTTCTATGGAAGGAATTTTTACCACATCTTCTACATCTGATGTGTGTCTTTTTCCTATTAAAAAGACCCATTGATGCTGTGCCTTTTACCATATGGTCTATTCGCCTTATCCAGGAGGTGGTGATATCATAACTACATTATCTCCACGCACAACTATGGTCCCAAGACTCTTTGATTCGCCCTCAGAAGGGATCTCTTCTGACTGGTCGAGTAGCAGATTCATGTGTTGATCAAAGCCCAACAAGTTTCCTCTAATTGTCTTATTACCTTTAAGTTTGATCAAGACAACTTTGTTGATGCTCTCATCCAATACTTTTACTGCCATGTCGACTGACATTAAACCACTTATTAGTTCAGCTAACGAGGGATTATATTAAAATTTCAGTGGTGTAACTTTCGATTTTTCTCTGTAAGACAAGTTTGACACGTTTTTGCTAAATTTCTCACAGTTTCTGTAAGGATCCTATTGCCATCACGTCTGGTTGCACGTGTTGGGTCTCCCCACACACCGCTTTTTGCAACTTTTGTAAATGACTTTGATGCAAGTTTATTAAGCAGCGCAACTTTGCGTTTTGACAACACATCTGTAATCAAGCCTCTTTTTGCCTTCTTCATGTTAACCTTGTTTGAAATTGCACGCATAAGCGATGTCTCAACAAAACCTGCATGATCAAATCGTTGACTCATAAAATGCCAGTATGAGAAAACAAACACTCTTGTTTTTCCTCTTGTTTGTCGTTTTACTAGTGAAGGAAGGCGCTGAAGAAATTTTTGATTGCTATAGTGTCCATTTATGATAAAAATTGTTCTGATGCCATTTTTTGAAAGAGAAGCACAGATTTCGAATACCATTTTCTGCAGTGTTGAGCCTTTTATGCTTAGATTGAAAAGCGGTGCATGTTCAAAGGAAACACCATATGATATTGTAGGAAGCAATAGAAAACCGCATTTATCTGCAGTTTTTTTTGCAATCTCTGTCACAATATCTGAATCAGTAGATATTGGTAGGTGTGCTCCATGCTGTTCGATTGAACCTACAGGAACAATTACTGCCTTTTTTTGGTTTTTAATAATTTTTCTTAGGTCTGGATCAAACTGATTTTTTAATTCCATTAAATTCACTTGGATTTTACGTGAACCTTTCTCCAGCGAACATCCAGTTTGCCAGAAAGGTGCATCTTAACGGCCTTTAGTAATGTCTGTGCCTCAAACATCTGACCTTTTTTCTTCATAGATTCAAGGGTTTCATCTGGATTGACGTTGAAAGAGTCTTGGAAAATTATTGGTCCTTGATCCAAGTTTTCGGTAACATAATGAGCAGTTACCCCCACAATTTTTGTTCCTCTTTCATAAGCTTGAGCATAGGCCATAGCACCAGGAAATGCAGGTAGGAGAGATGGATGAATATTGATTATCCTATTTGGATATCGCCAAACAAAATTTGGTGTTAAGATCTTCATATAGCGTGCAAGAACTATAAGATCAATGCAATATTTTTTGCAAATATCGAGAAGTTTTTCCTCTGCTTTTTCCTGATCCCTGTCAGTTACTAAAACAAAGGGAATCTTTGCCTTTTTTGCAAGCGGTGCAAGTGTTTTTTCTGTACCAACAATTACACAAATTTTTCCTTTAACATCTTTTTTTGAATGAGAATCAAGTAAATCTTCAAGACAGTGTGATTCTTTTGTTACAAAAATTGCAATATTTTTCTCAGTGTTTGTTTCATGGTGTACGTTTACCTCCATGTTTAGTTTTTTTCCGATCTCTTGTAGTCCTTTGTCGAATTTTTTTATGTCAATCTTTGTAGAAAATGACGCTTCAAGATACATTCCAAAGAGACTTTTGATTACATTTTGGTTTACTTTTTCAATATTTCCTTTATTTTGAAATACATAATTAGTAAAAGCTGCAACTACTCCTTCTTTGTCTTTTCCAACCACAGTTATACCAACTATTGTTTTCTTCAACAGACCGTAAAATGGATCATACCTTATTAATGCTTAAAGCATCATGCATTGGCAAATTTGTGTGACGTGAATCTGTTAATTTCATTTGATAAAATTTTGGTGCGGGAAGTGGGATTTGAACCCACGAACCCCTAAGAGACAGGGTCCTAAGCCCTGCGCCTTTGACCAGGCTTGGCAACTCCCGCACCCCCATGCCTTTAAACACAAATTTATCTATTGTTGATTGAAGTAAAATGGCAAAATTATTTGGAACAAATGGAATCAGAGGAGTCTTTGCAGAAGATTTCTCTCTAGAATTTATCCATGACATAACGCTTGCAATTGCAACATACTTTAAGAAAGAACCACTACTTGTTGGATACGACGGAAGAACATCTAGTCCTATAATAACAAAAATTGTTTGTTCTACACTAAACTCGGTTGGTTTTGATTGTAAAAACGCTGGATTGATCCCAACACCATGTTTGGAGATTGCAACTAAAAAGCTTGGATATTCTGGCGGTATAATGATCACAGCATCGCACAACCCTCCACAATACAATGGAATCAAGCCTGTGGCATCTGATGGCGTAGAGATCTCAAGAGATGATGAATTGGTAATTGAAGATAATTACTTTAATAAAAAATGGAAAAAGGATTTCATACAATGGGGAAAAACAGAACCTGAAGAAAATGCAATTAAGGTATATCTTGATGCAATAATTTCACATGTAAATAAAGAAAAGATCAGATCCAAAAAATTCAAGGTGGTACTTGACCTTGGAAATGGAGCTCAAGCTGTAACTGCCCCGACACTATGTAGTAAATTAGATTGTAAAGTAATTACTATTAATGAAAAGATCGATGGTATGTTTTCAGGACGTGGATCAGAACCAACCCCAAACAATCTCCAAAAACTTTCAGAAACTGTAGTCAGAACAGGAGCAGATCTAGGTGTGGCTTTTGATGGAGACGGTGATCGAAGCCTTTTTTGTGATGAAAAAGGAGAAATTCTAACTGGTGATAAATCCGCACTTTTACTTTCACATTTCATTTTATCAAAAAACCCAAACTCTACAATTGTGACATGTCTTAACTCTGGCTCAAGTATTGAGACATTGGCACAAAATACAAGCTCGAATGTTATTCGTACTAAAGTGGGAAGTGTGGAGGTATCAAGAAAGATGGTTCAAACTGGTGCTTTGATTGGATTTGAAGAAAATGGGGGGTTCATGTATGGGAAATACAATCAGGTAAGAGACGGTGCAATGACTTTGGCTTTAGTACTAGATCTGCTTTCTTTTTCAGGAAAAACAATGTCAGAAGAAACAAAACTATTGCCGCCATCATTTACAACAAAGGACAAAATAGCATGTTCAAAAGAGGATGCAAGCAAACTAATCAAGGCATTAACTGACCAAAATCAAAACTCTGACACAACTGATGGCATTAAAATCATCTTTGATAAAAAAAACTGGATAATGGTTAGACCAAGCGGCACAGAACCTATAATCAGAATATATGCTGAAGCAGACTCTCAGAAAAAGCTTGAGACACTAATGTCTGAGTATTTATCGAAGATACACTCAATTCTTTTCCGATAACACTTTTAAAACCAATCGTAAGCAATGTTGGGATGGAAATGATCCCTATGGGTGAATATGTATGGCTAAAGCATATTATGTAAAATTTGAAACTCCACAGGACCTTGTAAATCCGATTTATGAGGCAGTGCGAGTTGCAGCTCAAAGTGGCAAGGTAAGAAAAGGCACAAACGAGGCAACAAAGGCAGTGGAACGTGGGCTAAGCAAGTTAATTGTAATAGCTGAAGACGTAGAACCACCAGAGGTTGTTGCACACCTCCCAATTATCTGTGACGAGCAAGGTGCTCAGTATGCTTTTGTTCCAAGCAAACAGGATCTTGGAAAGGCACTTGGCATCGATGTCACATCAGCTGCTGCCGCAATCTTGGATGCAGGAGATGCACAACACATAGTTGATCAAGTAATCGAGTCAATTAAAAAAATTAAGGGTGGCAAGCCAGCCAAATGAGTACCCACGAAACCGAAGTTATTCCAGCAGAAATAATCCAGATTGTCGGAAGAACAGGTATTGCTGGTGAGGTAATCCAAGTTAGAGTGAAAGTTTTAGAGGGGAGAGACAAGGGAAGAATTCTTACAAGAAATGTAAAGGGTTCTGTAAGAATGTCTGACATTTTGATGCTAAGAGAAACCGAGCGAGAAGCAAAGAAGATCAGATAAGTGATTAATTTTGAGTCTTTTAATAAAACCATGTAGCTTTTGTAATAGGCCAGTGGCAAAGGGATCTGGTACCATGCTTGTCAAAAACGATGGAACCGTTCTTTGGTCTTGTTCATCAAAATGCAAAAAGAACATGCTTGTTTTGAAACGCGATCCACGAAAACTAAAGTGGACTAAAAAGTATGTCAAGGGCGGAATCAAAGTAAAGAAGTAAGTTGGCAGAACAAACCCTCTTTATTGTAAAGCCTGATGCCATACAACGTAATCTGATTGGCGAAATAATTTCTCGCTTTGAGAAAAAAGGATTTAAAATTATAAAATTAAAAATGTTCAACTTTACAAAAAAGCAAGCAGAAGAGTTTTACTCTGTTCACAAGTCAAAACCATTTTTTAATGAACTTGTCTCATTTATCACATCATGCAGAGTAGTTGCAGCTGTAATTGAGGGAAACAATGCAATTGAGACAACAAGACTGATGATTGGTTCAACAAAGTCTTTTGAAGCTGCACCAGGCTCAATTCGCGGTGACTTTGGGTTAGGATTTACAGATAACATAATTCATGCTTCGGATTCTAAGGAAAGTTTTGAAAAGGAAGTGAAGGTAGTATTCGAGTGATTAGAAGTGCGAGTACGACAGCCAATAGTGGCCGTATTAGGTCATGTAGATTCTGGTAAGACATCATTACTTGATAAAATCAGGGGAACTGGAGTTCAAGAAAGAGAAGCAGGCGGCATTACCCAGCACATTGGTGCAAGCTTTCTTCCAGATGAGACCATAAAGAAAATTTGTGGCCCGATTTATGAAAAGATGAGCAAGGTAGAAACAAAGATTCCTGGAATTTTAGTAATTGATACACCTGGACACGAGGTGTTTACAAACCTGCGCGTTCGAGGTGGTTCTGCAGCAGACATCGCAATCCTTGTTGTGGACATTAACCGTGGATTCCAGCCACAAACAAACGAAAGCCTAAAGATCCTAGAAAGTAGAAAAGTTCCCTTTGTTATAGCGCTAAACAAAACTGATATGCTTTCTGGATGGAAAAAAACCGATACTCCGTTTATATCGCAGGCTATCAAGGAACAAAGCCCGTTCATTCAAACAATGCTTGATGAACAGATCTATAATGTAGTTGGAACACTTTCAGTTTTAGGATATCAATCTGAGGCATTTTATCGTGTTAAGGACTTTAAACAGGAAGTAGCTATTGTTCCAGTTAGTGCACGAACTGGTGTTGGAATTCCAGAACTCTTGGCAGTTCTAGTTGGTCTGACACAACAATATCTAAAGAAAAAACTAGATCAGGAAGAAAAAACCAGTCGTGGAATTATTCTTGAAGTAAACGACGACGTAGGTCTTGGTGCAACTGCAAACATGATCCTAATTGATGGTTATATGACAAAAGAGAACTTCATTGTAGTTGCAAAAAGAGACTCTGTTATCACAACAAAACCAAAGGCCATACTCCTTCCAAAACCACTTGATGAGATGCGTGATCCGCGAGACAAATTCAAACCAGTAAATGAGGTGCAAGCGGCTGCTGGCATCAAAATCGCATCACCTGACCTAGAAGGCGTACTCCCCGGAAGTACCGTTTATGTTGCAAAATCAGAGGAAGAAGCATCAGAATTTAAGAAACTAATCGAAGCTGAGATGAAATCAGTTTTCATCGATACACAATCAAATGGTGTCATCTTAAAATGTGATACAATTGGTTCACTTGAGGCAGTAACTGAGATGCTAAAACGCATACAGGTACCAATAGCAAAAGGCGACATTGGACCTGTAAACCGACGTGATGTCATAGAAGCAAAGGCAATTAAAGAGAACGACAGACACTTAGGCGTTGTTTTAGCATTTAATGTAAAAGTAATACAAGAAGCACAACAGGAAGCCGACGATCACCACATCAAAATATTTACTGACAAAGTAATCTACAGCTTAATTGACAACTATACTGCATGGGTTGATGAAGACAAGCTGCATGAAGAGGACGCAATATTCTCTGAGCTTACACCAGTTGCCAAGTTCACATTTCTAAAAGGATATATCTTTAGAAACAACGATCCTGCAGTGTTTGGAATTAGAGTAGATGTTGGAACACTTCGACAAAAGGTACAGTTTATGAACAAAAATGGAAAAAGAATCGGTATTATCCATCAGCTTCAAGAAGATAAAAAAACGGTAAACTTTGTAAAGGCTGGCACAGAAGTTGCATGCTCAGTACAAGGTGTTACAATTGGAAGACAAATACACGAAGAAGATATTTTTTATACATTTCCGCCATCGCATGAGGCAAAACAACTATTGAAGAAATTTGCACACAAACTTTCTTCTGAAGAGATTGCAACACTAAACAATATAGTGGCAATTCAACGCAAAATAGATCCTACGTACGCATACTAAAATAATAAAAAGACAATCGTTTTCTTGTATTATATTGGAAAAAATTTGCTCAAAATGTGGAAATGCCTTTGAATGTGATGAGGATAAAGACACATGCTGGTGTAGTTCGCATCCAAAATTAACCAGCGACAAAATCGATGAATTAAAAGATTGTATGTGTCAAAACTGTTTAAAGAAAACCTATTTTGCAAAACTATTTCCTTCTTGAATTTTAAAATTACGAGCCTTGTTGTTTGACCATATTTGCAAAGAACTCTTCTGCAGCCTTGCGGATTTCTTCACGGGAAAGATCCTTTTTGTGTGTTGCAATAGACCACTTGTGACCAAAAGGATCTTCTAGATGACCGTATCTATCTCCCCAAAACGCATCCATAAGTGGCATTGTTACTTTAGCCCCTGTAGATACTGCTTGATTGAATATCTTGTCGACATCATCGACATACATGTGGATTGTGACTGCACTACCTCCTATTGATTTTGGTGAAAGTACATTCCAGGAAGGAAACTCATCATTTAACATTATGATCGAGTCTCCGATTTTTAGCTCTGCATGGATTATGTTTTTTCCGTGCGGTGCATAATCTCTGTAAATTTCTTGAGCACCAAATGCCTTTTTGTAAAACTCAATGGCATCAGCGGCATTTTTTACTACAAGATTAGCTGTGAGTGTGTGAAATCCTTTAGGAATAGGTTTTGTACCCATTATAACAAGCCAGATTTTATTGCGAAATTAAAGTTTCGATGATTTTGTCATTTCGAGAATATATGCAATTACTCCCAGACATTTTCCTTAAACGTCCATTTTTTGTTTAAAATAAAGTTTCCAAACGCTGCAGCAATTACAGCCAATATTAGCGCCTGTGGGTACATTAAACTATAATTCTCAACAAGATAAAAGACCAATCCTAATTGTACTAGTGCACCAACCGAACTAAAACCAACAAATTTTCCATATTGAATTAAAGTTCTTCGTGGGGTAAAATTTCTGTCTTCAAACGTCCATGTTTTGTTGAGTACAAAATTTGTGGTCATTGATGCTATGATCCCAATTATATTTGCATGAAGATACCAAAAACTTGCAATTCCGGTTGCAAACAAAAGCGAAATCAAATAGTTTATAGCTAAACCAAATGCGCCAACCGTATAGAATCGGGCAGCCTTTGAGAGAAATCGAACAGAGGCACGCCTTTCTTGTTTTCTTTGTGATGCACCATATCTGTATAATTTCCAAACAGATCTAATATAATCAAAAATTATAGACGTTCCAAGCTTGCTTTCTCCTTGCATTCTGTTTGTAAAAGTGTATGGGATCTCCTTTACACGAACTCCTTTTGTTTTTACAAGAATCTCAAGTAGCATTTTGTATCCAATCGCATCCAACCTTAAACCATCAAGTATGTTTCGTTTGAACGCAAAAAATCCAGACAACGGATCCTTTTGTCCAACCCCCAGACCATGTTGTGCAATTTTTGTTGCAACCTTGCTGATTAGCTTTCGTTTTACCGACCACCCTGAAACCGATCCTCCTTTTACATACCTTGATGCAACAACAATATCACATTCTGAATTATCAAGTTCATCTAACATCTTTGGAATAATATCTGGTGGATGAGAACGATCACTATCCATAACTACAATGGTTTGACCCTTTGAGCCTTCAATTCCTTTTAGTATTGCAGAACTTAGTCCTTCCTTTGCTTTTCTGCGGATAACTCCAATAGTGTATCCTGTCGCTTTTTTAACAGTGTTTATGTATTCTTCAACAATATTACCAGTACCGTCTGGAGAATTATCATCTACTACGATGGTTTCAACAGGCTTGTTTTTTGGTAAATTCTCCTCAATTGATTTTAAGATGGAAAGTATGTTTTGTGATTCATTATATGTTGGAACTATAATGGAAACTTGTTCATTGTTTCCTCTAAGCTTTGTATTAGACATCTGCTCTACAACAAAAGTAGTGAAGATATTAATTTTTTAAATTGTTACTTTACGAATATTTCTGGCAGATCATGTGTATTCCTGGCTCGCCAATAGCACCCATCATCTTATCTGCAGGCAGACCTGACTTGAACATGATAAAGGTTGGGATTGCCTGTACACCAAACCTCATTGCAATGCTTTGTGACTGATCAACGTTTAATCTTGCAAAGCGAATTTTTATGTATTTTTTTGCAAGCCTTGTAAAAATTGGATGCATCATTCTGCATGGGCCACACCACTCTGCCCAAAAATCAACAAGTGTCGGAGTATCACTTGAAACTATTTGATCAAAATTTGATTCGTTTAGATCAATTACGTCAACTTCTTGCTGAGTCTTAATCTCTGTCTGTCTTTTTAGAAGCTCAGCTAGCTTTTTTTCTTTGATCTTTTCAAGCTCTGGGTCTTCCATAATACAAAAGATATGATTTGATTATTTATGAATCATTACAGATCTAAAAGAAATCTCATAACAACTTCTTTTCCTTCATTTATTTCCATTTCATGAAATGTTGGCGCCTTTATCTCAACCCTAAAGTGGTGTTTTTGTAAATCAAGTGGCTCGCCATATGCTGTTGCGTTTAGTTTGTATTCTGAGTTTTTTGAAATATTAAGTTCGAATCTATGAATTGCAAAACCTTCTGTGATTAGCTGATAGTTTACTTCTTCAAGCCAGTTAAACAAAAGATACCGTAAGTCTTTTCCTGTTACTTTAAGCGATCTTTGTTCTTTTTCTTCTACTTTTTCTGAATCTAATGTAATATCTACAACAGATTGACCAGCAACAGTAAATGCTTCTTTTAGGTTAGAAGCAGTTATTTCAATGACAGCATCTGTTGCATGATCTAATAACTTGTAGCTCATTTTGATCTTTGAAATGATTATGAGGTATTAATAGAAAGGGCATGAATCTAAAAGATTCGAATCTATCTAACAAATGGATAACCTTAATTCAAAATGCAAAATCTAACCACATTTGAAAATAGACTCTCTAATTTTCCTAACTCTGCGTAATGTTATTTCAAAAGTCTCGCCCATCGCATCGGGAGGCATTTGTAGAGTATTATGGGTTGTAATATAATAGAGATTGAATTTTTCTATAATTCCTCCAAGAACCATACCAAACACAACATCTGTTTCATCTTTGAATTGCAATATTTTTTTAAACTCAGGATCTCGTAAATTGGTAATTAATTTAGGAATGATTTTGATTTGAGCATCGATAGTTTGTTCCAATATGCCCCTATCTGTAGTAACTAAACCCATGAATTATGAAATTAATGTAATGCTATAGGTTTTCGTAAAAAACTATGATGAGCCAAGCGTTGACAGAACACAAAAAAGTCATAGTTATAATATATGATCATTTAGTTTCATTCGTAAAGTCTTAAATCATTATTTAGTAACGATTCAGTAATTTGGAACTACCACGGGGAATGAAGGACTTTGAACAAGACGAGCTTGAAAAGATCGAATTTGTTCGAAAAAAATTTCTTGAAACATCAGAACTTTTTGGATTTAAGAGGATAGAGCCTTCACCAATTGAGCTATTATCTACGCTTGAAGCAAAAAGTGGATCTGCAATTAGAGATGAAATCTACTATTTCAAAGACAAAGGAGAACGCGAGGTTGCACTACGATTTGACTTTACAGTAGGTCTAACACGTTATGTAGTATCACAAAAATCACTCAAGCTTCCAGCAAAGATATCGTCATTTGGCGGAGTGTGGAGATACGATGAACCACAAAAAGGACGATACAGATTCTTTCATCAATGGAATATCGAAATTTATGGAAAGCCAAGCATAGAATCAGAGGCTGAGATAATCGAGTTTACCTCAAGGCTTTTTGATGCATTGGGGCTAAAACACATCATAATTGACATAAACCACAGAAGCCTAGTAGAGTCTTACATCAAATCTGTACTAGGAACAGAAGATAAAGCAAAAATTTCAGACATTCTAAGGGCAGTTGACAAGATTTCAAAGAAATCAAAAAATGAAATCCTCTCCGAGTACCAAAAAAAGGGTTATTCTAAGGAAAAATTAGAAAAAATACTAGAATTTTCAAGGATAAAAGGAAGCCTTAACGAAGTTGAAAAGAAATTTGATGTCTCAAAACTGGAATCATGGTCTGATCTCAAAAACCTATTGGATTCGCTTCAAAACCGTGATGTAAAAAACATCAGAATAAACTTTGGAATAGTAAGAGGACTTGACTATTACTCTGGAATTGTTTTTGAGGTCTTTGATGAAAAATCTGATCTTGGAGCTTTAGCTGGTGGTGGAAGATATGACAGCTTGGCAAAGGCATTTGGGCGAGAAGATCTTGGCGCAACAGGTGTTGCCGGTGGAGTCGAGCGAATCATACTAACAATGGAAGAACAAAAAGTTACAAAACTAGAACAATCAAAGTCGGTTTTTGTTTTGTATGTAAATGATGAGATGCAAAAACATGCAGCAAGTCTTGCATCAAAACTACGACAAAAAGGAATCCCAGTTGAAATCGACCTTTCAGGAAGATCATTAAAAAAACAGATGGAATCTGCTTCTGAATCAAAATTTGCAGTAATTGTAGCACCAAAAGAGTTCTCATCACAATCACTTATCTTACGTAATATGGAAGATGGAAAGGAAAAGCAAATCACAGTTGATGATCTTTTAAAAAACCCAAAATCGATTCTTAATTTGTAAAGGCCCGAGTAAGCATCATTATCTCAGGACCATTTGTCAGAGTACCAACTACAATTGACTTGTTATTTGCCAAAATTCCAGATGATACAAATGGAATTCCGCCGTTTATTGTAGCAGGCTCTACATTTACACCCAAAACACTTGAGATTGTTTTAATGTCCTCATCATCTGTTTCTGGATGAATTATCCCGCCATGTGATGTTGCAACAATCATTGCTCCAACTTGATGATATCCTGCAACCTTTTTCTGAATAACCTCAACGCCTAAAACATCTTGAATTTTTTTGAGGTTTTCCTTTGGAATCATAGGTGAGACTATACATCCTTTGTCATTTGCACAAATAAGATTACCAAGGGCGGTAAACTTTGTATCCAAAACCTTGACATTTAGATTGGTTGACTTTTTCAGATGTTCTAGCTCATGTTCAAAACTGATGTTTGGCAAAAGTATTCCATTGTTGTTTGCAACCATGAGGATACCAATCAACCTAGTGTTTGCAATTGACGTAAAAATAAAATCGGTTTTTAGATATTCAGCTAGATTCTCTGTCTTTGTCTTTGCAAACCCGTTTGGCAGAAAGACAAAACTGTCATTTACTTTAGTGTAAACACCGATGTTTGGACCTCGGTATACATCATACTTGATAATATCCAACATCGAAATTTCATTTACAAAAGATATGAACGTAAGGGGAAGCAAGTTTACAAAAACGGTGTTATAATTTACTTTACTGCACCGATCTTTTTGTTTAGTTTTAACTAATTTGGTCTAGATTTAAATAACATTTATCCGAAAAATCTACATGCCAATTGCAGAAGACTATCCAAAAGGTCTGAAAACTATTGGAAAAATCATGCTTGCTGGCGGTGAATACTACCATTGGGTTTGGGGCCCTGGTAGATCAAAGGCTGAAGCTTTTGAAAGCGATGTAGTAAAGGCTGCATACAAGGCCCATGGCGAAAAACAGGTTCCACTAGGTGGTAGTGGTACAATGGTTGCAGTTGACTGGGATTCTTGTGTTGCAGACGGTGCATGCATCGAGGCATGTCCAGTCCAAGTATTTCAATGGTATAGAACCGAAAAAGACATTCCTGCTATAAAGGCAATAAATGAAACCTTTGCAGGAACTGGCTCGACTGTTAAAGAAGAGCGAAAGGACTTTAGCGACAAAGCCGATCCAATTCGAGAGCATGATTGTATATGGTGTATGGCATGCGTTTCAGTATGCCCTCCTCTGGCTGTCAAGGTTGATCAATCAAACTTGGAGTATCATGAAAAGGCAGCCGGAACTTATCAGAAATTAGGTTCTGGACAGGAAAATCCACACGCACATCACTAGACACTTCTCTCTCTTTCTTTATTTTTCATAGATTTGGTCCTATGTGATATTATCAAATTAGAATTAAAACAAATTTTAATCAGTTGTTAGCATCAAATTCCGCAGAGGTCGCCTAGCTCGGTAGGGCGCGGGCCTTGAGAGCCTGTGTGCGCAAGCATCCGAGGGTTCAAATCCCTCTCTCTGCGCTATTTTCCAAACTTTCCAAGCTCAGCTAAAAGTGCAGTAAGTTGGATCTCAGGATTTGCTCCAGACAGAATCCTATAATCATATTTTGCAATGACTTGTAAAATTTCCTCCAAATGATCAGTTTTTTGCTTAAACACACTTTGATTGATGTATTTTAGAAAATCAGATTCTGACATTCCGTAAACCTTGATGAGCTCAATCATTTTGTTTCTCGCATCTGCAAGTTTTCCACCAAGTGCAAGTTTTAGTACAACATCGACATCATTTGTTTTTGTTAGTCCAGCAGATTTTTTGACATTTTCCTCAGTTATACTTCCCAAACTTGCAGCTGCTTGCATTACGTTTATTGCATGACGCAAGTCGCCTTCTGAATAATCATAAATGGTGCTTAGTCCTTTGTCATCTGCCTTTACTTTTTCCTTTTTTGCGATGTTTTTTAGATGTGTTACGACATCTTTTTCTGCAATTCTTGTAAACTTGAAAACTGCACATCTGCTTTGAATTGGGTCTATAATGTTTGAAATGTTGTTTGCAATTAAGATAAACCTGCAATACTTTGATGTGTCTTCAATTATTCGTCGCAGGGCAGTTTGTGCATCAGATGTCATTTCATCTGCCTCATCAAGAATAATTATTTTAAATGGGATCTCAGTATCAAGGCCTGCAAAGCGCGAGAACTTTTTTACTCGTTCTCTTACCATGTTGATTCCACGTTCATCTGATGCATTTAGCTCTAAGGTAAAGTCGCGCCAATGTTCTCCTAGTATTTCATGAGATATACATATGGCAGCAGTTGTTTTTCCAATACCAGCAGATCCAGAAAACAAAAAGTGAGGCATCTCTTGTGGATTTTTTAATAAAACACTTAGACTTCCAACAATATCTTTTTGGTTTACAAGATCTGCAAGTTTTGTGGGACGATATTTTTCAACCCACATTAAATTCTGCAGTGACACATTTGATCGCCACCATTTCCTTATTAATAAACTTCGAAGTGTATTTGAGGATCAAATGATCAGACCTTTTTGTGAAGAGTTTTGATCGATCCTATAGATACGGATCCTCTTTGGGGATCATGATCCCAACATGATCGAAGCACAAGATATGGTTAAGGTACATGCCACAGGATACAATCTGGAAGAAGTTAAGATTATTCTGAATCATGATATCAAGCTCAACATTAGTGGAATAGAAATTGAAGGAAAGCAAGGAGAAATGCTCAATGTTCCAAGATGGATAGCTCAAGTGCTCGAATCAGAAAAACATGCAAAAATCGAGGATGCCGATATGGTAGTAGAACTAAAACAGGCTATGGTAAAAGAAAATGTACAAGGCGAGTTTGAATTAGCTACTTTGGATCCCCACTTTTACATTAGACTAAAATCGTACATGAAAACTCTGCCACAACAAGACTTTGACAAGGTAGAAAGCATGCTAAACACTTTGGTTAGAAAAAGACAAGGAAAGATCGTCCACCTTGCAGATTCATCAAAATTAACTGCTAATCTTTCTCAAAAGCTGACCATTGAGGAGCGACTCTTCTATGAAAATATTTACAAGAACGCAATGGACTTTAGAAAACAAATTTTAGGTGATACAAAGTGACCGCATTAGAAATACCAACACCATCGGCATTATCAGATGAGGTAAAGGAATTTCTCAGGCAGTTTAAGGAAAAAGACGGCTCATACAAGTATGTCGAGCAAATTGACCACATGTTGCCAAAGGACTCTACATACATAGTTGTTGATTACAACGATCTTGTTTCAAACTCTACAATCGAGTCAAAATTCAATGAAAATCCAGACGAAATACTAGACGCCTTTGCAAGGGCAATAAAAGAGATTCTTCAAGAAAGATTTCCACAATATGCAGAAAAAATCAAAGACGAGATTAGAGCAAGAATCATAAACTTCCCAATTCAGCGTAGTCTTCGTCAAATAAACGCCGAAATCATCAACAAGATGACAAGCGTTTCTGGAATGGTAGTTCGATCTTCTGAGATAAAACCTCTAGCTAAAGAAATCATCTACAAATGTCCAATAGGTCACAAAACTCATATGATTTTACTTAAAGGCCTGAATGTAAATACCCCCACAAAATGTTCAGATCCAAAGTGTACACAAAAGGAATTTAGAATTGACCCAGAATCAAGCAGATTTATTGATTTTCAAATTCTCAGACTTCAGGAACTTCCAGAAGACCTACCACCTGGACAGCTTCCTCATTATGTAGATGTAAGCATAAAGCAGGATCTTGTTGACAATGCAAGACCTGGTGACCGTATCATATTGACAGGTATTGTCAGAATAGAGCAGGATCAGATTGCAGGTGCAAGAACAACAAGTGGCCTTTACAGACTCCGAATAGATGGAAACAACATCGAATTTCTAGGTGGTAGAGGTATAAAGAGCTCAAGAAAAACAGAAAGAGAAGAAGTCTCTCCAGAAGAAGAAAAGATAATCAAGTCACTTTCAACAAATCCAGACATTTACGATAGACTAGTTGACTCTTTTGCACCTCATATACACGGACACTCGATTATCAAAGAAGCAATTCTTTTGCTAGTTGTTGGATCAACACAAAGACTACTTCAAGATGGAACAAAGATCAGAGGCGACATCAACATCTTTCTTGTAGGAGATCCTGGTACTGCAAAAAGCGAAATGCTAAAGTTTTGTGCAAGGATTGCACCAAGAGGATTGTACACCTCAGGTAGAGGTTCAACAGCTGCCGGTCTTACTGCAGCAGTAGTTAGAGACAAAACAGGAATTATGATGCTTGAAGCGGGTGCAGTTGTTTTAGGTGATCAGGGACTAGTATGCATTGATGAATTTGATAAAATGAAACCAGAAGATCGAAGTGCACTACACGAAGTAATGGAACAACAGTCTGCAAGCATTGCAAAAGGAGGAATTGTAGCAACACTTAACGCAAGAACATCAATTCTTGCTGCCGCAAACCCAATGTATGGCAAGTATGATCCATTCAAAAACATCACCGAAAACGTAAACCTACCAATTCCACTTCTAACAAGATTTGACCTAATCTTTGTTGTAAGGGATATTCCATCAAAGGAAAGGGATACAAAAATTGCAAAGCACATCATTAACTTACATTCACCGTCAGGAATTGAAACACGCTCACTGATTGATGTTGATATCCTTACAAAATACCTAGCATATGCAAAAAGAATCGAACCAGTTCTAACAAAAGATGCAGAGGAAAGGATTCTTGAGTATTACATGAAAATGAGAAACGTCGAGTCAGAAGAAATGATTACAGTTACTCCAAGACAGCTTGAAGGTCTTATAAGACTTGCCACCGCAAGAGCAAGACTGCTTATGAAAGATCAGGTAGAAGCAGAAGATGCAGAACGGGCAATATTTCTAATTGAAAGCATGCTGCGCGATGCAGGAGTAGATGTAAACACAGGCAAAGTTGATCTTGGTGTTCTTCAGGGAAGACCAAGAAGCGAGGTATCAAAGATGCAGCTCTTTATGGATGTGCTAAAATCACTTGAAGGAGAAAACAAGATGGCTGTTGAAGAAAGGTTGTTCATAAAAGAGCTTGTAAAGTCAGGCAAATTCACAGAAGATGAAGCAAGAAGTTTTCTAAAACGTATGCTCCGTGAGGCATCTATTTATGAATCAAAACCCGGTCATTATAACCGGGTATGAAGATATCTGAGCTACAACTTCCAAAACAAGCAATCGATTTTCTTTCTCAACAAGGATATTCGAATCTTTTTCCTCCACAAGAAGATAGTATTAAGGCAGGATTATTGGATGGAAAAAATCTTCTTGTTTCATCACCTACTGCTAGTGGAAAAACACTCATTGCAATTCTTGCAATAATTCATTATCTTTCCTCAAATTCTGGAAAAGTAGTATATCTTACACCACTAAGAGCACTTGCAGCAGAAAAGTTCTCCGAGTTTAAGAAACTAGAGCCATTAGATATCGGGAAAAATATCAAAATTCAAATCTCAACTGGAGATTACGATTCTACTGATTCATCACTTGCAAAAAATGATGTATTGATTTTAACAAATGAAAAAATGGATTCTATCATACGTCATGGTGCAGATTGGATAAATGATATAGGACTTGTCGTGGCTGATGAGGTACATCTTATTGGTGATGCAGACAGAGGCCCAACCCTTGAAATGATTCTAACAAAACTGAAGCTTTTAGAGTCAAAACCACAGATAATTGCCCTTAGTGCCACAATAACAAATGTAGATGAACTATCAAAATGGCTAGGCTGTGAAGCAGTTACCACGAATTGGCGACCCGTGCCTCTTACTGAAGGAGTTTATGACCATGGTAGCGTGATTATGCATGACGGACGATATTTTGAGATAGAGCCAAGCATAAGAGGCCCTCCAGTTGATTTAGGAGTAGAATCCGTAAAAGACGGCGGTCAATCATTACTCTTTGCAGAAACAAGGACGCGTTCTGCCTCACTTGCAACAAAGGCCGCAGAAGCCATAGTAAAATATCTAAAAGATTCAGAAATTGAGGAGCTTGAAAAAATTTCAGAGAAAATTCTTTCAGATAATGAACACACAGAGCTTGTCAAGACGCTTGCAAAACTTGTAAAACGAGGGGTGGCATTTCATCATGCTGGACTGAATCAAAACTGTAGGGAAACAATAGAAGAAGAGTTTCGAAACGGTAGGATCAAACTTCTTGCCTCAACACCTACTCTTGCAGCAGGTGTAAATCTACCTGCAAGACGTGTCGTTATTTCAAACATAAACAGATACGATGCACGTTACGGAACAAACAAACCGATTAGTGTTTTAGAATACAAACAACTTTGTGGAAGAGCAGGAAGACCACAGTATGATGAATATGGAGAATCAATAATAGTCGGAAACGCAAACAGCAACGAGCTACTAGATTATTATATCAAAGGAGAACCAGAACCAATTGAATCAAAGATAACTGATGACAAAGCAATCAGGACACATGTTCTTAGTCTGATTGTTACAACTCCTGGAATACAAAATGACGAAATCATCAATTTCTTTTTGCAGACATTAGGAGGACTACAGTCAAGCAAATCATCGATAAAATTTGCAATAACACTAGCTTTGAAATTCCTTTTAACTGAAAGTTTGATCATTGAAAAAAGTGATAGGTTTGTTGCAACAGAGTTTGGACAAAAGGTTTCAAAACTATACATAGATCCACTTACTGCAACATACTTTAGAGACGCACTAGAATCAGTATCAGAAAAAAGAAAACATACATTTGGTTTTTTGCACTTGATTACAAACTCTGATGAGTTTTTTCCAAAACTTTCCCTCAGAAACAAAGATTTTGAAAAGATGAGCATTTTGCTTGAAAATCATTCAACTGAGCTAATTGAGCCAATATCAGAGTATGATTGTAATCGAAGCCTTTTGGCTATGCACGCATGGATTAGCGAATCTTCTGAAATATCACTATCTGATACCCTAAACGTAGAAGCAGGAGATACGCACAGAATGGTAGAAAATGGGAATTGGCTTGTTTATTGTATTTACGAACTTGCAAAACTCGTAGGTAGAGCAGATCTACTTGATGAGATTACAGTTTTGCGAAAAAGATTAGTCTATGGAATAAAGGAGGAACTAATCGAGCTTGTAAAGATAAAAGGAATCGGACGTGTTCGTGCTAGAAAACTATACAGAAATAATATCAAAACTCTTTCAGATCTCTCAAAAATACCTGTGAACAAATTGGCCGAAATTGATAAAATAGGCCCAACACTTGCAGAGAACATAAAATCTCAGCTACGAAAGGAAAGTTAATTGGAAAATCAAATCATAGCCGCAGTACTTGTCTCTATCGTGGCATTTTTTACCGTCTTTACAATCACTCCATATCTAATAAAATTCTTAGAAAAAAGAAACCTTGTGGTAAAAGACTATAACAGAAAAGGAGGAGCAATGGTTGCAAGACCTGGAGGAATTTCTATCATAATAGGAGTTATAGCATCAGAGCTTGTACTTTATGCATTCTTTCCATCGATTCATATTTTAGCTATTGTGATAACATCATCACTTGCATTTTGCGTTGGAATAGTTGACGATAGACGAGTTATGGGCGGATGGTTCAAACCTATAGCACTTGCGTTTTGTGCAATACCGATTCTTTTGCTTGGAGCATATGATCCAGAATTGACATTTCCGATATTTGGTTCTGTAAAAATTCCAGTTTTGTACATTGGTCTTGTGATTTTTATGATTCCAATTACAGGAAATACAATAAACTCAATTGATGTTTTAAATGGAATTGCAAGTGGTTTTACATCAATTGCAAGCTTTGCACTAAGTGCTGCATTGTTTGTAATGCAAAATTACGAGATTGCAATTGCAAGTCTAGCACTGGGCTTTGTCTCACTTGCATTTTACAAGTATCACAAGTTTCCAAGCAGAATTTTCCCTGGAGATTCAGGCGTACTAGTTTTTGGTGCAACTTATGGATCTATAGCAATTGTTGGCCATGTGGAAGTAATTGCAGCAGTAGCACTTATTCCTGCAATAATGAACTCGTTTTTGTTTTTAAGTAGCATGAAAAAAATCATAGAGCACAGACAGATAAAAAATCCTACTTTTCTTTCAGATGATTACAAGCTTGGAGCCACACATGATAAAGATGCGCCAATTACTATTGTTAGATTAATTGTTGCGGGAAAACCATTGACTGAAAAGGAAATTGGAACTGTGATATTCGGACTGGCCGCTTTTTCTGGTGTCTTGGCAGTGATTACTGCTTTTTGGATGAGTGTGTGAATATGATACCATGGCAAGTTTTTGCATTTGTGTCTGCAATGTGGCTATTGATCCTTCTTGGTGGTGCTCTGATAGTTACAGTGCTAGGACCATTTTCTTTTGGAGGATTTGTTGGGCTCGATCCAATACTGAACTCTGGCATAAAGGTTGCAATTGCACTTTCGCTTGTTAGCGTCTGGATCCTTATTTTATCAGCGATAAAGAACTGGATATTTAAAAAACAGATTAAATCTTAGCTGTTTTCCATCCTTTCTGTTTTTTGTTGTATTCATCTCGCAAATATCTTTTCTTTGCAGGAACACCTAAAACCACAACACCAGCTGGTACATCTTTTGTAACTACTGCACCCATCCCAACAACGCTATTTTTTCCAATTGTAACTCCTGCCTTGATGACTGCACGTGATCCAATGATTGCACCATCCTTGATTGTAACTCCAACTAGTTTCTGACTTGGCGGATAAGGATCGTTTGTTAGAGCTGCCGCAGGACCAATAAAGACATTTTTTCCAATTCTTGATTTTGGAGGAATGTAGACCATTCCCTCAATCATAGAATTTGCTCCAATTTTTACATCATAGTCAATATGAGCAAGGGAGCCGATTTTGACATTATCACCAATTACAGTTTTGTCGCCAACGTATGTAAAGTGCCAAATCTTTACATTTTTTCCAATTTTTGCCTTCTTTGATACAAAATTAGTAACCAAAAGATATCATAGATGCCATGGGTATGCTTGTTTAATTATTTTTTCAGGCAGTTTTTTCTGATTTTTTTGAAGAAAATCAATATCTTGTTTTTTATCACGTAGCTCATCAGGAAGCATAATCGGAATCTCCTCAATTATTGGATAAAATCTAGAACATTTTATGCAGTATAATGCACCTTCTAGTACTATCTCCTCTTTTGAGTCCACCTCAAAAATCTCCAGTGGATGGTGCTTATCTAAAGGACATGCAAGAATATCAAGCATTTTTTTATTCATTTCAGATCAAGATAGATTGGTGCACCTTGTTTGCTTGATAAAAGAGCAGCTTCTGCTATTTTTGTAACATTTACTGCATCTTCAGGTTTTACAATAAGATCGTTTTCTCCCTTGACGGCATCAAGAAAGTTTTTGATTTCTACAAGTAATGGTTCTTGTTTTTCATTTCTTGGGATCTCGGAATTTTTATCCGTGTCAATTTTAATTTCTTGTGTAACAAAATCAGATGAGATTATTCCATCTGTACAGATTGCATTAAAATGTCGAACTCTTTTTGGTGTAATCCAGTTGGATGATATTATTGCAATCCTGTTGTTTTTGAATCCAAGCATAATGGTTGCAAAATCTTCATGATCGTGTCGTATCTTGCCAGCTCGTGCAAACACAACCTCTGGTGTATCATTAAACAACCATATTGCAGTATCAATGTCGTGAACAGAAGTATCATAAATTATACCTACATCTTTGATATGAAGTGGCATTCTGTTTTCGCGATGAAACTCTAGCATGATAAGATCACCAAACTTTTTTGAATCAACATACTTTTTTACATAATTTACTGCAGGATTGAACCTTTCAATGTACCCACATGTTAAGAAGATCTTGTTTTTGTGTGCAAGCTTGAGTAGATCCTCCCCTTCTTCTGATTTGTATGTCATTGGTTTTTCTACAAACACGTGTTTTTTTTGCTGGAGTAATTGCGTTGCAATTTGTGTATGAGTGGAGGTAGGAGTACAAACAAAGGCAGCATCAAACTTTTCTGAACTTAGAAGTGAATCAACAGAATCATAATGATTTACAGAATACTTTTGTCCAAATTCCTTACTTCGTTCCTTGTTTGTATCACAGACTGCAGAAAGCACACCAAGTTGAGAAAGAATTCTTGTGTGGTTTTTGCCCCATCCGCCAGTTCCAATTTGTACAACCTTCATTCTAATACACTGCAGTCAACCAGTTGGAATATTTGTCGTTTTTATTCATCACTACATCATTATACGCAGCTATCATACTTTTTGTTATTTTTCCTACTTTGCCAATTTTTTTATGGTCAATCTGAATAATTGGAGTAATTTCTGCAGCAGTACCAGTAAGAAATACCTCATCTGCCAAGTATAGCTCACTTTTTGGAATTTTTCTGATGATTGTCTTGTAACCCAAGTCATGGGCCAATGTAATTATTGTGTCTCTTGTAATTCCTTCTAGTGCTGATGAGCTGATAGGTGGAGTAAGCAATTGTTCATCTCTTACAAGAAAGATATTTTCGCCTGGTGCTTCACTAACATTTCCTGTAAGATCCAAAAGTATTGCTTCATCAAACCCATTTCGTTTGCATTCCTGTGTTGCTAAAACTGAATTGAGATAGTTTCCACCCATTTTTGCTTGTGTGGGCGCTGTGGCATTACTGAATTTTCGCCAAGAAGAAACGCAGGTAGTTATTCCATTTTTGTCGAACAAATCCCCAAAAAGTGCCGTATATATGGCAACATGAGTTGGCGACTTCTCATTTACATGAAGATTTATTCCATATTGGCCAACAAAATAAAATGGCCTAATGTAGCAGGATCGTCTAATGCCATTTTTTCTACACAGATTAACAATTGCATTTGATATCTGGTCGTCAGAAAAATTAAGGGAAATAGAATAAAATTTTCCTGAATTTCTAAATCGCTTTAGATGATCAGCTAATCTGAAAATGTAAATATTTTCAGAGTTCCAATAACCACGAATTCCCTCAAAGATTGAAGTTCCATAGTGTATGGCATGTGTTGTTACAGGAACTTTCGCCTTTTCAGCTGTAACATATTTGCCATCAAACCAGATAAATTTTGAAATAGGAAATTTCACAAAAATTCTCAAAGGCACCTATAATTAATCTATTTTGACCACATGCCTTCATTTGGAAATTTCATTCCCAAAATCTTAGTTGTTCTATCTTCTACCTTGGCATATTTCTCTAACACACTCCAGTTTTGTTCAATTATCTGTACTACCTGTTGCGGAACATCCTTTTTCCAGCCTGTGTTTTTGCCAGCTGCTGCATCATACAACTTTTCCTTTACAGATGAAGCGGATAGTTCTTTTCGTACACCTATTCTGGGATTTAATCGATAAAGCTTTAGCATGTATCCTTCAGCCTTATCGCCAGTATATGTAAAGTAGTCATCGTTTATTCCATCAAGAATTTGATTTCTTAGTGACCAAGATCGCGGAGAAAGTAATGGTGGCAAATAACAGACAAATGGTGCATAAAATGTATAGTTTCTTTCAACATTAATCGATGTTCCAAAAACAGACTCTAGCATTTTTTTTCTAATCTCAAAATTAAAGGGAAAGCTACGGCTTGATATCTCTTGATCATTTTTCATAAAAATGACTGGCATGACTATAACTTGTGCATCTTTTTTTAGATCCTCTATAATTTCAACATGAGCATTTGTAACCGGATTTAGATGTGCAAGATAGATGCAAATGATCAATTGCTTTACGTATCAATTGGTTCTATTTCAATGATTGAATTTTCTATGGGGACGATGGGACTTGAACCCATGACATCCAGCGCCCGAGGCTGGCAGTCCACCAAGCTAACCTACGTCCCCGTAACCTACAGTTTACGTGTTTGTATTATCTTTTTAGAAAATTAAGTGGACCGGGCGGGATTTGAACCCACGATCTCACCCATGCCAAGGGCGTATCCTACCAGGCTAGACGACCGGCCCAATTTCAATCAGAATAAAAATTCTGATCTCTTTTGATTTTTTGGTTACACTATTAACGTTTAGCTAATTCTCAATGCTTTTTTCAAATTCAACAGAAGATATTTAACCATAGTAACTGAGAGGAATGAAGTGGTAGTAGATAGCAAAGCGACCATAACATACACTCAGTCACTAAAAGAAGATTTATCTATCTTCAGACTTGTTCCACAAGATGGTGCTGTACCAGAATACAAAGCTGGTCAATTTTTAACAATTGGACTGCATGTACCAAATGAAAACAAAATTATCAGAAGAGCATATTCAATTGCATCACATTCTGAAAATCGAAAATATATTGAATTGTACATTAGATGGGTAAGAAAACCACTTCCAGGTCGTTTAACAACACAGATGTTTAATGCCAAGGAAGGTGACGAGATAAACTGGCTCAAACCTACAGGCGCATTTACCATTAACGAAACACTTGGTAACGGACAAAAGGATGAGAGAAGATTAATCTGCATTGGTGGCGGTACGGGTCTTGCACCATTTGTTAGCTATGCACAACATCTTCACGCAGTTGGCGATAAAAGGGAGATAATTGTATTACATGGAGCAAGTTATGTAGATGAGCTAGGTTACAAAGAATTACTAACCGATCTAGAGTATGAAAGCATCGATAAAGGAACGGATAAATGGAATTTTAAATACCGTGCAACAATTAGCAGACCTCAAGAATGGTTTAACAGATCATGGGGTGGCCAGGTAGGAAGAGTTGAAACGTTTTTGCGATCAAAAGATGGTGGACCCTCATCGCTTGAAAAATTAGTTAATGATAAAATCACCAAGGAAAACACGATATTTTACATATGTGGTTGGCAAGGAACAATTGACGGTGTAATGGACTTTCTTAAAACTCGTGGCTTTGCAAGTGAAAGAGAAAAGCGTCCAGATGGAAGCTTTGAAGTCAAGTACGAGTCATACGGATGATTTTATCTCTTTTTAGCTTGAGTTAAAAGACTAGTAATCTCATCATCACTTTCTTTTGTGATTTCGTTGATTTCCTTTTCAGAAATTTTGTAATCAATATCAATTGCTGCCTTGAGTGCGCTTTTTTTTACTTCCAAGTTGGAATCAAACAAGCAGTCATGAATAGCTTGTTGTGCATTTTTTGCATTTAGATATCCTAACGCACCTACCGCACATGATCGTACCATTGAACTTGGATCTTTTGTCAAATTGATAAGTGAGGGAATCGCATCCAGATCCTTTCTGTTTGCAAGAATTAGTGCAGAAAATCCCCTAACATTGTTACTTTCAGAATTTAGATTATCAATTAAGAATCGTGAGATTTTGTTATTGTTTAATACTAAGGAACTAAACACTTCTCCTCTAACTTCGATATCGGGATCATCCAGTTTTGAAATTATTTTATTGATTATTTCAGGCGCATTTATGTCTATCAAGGATTCTAACGCATCAATTTTTTCTTCTTTTGAGCCGTGGTCTAAAATTTGTATTATTTTTTCAAATGGTTCATTCATTAAAATCTAATATGGATGGAAAAGTCACCACTAAAAATTTTCGTAAAATCATAATTTTTGTCAAATTTATAATCTTAGATTTAAATTATCCTCAAATCATAAATGTCGCATGTCTACCGAAAACAGAGATACCGTATACATTGGTAAGAAACCACTAATGGCGTATGTTACAGCTACGCTAATTCAGCTGGCTAACTTACCGCAAGTGGCTATCAAAGCAAGAGGACTCAGTATTGGACGAGCAGTAGACGTTGCACAAATCATTGCACGCAAAACAGAGAATGCTGGGTACTCTATCGG
>Ga0247727_10005667_pt1 | contig 25125 bp, 20 predicted proteins | sample WisWelCaveWW1625_FD_202498 | JGI IMG/M metagenome (GOLD analysis project Ga0247727, IMG submission 202498) | Biofilm microbial communities from Wishing Well Cave, Virginia, United States - WW16-25 | ecosystem: Environmental > Aquatic > Deep subsurface > Groundwater > Cave microbial mat | place...
TTCGACCATGCTGTCCAGGATCAATTCGCGCCGGGCGGACTCGAGGCTGAGCCGCTCGACCAGCTCGCGAATCTGGGCCGCCATGCGGTTCAGCGAGCGCGCCAGCGCGCCGATTTCGTCGTCCGCCTCGGGTGGAAGCGTCTCCGTGAAGCGCGACTCGGCCAGGCCCTCGGTAAAAGCCTGCAAGCGGGCGACGCGGCGCGTGAAGCGGCGCGAGTAGAGAAGGGCGATGACCAGAGCGGCGATGGCCGCCGCGAACAAGGCGATCGGGATCCGCCACCGATCCGCGCGGATCGAGGCATAGTCCAGAGCCAACAGCATGAGCGCGATGGGCGCCCACGCGCTCGCAAACAGCGTCGGAAGAATCCGGCTGCGGACCCTCATCCGGCGGGTTCCGGGGAGAAGCGGTAGCCGGAGCCCCGCACGGTCTCGATGTATTCCGGTTCGTCGGAGCGGGCTTCGATCTTCTCGCGCAAGCGGCGAATGTGAACATCCACCGTTCGCGGCGTCACCGCCCGGTCCGCGCCCCAGACGGCATCGAGGAGTCGCTCGCGGCTGAAGATCCGCTTCGGGTGGGAGGCCAGAAAATGAAGCAGCCGGAACTCGAGCGAGCTCAAATCCACGGGCTTTCCCCGGACGGTCACTTCCTGGGTGCGAGCATCCAGTCGCAGGTTGGGCGACTCGACAACTTCGGCTTTCTCCGCCGGCCGGAACTGACGGCGCAGCACGGCTCTTGCCCGGGCCACCAGCTCCCGCGGGCTGAATGGCTTGACGACGTAATCGTCGGCGCCCAACTCCAGGCCCAGGACGCGATCCATCTCCTCGGCGCGGGCGGTCAGGAAGATGATCGGCAGATCCTTGAGGCGCTCGTCGGCGCGGATGCGGCGGCAGATTTCCACCCCGTTCTCGTCCGGCAGCATGATGTCCAGCAGCAGCAGATCCGGGGGATGACGGCGAAGATGATCGAGCCCCGGCCGGCCGAGAGTGAAACTGGCTACGTGAAATCCCTCTTTTTGGAAGTTGTACCGCACCAACTCGACGATATCTTCTTCATCTTCGATGATGACAACGCGCTGGCCCACTCGGGTGCATTATAACAACGCGGTTCATCTCAAGTTCGGTTTCTGGCCTTCAGTACCAGTTCCACGGGGGCTCACGCCGACACCGGGCCATCACCCCTCGCCAGCGCTTCGAGCAATTTTTCCTTGCGCGCTTCCGCCGTGCTCACCGCCGATTCGATGGCGATGCGGTAGACGACCGCGCCCAAGGCGAGCGCAAACGCCATCACGAGGTAGAAAGCCGTCTCGCTTTCAAACGCGTAGCGGGCGCCATAGGCCAGCGCGACCGGAACGGCCACCACCGGGTAGAGCAACAACAGCAGCGCCTGGAAGCGGCCCGCCGACGCGGATCGCCAGGACTGGACCGGGTTCACCGGCCGCGGATAGTGCGTCGAGCCGAGATTGCCCACCGCCAGCAGATAGACGGTGAGCGTCAAGGTGACCGAATAGGCTTCGGCGAGCTTGGCGGACGACACCGGCATTCCGAGCAGCGAGCAGACCAGCGCGACGGCGGTGATCTCGACGAACACGACCAGGGCGGCGGCGATGTTCTTGCCGACCAGAATGGTCGAGAATTTCACCGGCGCCAGGTACCAAAACTGGGCCGCCGAGCGGTCGAATCCGAGGCTGTTCCAGAAGGTCACCTCGCCGAGAAGCAGCAGCGCATAGACGCTGACGAAGGTGAGGTAGTTGGTCGAGAGTGCGGACCCGGAGCCGCGTTCCTGGAGCGCGAGCGGCAGCCAGATCACGAGGCCGAAGGTGAATCCCATCAGGAACACGAGGCGAAATCGCGGGGCGCGGCTGAGGAAACGAATCTCCTTCTCGACGATCGCGCCGAGCGGGTCCGGCAGCAGAACCGACGGTGCGCGGTACAGGCGCTCCCGCCAGCCGCTGGCGGGCGCGGGGCGACCGGCGGTTGAGCGGGCGGCCTCGGCGTCGAAGCGCAGGCCGCGGAAGAACTGCCAGCGGCCGAATCGCCAGGCGACGGCGGTCCATCCGAGCAACACGAGCCAGGCGCCGGCGGAGCCATGGCCTTGCGCCAGACGGGCGGCGGCTGTCCAGGGCAAGAGCTGAAACAGCGAGCCGTCGAAGGGAATCGCATCGAGCATCCCCCGCAACCGGCCGGTCGCGCCGCTGAGAACGAGCAACTGCGGCGCGGCGGCCGCCAGGACCAGCAGCAAGACCACGAGCTCGCGAACGCGTTTGCGGGCCAGCATCCTGGCCAGCAGGTTGCGCAGTCCGGCGGCCAGAAAAAGGTTCAGAACGATGAACGGAACGAAGGCCAACGGCGCCCAGGCCGGGATGAGAGGGTTGCGGAGCAGGCCGACGGTGGCGCCGGCCAGCACGACCAGCACCTCGAGGCCGGTGGAAAGGCGCAACAGGACCTCCAGGTCGAACAGACGCGCCGGCGGGATCGGGTACACCAGCAGCCGCTTCAAGTCCATCGAGGCGCCCGAGGAGACCAGAACCAGGGGCACCAACTGCCAGTAGAGGAATGCCAGAAAGAGACCGGCCGGCAACAGGCGGGGGAAAAGGGGAACGCGCTCGGGATTCGCCAGCAGAATCGAGACGGCCGCCGCGCCGAGCGCCCAGGCGCCGTACCAGACCGCCGACATCAGCACGAGGAAGACGAGGGAGCCCTGATGGCGCGGATAATAATTGAACAGCGTGCGCCACTGCGCCCACAGGATGGCTCGCGTGCTCGACAGCATGGATTCTTCAGAGCCAGTCGAGCGTCTCGGCGGCGCGTTCGGCGCCGATGACGCGCACGAACGTGTCCTCGAGCGTCTCGGAGGCGCCACGGAGGTCGGCCATTTCGGTGTCCATGACCAGGCGGCCCTGGTGGATGATGGCGACGCGCGAGCACAACCGCTCGACGACCTCGAGGACGTGCGAAGTGAGGAAGATGGTCGCGCCCTGCCGCACCTGGTCGACCAGGATGTCTTTCATCATGCGGGCGCCGACGGCGTCGACGCCTTCAAACGGCTCGTCCATCAGGAACAGTTGGGGCCGATGGATCAGGGAGGCGGCCATGGCGGCGCGCTTGCGCATGCCCTTGGAGTACTCGGCGATGAGCTTGCGCGGGTTCTCGTCGAGATCGAACAGAGCCAGCAGCTCGCGCGACCGATCGCGGGCGACCCGCCGGGGGAGTCCGTACATGCGGCCGACAAACTCGACGAACTCCTGGCCGGTCAAGTGGTCAAACAGCAGCGATTCGTCGGGAACCAGTCCGATGCGCTTCTTGATTTCGACGGCCTGGTCGGGCATCGGCATGCCAAGCAGCTCGATGGAGCCGCTGGTGGGCGGCGCCAATCCCATCAGCATGCGGATGGTGGTGGTTTTTCCGGCGCCGTTGGGGCCGAGAAAGCCGAAGAAGCAGCCGCGCGGGACCGAAAGCGTCAGGCCATCGACGGCGGCTGTGTCGCCGTAGACTTTGCGCAGGTCCTGGACATGGATGGCTGGCCCCGGGTCGGGCATCGACATTCATTATCCTACCCGGTCGGCCAGGGATATGTTGCCGACGCGCTTTTCCGCCGATGGGGTGGCCAGTGAGCAGCCGTCTGAGCGCCCCTGTCGACTATCGCGCCAAAGCGATGAAAGGCCTGAGCCAGCTGCCGCCTTTCTCTCCCATCCTCAATAAACTGCTGGCGACGCTGTCGGCCGACGACGTGTCGTTCGCGCAACTGGCGGACCTGATCGAAAAGGACACGGTGCTGGCCGGCAACGTGCTGCGGATGGTGAACTCGGCGCTGTGCGGCATGCGCGGCACCATCAACTCGGTGCGGCACGCGGTGTCGATCATGGGCATGAACAAGCTGCGGAACACGGCGATGAGCCTGTCGGTGTCGCGGATCTGGAGGAGCATCGACCTGCCGGCGGACTGGTCGCCGGCGATGTTCAACCTGCACGCGATCGCGGTGGCGATTCTGGCCGATCTGATCGTGCAGCGGATGGAGGTCGAGTATCCGGAGGGCGCATTCGCCGGCGGCTTGTTGCACGACCTGGGGATGCTGCTGGTCGCGATCGCTTTGAAGGAGGAATTCACGGCGATCCGCCGCGAGTGCCAGTCGAGCGGCCGTTCGCTGGCCGACTGCGAGCGCGAGCGCCTCGAGACCGACCACGCCGAGCTGTCGGCCGACGCCCTGGCCGAATGGAACTTGCCGGCGCCGATCCAGGCAGCGGTGCGTCTGCACCACGCGCCCGTGCGGACCGACAACGGAAGCTTCACGCTCGCCCATGTGCTCAACGCCGCCGACAGCATTGCGATCCTGCAAGGAGTGCCGGTCCAGCGCTGGACGCCGCCCTGTGCCGCCACCGAAGAGGAGATCCTTCAACAACTCGGACTCGTCGGGCTCAGCTCGAATATCCTCGAAGACTACAACAGGGAATTCGAGGCGATCCGCAATTTCTTCTAGCGACTCGCGCAACGGACTCCCGGAGCGGCCGAGGGTCCGTTGCGAGCGTGTTTCGCGACAGAGCCGATGTTCAGATCACACGCGGTGCCGAATGGCGCTCGCGATTCCCACGCCCGGACCCCTCTAGCGCGCGGCGCTGTTTCGGTAACCGGCGTTTTCGAGAATCCGCAGGACCCGACGTACGGTGATGAACTCGGGAGGGTGCAGGTCGTGGAGCAGCCGGTGCTGGATTCTCCCGGCCGCTTCAAACAGTGTCTCGTCCAGTTGCACGCTCAGCCTGAAGCTGGTTCTCAGAATATCGGAGACGGCGTGAGCGGCATCGGGCAGGCGGATGACTTCAACGATCGCCGCCGTAGCCGCTGCGATATTGCCTTCCACGAGCCTGGTCGCCGGAAATTGGTCCAATCGAAACGTCGGGTTGCCGCCTTTGTCCGGCAAGCCCTGCGCCGTGATCAGGATGTCCCGGCTGCCCGGTCCCCAAAGCCGCATCTCGGTCTTGTCCGGGTCCTCACGGTTCCTGGCAACTCGCATGAAATAGAAGGTGGCCGAGTCCGGCAGGTAGTACATGAATAAAGCGGCATCCGGGTCCCGGCGAGAGACCAACGGGACGACGAGGATGTTCGGTCGCTGATTGGATAGCACCAGGAAGGTGCCATCCTTTGGCACGAGCTGATGATCGGTAGCCAGGCCGACAAGCCGCTCCCGCAGAATCGGATCCAGTTGCAACGCCAGGGGCTGAGCTCCGGGTGACTGTCCGCGGGCCACCACCGTGCAGGCGAAAACAGCGAGTGACGCGATACGCATTGTTGATCTGATACGTTCCATGTATCGAACTCCTTTCGCCTCTATACGCGCGGTTGGGCCGGTTTACGGGATCAGGTCGCCGAGCCGCTAGAATGAAATGGTGTCGCTTTCCGACGAAGAATTCTATCGGATCCGCAAACTGCCGCCGTATGTTTTTGCCGCCGTCAACGAGATGAAGGGGCGGTTGCGGGCGGCCGGTCAGGATGTGGTCGATTTCGGGATGGGGAATCCGGACGGGGCGACGCCGCGGCCGATCATCGCCAAGCTGATCGAGGCGGTGCGCGACAAGAGGAACCATCGCTACTCGATGTCGCGCGGCATCCCCAAACTGCGGATCGAGATCACCCGGCGGTACCGGGCCCGGTTCGGCGTCGAGCTCGATCCGGAGACCGAAGCGATCGCCACCATCGGTGCCAAGGACGCGCTGGCGCACCTGCTGTTTGCCGTCATCGGACCGGGCGACGCGGTCGTCTCGCCGAATCCGTGCTATCCGATTCACCAGTACGGCGTCATCATGGCCGAAGGGCGCCCCTGCCTGCTGCCGATGCCCGAGCCGGCGGTATTCCTGAATCGTCTCGAGGACCTGTACCGCGGCTCGGCCAAGAAGCCGAAGATGATCCTGATCTCGTTCCCGCATAATCCGACCACCCAATGCGTCGAGATCGATTTCTTCCGCGCGGTCATCGCGCTGGCCGCGCGGCACGGCACGATGGTCGTCAACGACTTCGCCTACGCCGACCTGGGATTCGACGGCTACCAGCCGCCGAGCATTCTCGAGGTTGACGGCGCCGGCGAAGTCGCCGTCGAGATCTTCTCGATGACCAAGAGTTACAACATGGCCGGCTGGCGGGTCGGATTCTGTCTGGGCAACCGGAAGATGATCGCCGCGCTGGCGCGCATCAAGAGCTATCTGGACTACGGGATCTTTCAACCGATCCAGATCGCCGCGATCATCGGGCTGCGCGAGTGCGACGAGGATACCGGGCGCATCCGGGCCGTTTACCAGCGCCGGCGCGACGTGCTGGTCGATGGCCTTTGCCGGGCCGGCTGGCCGGTCGCGCGGCCGCGCGCAACCATGTTCGTGTGGGCGCCCATTCCGGAGCGCTTCCGGGCGACCGGGTCGCTGGAGTTCTCGAAGATGCTATTGGAGAGAGCGCTGGTTGCCGTCTCGCCCGGCATCGGTTTCGGCCCGATGGGCGAAGGTTTCGTACGGTTCGCTTTGATCGAGAACGAACAGCGTACCCGCCAGGCGATGCGCTCCGTCAAACAGTTCTTGAAGGGGCAGTCATGAAACGCGGGGTTCTCTGGATGGTCGCGACCGCCGCCGCCGCCCAACCGGTGTCGGTCGGGATCCGGGCGGGCGTGCCGCTGACCGACGCGTTTCGCGCCGCCAGGGGCGGCTCGCTCTCCTATGCGACCGACTCGAAGCGGTATGTCATCGGCCCGACGCTCGACCTGCACTTGCCGTTTCGCACCAGCGTCACCTTCGAATTGCTGTACCGGAGGCTGGGCTACACGTCGACCACAATCTCGGCCGCCCCCATCGAGACGACGACCACGGCCAATCTGTTCGAATTTCCGGTGATGCTCAAGCACCGGTTCAATGAAGGAATGGCGCGGCCGTACCTGGCTGCCGGCGCAGCTTTTAACAAGTTGAGCGGGGTCAAACAGCTTGTTGGCGGCGTACTGCGGGGCCGGCCTCCGGAGCTCGACAAGGAATCCACCGCCGGGCTGGTTTTCGCCGGCGGCGTCGAGCTGGGCGCGCTGGCGCTCCGCGTTTCGCCCGAGCTCCGCTACACCTATCGCAATTCGGCGCATTTCCGCGACGCGGTTTCGGGCCTGCTCGAATCGAACAAGAACCAGTTTGAGTTTCTGATCGGGCTGACCTTTTAGCTAGCCCGCACAGGGCCGTCCCGGTCTCCAGTGCCACCGAGCAACTCCCGGCTACCGGCCGGGCTAGGCTCCGTTGTGCGGGCCTGTTGCTTAGAAGCGGCGTGTCGGCGGAATCTCGGGCCGGAGTGCGGTGAGAAGAAACCGCCTCGGGCCGCACTAGACATTTGTTTTCCTGTTGGATAGGCGCATACCCTCCGATAGCAATACAGGTGTTGCCTCCGCCGGAGGCGCACCGAAGGCAGACGGCTGGCCGCCGGGCGAGGCTCCGAGCGCTGAGGTAGGTAATGCGCTCGAGTAGCCAATGGAGGCGGGAGCCGGTCTGTCGCCGAGGGTAACCTGGGGCGGGTCGATTACCCGTCGATCGAAGCGACGCTGTTCGCTGATTCCGAAATCCCCTGAAAAAACGCCGCCCGTAGCCCGCCTGGGATGCGGGCGCGGCCGGCCGCTGAGGGGACAAGACGGCGGCGGGTCTTTCGCCGCAGAGGGAGCGCGGAATGAGTGTATTATGCCCGAGAAACCGTCTGGTGAACTTTCGCCTGAGCGAGGAGGAATTCGAAACGCTGAAGAGTTCCTGCTCGAGCCACGGAGCGCGGAGCATCTCCGATTTTGCTCGCAGCTCGGTGTTGCGGCGTCTCGAAGAGACGCCCGGTGTGGCATCGGTGCCGCACCAACTGGCGCGGCTCGATCACAAGGTGAGCGAACTGGGCAGCCGGGTGGGTGAGCTGGTCCAGTTGCTGGAGATGGGGCAAGACGCCGAGCGCGCCGGGACGGCTCCGGAGGGAGCGTTCGAAGCGGCTTCGAGAGCCTGACAACGCGGGTGGCTCCCGCCGCGCCTGTGGGGGAAGTCGCCGGGCGTTGGTCTCACCCGGATCTGAAACGAGGAGAAAGGTCAAATGCATTGGATGCTAGTGCTAGTGGTGTGCGCGCAGTCGGCGGCGCCGGCTGCGCCGGTGGCGACGCCCGAGGCCAACCTTCCGGCGCTCAAGATCGGGGCGAACGACCTGGTCGCCGTCAGCGTCTATGGAGCGCCGGAGCTGAGCCGCAGCGTGCGGGTCTCTGGGGAAGGACAGATTCGCCTGCCGATGCTCGAGCGGCGGATCGGAGCCGAAGGGCTACAGCCGTCCGAGCTCGAAGCGGCGATCGCGGAGGCGCTCTCCGCCGAGCGGATCCTGGTCAATCCGGTGGTCACCGTGACGATCGTCGAGTATCACAGCCGGCCGATCAGCGTCGCCGGCGCGGTCCGGCGCCCGGTGACGTTCCAGGCGGTCGGGCCGATCACGCTCCTCGATGCGCTGACCAGGGCCGAAGGACTCGGCCCGACGGCGGGGGCCGAGATCCTGGTGACGCGGCGCCAGCCGGGTCCCGACGGCAGTCCGATCGCGCTGGTGCAGCGCATCCCGGTGAGAGGGCTAATCGACGCGGCCGAACCGGAGCTGAACCTGCGCCTCGGCGGCGGCGAGGAGATCCGGGTGCCGGAGGCCGGCCGGATCTTCGTCGTCGGCAACGTGAAAAAACCGGGCGCCTATCCGGTCCTCGACGCCTCCGATACGACGGTCATGAAAATGCTCGCCCACTCCGAAGGCCTGCTCCCGCACACCGACCAGACGGCGTACATCTATCGCCAGGAGGCCGCCGGCGGCCCGAAGCACCAGATCCCGATCCCGTTACGGCGGATTCTGGACCGCAAAGCGGCCGATGTGCCGCTGGAGGCCAACGACATCCTCTACGTCCCGGACAATCGCCGGAGTCGCGCCGGCCTGTCGATGCTGGAAAAGGCGCTCGCGTTCGCGACGACCACCGCCAGCGGCGTTCTGATATGGGGAGCGGCGCGCTGAGCGGCCGCGAAAAGATCAGGCATGAGCGTGGATAAGGAAGAACGCGCGCTGGCGCCCTACGAAGTTCCGCGGCTGACCAGTTGGGCGGCCCCGCCGCCGGCCGCCGACGGGGAAGCCGAAGCGCCGTCGCTGCCGCTGGGGCATTACCTGTGGATTCTCAAGCGGCACCGGTGGAAGATCCTCGCCTTCGTGGCGGCCAGCCTGACGGCGGTGGTCGTGGTCAGTTCGCGGATCGCCCCGGTCTTTGAGGCGACGGCGACGGTCGATGTCGACCGCCAGATGACCAGCGGCGTGATCGGCCAGGAAGCCAACCGCACCACGATTCAGGACGCCGACCAGTACCTGGCCACCCAGATCCGGCTGATCCAGTCCGATTCGGTGCTGCGGCCGGTGGCGAATCGCTTTCGGCTGCTCGAGCACGAGGGGCAGCAGTCGGCCGGCGGCGACGGGCGGGGCATCCAGGCGCGGCGGATGGAGGCGCCGGTGCTGCTCCAGCGGCTGAGGGTCCTCCGTCCGCCGAGCACCTACTTGCTGCTGATCAGCTACCGGTCGCCGGATCCGCGGCTGGCGGCCGAGGTGGCCAACGGCGTCGCCAGCTCCTATCTGGAGCACACCTACAACATCCGGATCCGCTCCTCGGCGAGCCTGTCGCGCTTCATGGAGAAACAACTTGACGAGCTGCGCGCCAAGATGGAGCAGTCCACGCTGGCGCTGGTCCAACTGGAACGCGAGCTGAACGTCATCAGTCCCGAGGAGAAGACCAACATTCTCTCGGCGCGCCTGCTCGAGCTCAACTCCGAATACACCAAGGCGCAAGCCGAGCGGATGCGCAAAGAGGCGGCGTTCCAGTCGATCGGCGGCGGCGCGCTCGAGGCGGCGCAAGTCTCCGAGCAGGGCGAGGACCTGCGCAAGCTCTCCGAGCGCCTCGACCAGGCCGAGGAGCGTTTTGCCGAGATCAAAGCCCATTTTGGAGCCAACCATCCGGAACACCGCAAGGCGGCGGCGCAGGTGGCCGAGATCGAGCGCCAGATCGAGAGATTGCGCCGGAGAATCATCGAGCGCGTCGAGATCGACTATCGGGCGGCCTCGAGCCGCGAAGGGATGCTCAAGAGGTCGGTCGGCGAGACCAAGGCCGAATTCGACCGTTTGAACGCGCGTTCGTTCCAGTACCAGTCCGTCAAGCGCGAGGCCGAGGCCGACAAAAAGCTCTATGAAGAACTGGTGCGGAAGATCAAGGAAGCCGGTATCAACGCCGGCTTCCAGAACAGCTCGATCCGCATTGCGGACCCGGCGCGGCCGCCGCTCGGGCCGGTCTTCCCCAACATCAGGTTGAACGCGCTGCTGGCGGTGGTGTTTTCGACCCTGCTGGCGGTCGGCGCGGCGCTGGTCAGCGATCTGATGGACGTCACCATCCGGGATCCGGAGCAGGTGTCGCGGGCGCTGGCGGCCGATGTGATCGGCACGCTGCCGTCGGTGAAGAACTGGCGCGGGCGGCTGGGGCCGGTGGCCAATCCGGCCAGCCAGGCGCTGCCGCGCGCTCCCGACCCCGATCATGCCATCACCGGTTACGAGGAGTCGATCCGCACGCTGCGCAACTCGATCCTGCTGACCGATTTCGACCGCCAGGTGAAGTCGATGCTGGTGACCAGCGCATCGCCCGGGGAAGGCAAGTCGACCACGGCCGCCTTTCTGGCGGTGGCGCATGCCGAGCAGCGTCACCGGACGCTGCTGATCGACGGCGATCTCCGGCGGCCGAGCGTGCACAAGCGTTTCAACATCTCGGCGGCGCAAGGGTTGTCGACCGTGCTGACGAGCCAGCAGAACTGGCGCGAGCTGCTGCTCACTCCGGAGGGGCTGCCGCTGTTGTCGATTCTGCCGGCGGGTCCGCCCTCGCGGCGCGCCTCGGACCTGGTGGGTCGCGGGCTGGCCGAGATTCTGGCCGACGCGTCGCTTGAGTACGACCTGGTGATCCTGGACGGGCCGCCCCTGCTTGGATTTGCCGAGCCGTTGCAGATGGCGACGGCGGTGGACGGGGTGGTGGTGGTGACGCGGGCCGGCGAGACCAGCCGCAAGGCGGTGGCCAGCGTATTGGCCACGCTTCGCCGGCTGAGGGCGAACCTGCTCGGGGTGGTGCTGAACGAAGTGCGTAAGGAAATGAGCGACAGCTACTACTACTACGGTTACTACGGCAAATACTACCGCGCCAGCGGGAAAGGGTAAGCGGGAACTGGATGGCGCCGTTTTGCGCGGGAGCGGGCATGGATACGCTGGGATACCACCATGCCGCCGTCTACCTGGCGGATCAGGCAGGGCGGGCTGTCTGAATGGCGGCGAAGGCAGGGGAGGAGTGGGGACGGCCGAGCGGCGGCTGGGGGCAACGGTGGTGGAACCGGGTGTGCTCCGGCTCGGTCAACGGCCGGGTTCTGGTGGGCGCGGTCACGGTGGGAAGCTGGACGCTGGTGGCGCGGCTGGCGATGATGGGCCAGGACCTGGCGCTCGCCTACCGGTTTGGCATCGGCGACACGCTGGACGCGTTCGTTATGGCGTCGGCGATACCGGGGGTAACGGTCACGGTGTTGGCCAGCGCCCTGGAGTCGGCGGTGGTGCCGGCTTACATCCGGGTTCGGGAGGCCGGCAACCACGACCTCAAACAATGGATCGGGACGCTGACCGGTTGGGCGGCCCTAGGGCTGGCGACGATTACGGCGGTGCTGGCGATGGCTCTGCCGCAACTGGTGGCGTCGATGGCGCCGCGTTTCGGCGACGAAAAAATCCGGCTGACGTTGACGCTGGCGGTGGCGATGGCGCCGATGGTTTTTTTACGCGGCCTGGGCTTTGCCGGGCGCGCGCTGTTGAACGCCGAGGAACGGTTTCGGACGGCGGCGCTGGCGGCGGCGATCGGACCGCTGGCGGTGCTGGCTGTGCTGGCGGCCGGATTCGGAGTCGAGGCGGCGGCCTGGGCGGTGGTGGCGGGGGCGGCGCTCGAGGCCGGCTGGGTGGCGCTCAGTTTGCGGCGCCTGGGGATGCTGGCGGCTCCGCGCTGGCGGCCCATCAGGCCGCTGGCGCCGCTGGCCGGGCAGTATGTCGCCACTCTCGGCGGCTCGATGCTGATGGCGGCGACGGCGGTGGTGGACCAGATTACGGCGGCCCGGCTGGAGCCGGGCAGCGTGTCGTTGCTGATGACCGCCGGGCGGATACCGCTGGTGTTGAGCGCCGTGCCGGCGCTGGCGCTGGCGACGGCGGCGGCGCCGCGATTCTCCCGGCTGGTCTCGGCCGGCGACCGGAGGCTGGCGCGCCAGACGCTCGAAACCTACACCCGCTGGATCTGGCGGGCCGGTGTTCCGGCGGTGGTGGCATTGGTGGCGCTCTCGCCGAAGCTGGCGATTCTGGTGTTTGCACGGGGCGCGGTCCAATCGGATCAGGCCTTGGCGATGGCCCGCGTCCAGGCGTGCTACTTCCTCCAGATGCCGTTCTATGTGGCCGGAGTGCTCGGAGCGAGGCTGCTGGCCGCGCTGATGCTCAACCAGGCGCTGGTTTGGATCGCGGTGGGCGGGCTGCTGGCGAAGGTCATCCTCAACCAATTGCTGGGGTGGTGGATGGGATTGGCCGGCCTGGCGCTGGCGACCTCGCTGGTCTACCTGGTCACCTGGGCGGCGATTCGAGGCACGCTCAGGCGCCAGCGGTGGGGGGAGTGATTGTGATCCGGATTCTACACCTGATTTCGGGCCTGTGGACAGGCGGCGCCGAGACAATGTTGGCCCGGTTGCTCGAGCGTACCGACCGCGAGAAGTTCCAACCGCGGGTGATCGTATTGCGCGGTGGGGGACCGGTCGAGGCGCGGATTCGTGCGCTCGATGTGCGGGTTGATGACGCCGGCCTGGACGGCGGGGGGGCGGTGCCGGCGGCTCTGTGGCGCCTCTGGCGTTGGGTAAGAGATTTCGAACCCGACCTGATTCAGGGATGGATGGTGTATGGGTCGTTAGCGGCGCAAGTGGTCCGGCGAGTGGCGCGGCGGCCGGCGCCGGCGGTATGGAATCTCCGCCATTCGCTCGATGCGACGCGCGTCGAGCGGCGGCGGACGGTGCTGATCATCCGGCGGATGGCGAAGCTGTCGCGCCGTGCGCGGGCGGTGATTTACAACTCGAGGACCAGCGCGCGGCAGCACGAGGCGATCGGCTACGACGCCCGCCGCACGGTGGTCATTCCGAACGGTTTCGACACATCCGTGTACCGGCCCGACGCGCGGGCGCGCGCCGAGATCCGCGGCGAGCTGAATCTGGAGGAAGGGACGAGGCTGGTGGGACTGGTGGCGCGCTATCACCCGGTGAAGGACCACCGGATGTTTCTGGAGGCGGCGGCGCGGCTGGCGGCGGCGCACGAGGGAGTGCACTTCGTTTTGGCGGGCCGGGGGACCGAGAGTGCCGAAATGGCGGCGCGCATCGGCGGCGCGGGACTCGCCGGGCGGGTGCACACGTTGGGGGAGCGGGCCGACACGGAGCGGATTGCCGCCGCTCTCGATCTGGCGACTTGCTCGTCGATGTCGGAGTCGTTTCCGAACGCCATCGGCGAGGCGATGGCGTGCGGGGTGCCGTGCGTGTCGACCAACGTGGGCGATGCGGCGTACCTGATGGGCGAGACCGGACGGGTCGTCGAGCCGGGGAATCCGGAGGCGCTCGAGGCGGCATGGAGGGAAATGCTCTCACTCGACGAGGGCCGTTTGCGGAGGATGGGCGAGGCCGGGCGCGAACGCATCCGGCGCCACTTCTCGATCGAACAGATTGCCCGGCGCTACCAGGATCTCTATGGGGAACTGGCCGGATTTTCTCCGGCCGCCGACGGCCGGGACTCGCGGCGGCTGACGGCCGGCGCTCAGCCCTGAGAAAGGCGGGAGACATGTGCGGAATCGCGGGTTTCTTGACGGGAGGCCGGAGCTCTTCTCCGGACAAGCTCATCGCGCGGACGGCCGCGATGGCGCGCGCGCTCGCGCACCGGGGTCCTGACGATGAAGGCATCTGGACGGATCCGGCGGCCGGGGTGGGGCTCGGCCACCGCCGGCTGGCGATTCTGGACTTGACGCCGGAGGGTCATCAGCCGATGCTCTCGCCGGGCGGCCGCTACGTGATCGCGTTCAACGGCGAGATTTACAACTACCGCGAGATCCGCGGTGAGATCGAGGCGGCGTGGGCGGCGCGTTTCCGCGGATCTTCCGACACCGAGGTCATGCTGGCGGCGTTTGAGCAGTGGGGTCTGGAGAAGTCGCTCGAGCGGTTCAACGGCATGTTCGCGTTCGCGGTCTGGGACCGGCGGGCGCGGCGGCTGGCGATCGCGCGGGATCGTTTCGGCGAGAAGCCTCTCTACTACGGGTGGTCGCGCGGAACCTTCCTGTTCGGTTCCGAGATGAAGGCGCTCGGGTCGCATCCGGCTTTCGAAGGCGAGATCGATCCGCGGGCGGTGGCGCTCTATCTTCGCTTCGGCTACGTGCCGGCGCCGCTGACGATCTATCGTGGAATCCGGAAGCTGGAACCGGGAGGCTTCCTCACGGTGAACGGAGAGACCGGCGCGGCGACCGGTCCGGTGCGATTCTATTGGTCGGCCGGCGAGGCGGCTTCGCGCGCTCAGGCGGAGCCGTTTCGGGGGTCCTTCGAGGACGCCGCCGGCGAGCTGGAGGCGCTGCTCGAGGATGCCGTCCGGATGCGGATGATCGCCGACGTGCCGCTCGGCGCATTCCTGAGCGGCGGCATCGACTCGTCGACGGTGGTGGCGATGATGCGGAAATCGAGCCCGCGGCGCGTTCAGACGTTCACGATCGGATTCGAGGAGGACCGCTTCAACGAAGCCGAATACGCGCGAGGAGTGGCGCGTCATCTGGAGACCGACCACACCGAGCTTTATGTCACGCCGGCCGAGGCGATGGAGGTGATTCCGCACCTGCCGGCCCTCTACGACGAGCCGTTTGCCGACTCCTCCCAGATCCCTACGTTTCTGGTAAGCCGGCTGGCGCGAAGCCAGGTCACCGTGAGCTTGTCGGGCGATGGGGGCGACGAGCTGTTTGGAGGCTACGTGCGCTACCACTGGGTGCGCTCGTTGTGGGCCGCCACCCGCTGGTGGCCGGAATGGCTTCGCCAGGCGGTCGCCGGCGTCATGCGATCGGTGTCGCCGGCGTCCTGGGATCGGGCCCTCGAATGGGTCGGTCCCTGGCTGCCGGCGCCGCTCCGGGTGGCGCAGCCGGGCGACAAGATGCACAAGCTGGCCGGAGTGGTGGTCGCCGGGACAGCCGAGGAAATGTACCGCCGTCTGGTGTCGCACTGGACCGAAGCCGAGGTGCCGCGGCTGTGCCGGGGACGGCCGGAGGCGGCGCCGGATCGGGCGATGACCGCGCCGGCGCGGCCCGGCTCGAGCGACATCACTCACCGGATGATGTACCTGGACACGGTCACCTACCTGCCCGACGACATTCTGGTGAAGCTGGACCGGGCGGCGATGGGAGTGAGTCTCGAGTCGCGGGTTCCGTTTCTGGACCCGCGGGTGTTCGAGTTCGCCTGGCGATTACCGCTCGACATGAAGGTGGGCCGCGGCTCGGGAAAGCGGATTCTTCGCGCCGTCGTTGAGCGGCACGTGCCGCGGGCTCTGCTCGAGCGGCCCAAGAGCGGCTTCGGCGTGCCGGTCGGGGAATGGCTGCGGGGACCGCTGCGGGATTGGGCCGAGGAGTTGCTCGACCCGCGGCGCCTGGAGGAAGAGGGTCTTCTCGATCCGCTCCTGATCCGCCGTAAATGGCACGAGCACCTGAGCGGGCGGCGCAACTGGGTGGCGCCGCTGTGGACGGTGCTGATGCTGGAGGCGTGGCTTGCGGAGCAGCGGCCGAAGCCGGCCAGGGGAATCGAGGAGGTTCCGGCGATCGCGCATGTCTGAGCCACCTGCGACCGAGGGCGAGGTTCGATTGCTGCTGGCGACCACTTCGCCGATGGCCTTGTACAACTTCTTTCGCCGGCAGGCGCTCGATATCCAGCAGGCCGGCTTTCGGATCGAAGCCGCCAGCGCGCCCGGAGAAAAACTGGCGCGATTCGCCTCCGAGACGGGCCTGGTGACGCACGCGCTGCCGCTCGAGCGGCCCATCCGGCCGGTGGCCGACCTGCTGGCGCTGTACCGGTTCTGGAAGCTGATCCGACGGTTTCGCCCGGCGATTGTCCACACGCATACGCCCAAAGCCGGACTGCTCGGAATGCTGGCGGCGCGGGCGGCCGGCACACCGATCCGGATCTACACGATCAACGGGCTGGTGCTCGAGACGCGGCGCGGCTGGCGCCGGTGGCTGCTCAAAGTCACCGAGCGGGTGGCCTGCGGACTGGCAACGGAGGTGATCGCCGTCAGCCACTCGCTGGCGCGGGCGATTGTCGAACTCCGGCTGTGCGATCGGCGCAAGCTGCGGGTCTTGGGTCATGGCGCGAGCCACGGTGTCGACCTGGAGCGATATCCGACGACGTGGGGCTCGGCCGGCGAGCGGCTGCGCCGCGAACTAGGGATACCCGAAGACGGCCTGGTGATCGGTTTCGTCGGACGCATCGTCGGCGACAAGGGGATCAAGGAACTGGCGGCCGCGTGGCGGATCCTCAGAGACCAGTACACGAGGCTCCACCTGCTGCTGTGCGGCGCTTTCGAGCCGGCCGAGGCGGTCAGCCGCCGGACGCGCCGGGCGCTCGAGGACGACCCGAGGGTCCATCTGATCGGCGAGCGGGACCCCGAGATGCCGGCGGTGTATTCGGCGATCGACATTGTCGTGCTGCCGAGCCGCCGGGAAGGACTGCCGAACGTGGCCTTGGAGGCGGCGGCGATGCGACGTCCGCTGGTGGGGACGCGGGTGACCGGGTTAGTCGACGCGGTTGTTGACGGCGAGACCGGCCTGCTGGTGAACGCTGGTGACGCCCCGGCGCTGGCCGTAGCAGTGGGGCGGCTCGTGAGCGACCACGCTCTCCGCCGCCAGATGGGAGAAGCGGCGCGGTGGTATGTGGCCGCTCGCTTCGACCAGCGGGACGTTTCCAGGCGGCTGATCGAGGAATACCGTCGGTTGATCGAGGCGAGCGGGGTGCGGCCGAGGCTGAGGCGGAAGACGGCGCGGGAGGACACCGATGCAGCGACGGTTGAAGCGAGGGTTTGACATCGCCGGCGCGGTCTTCGGGCTGGCGCTCGCCGCACCGGTGATGGCGTTGGCGGCGCTGCTGATCCGGTGGCGGATGGGACCGCCGGTTTTATTTCGCCAGAGCCGGGGCGGGCTGAACGGCTCGGTGTTCACCCTCTACAAGTTCCGGACGATGACCACCGGGGGCGACACCCGGGGGGAACCGCTCGACGACGATCGGCGGCTGACGCGGCTCGGCCGGTGGCTGCGGGCGGCGAGCCTGGATGAGCTGCCGCAGTTGTGGAACGTGTTGCGTGGTGAGATGAGCCTGGTGGGGCCGCGGCCGCTCTACAGCCGCTACCTCGCCCGGTACAACGATTTCCAGCGGCGGCGTCTTCAGATGAGACCGGGCCTCACCGGGCTGGCGCAGGTGACCGGCCGCAACGCGCTGAGCTGGGAGCGTAAGTTCGAGCTCGACATACGTTATGTCGAGCACTGGAGCCTGTGGCTGGACGCGGCGATCCTCATCCGGACACTGGCGGGGGTGGCGCGTCGCGAGGGAATCTCGCAAGCCGGCCATGCCACGATGCCCGAGTTTCTCGGCGAACAGGAGGGCCGATTGACACCATGGATCAAGCAACCGCATTGAAGACCGTTCCGCGCGGCGCGCGGCCGCCGCTGGTTGCCGAGCGGTTCCGGTTCATCCAGCCGACGCTGCCGGATCTGGACCGTCTGCTGGCCCTGTACCGGCCGGCGTTTCGGAGCGGGATGATCACCAACGCCGATCTGGTGGCGAGCCTCGAGGCGGCGGTGGCCGAGCGGTTGGGCGTGAAGCACTGCGTGGCGGTTTCCAGTTGCACCAGTGGGCTGATGCTGGTGCTGAGGGCCCTCGGGGTCACCGGCCGGGTCATCGTGCCGAGCTTCACGTTTTTCGCCACCGGCCACGCGGTGTTGTGGAACGCCCTCGAGCCGGTATTCGCCGACTGCCTCGCCGACGCCTGGACAATCGATCCGGCGAGCGCCGGGAAACGGATCGCCCCCGACGTGGCGGCGATCCTCGGCGTGCATCTGTACGGCAATCCGTGCCGGGTCGACGAGCTGGAAACGCTGGCGAGGCGGCACGGGCTGAAGCTGATCTTCGATGCCGCGCATGCTTTCGGCAGCTTGTACCGGGGACGGCCGGTGGGCGGCTTTGGCGACGCGGAGGTATTCTCTCTGTCGCCGACCAAGCTGCTGGTGGCCGGTGAAGGCGGGCTGGTGACGACCAACGACCAGACGCTGGCGCGGCGGCTGCGGGCCGGCCGCAACTACGGCGACCCGGGCGACTACGATCCGGAGCTGGTGGGGTTGAACGCGCGGATGTCCGAGTTCCAGGCGGCGCTGGCGCTGGCGGGGCTGGAGATGATTGACGGCAAGCTCGCCCGTCACAACCGGATCGCCGCGATGTACACGCGGCGCCTGGAGGGGGGCGCCGGACTGGGTTTCCAGCACGTCTCGCCGCTCGATCGGAGCACCTACAAGGACTATTCCGTGCACATCGACGCCGCCAGCTTCGGCATGAGCCGGGACGAGGCGGCCGAGCGGCTGCGCGCCGACAATATTGAAACCAGGAAATACTTCGATCCGCCGCTGCACCGCCAGAAACTGTACGCCGGCTTTCACCGCCCCGATCGGGAGCCGCTGCTGGTAACCGATGACATCGCCCGCGGCATCCTCAGCCTGCCGATCTACGAATCGCTGGGCGATGACACGGTCGAGAAAGTGGCGCTGGCGATTCGCCGGCTGGAAGAGGGGGAATAGCCGACGATGCTCGACTCGATCCGGAGCTTCAAGCCATCCCTGGCGGTGCCGCGGATGCTGGCCGACTTCCTGCTGATCCATCTCTCGATGATCGCCTCGATCGAGCTGGCGCTCTACTACCACAGCCGGTTTGGCGATCCGGCGACGGCCGGCGCGCTGGTGGGGAATTTCGCGCGCTATTATGCGACCTGTTTCGGCCCGGTCTCGGTGCTGTTTCCGGTCATCTTTCTGCTCAACGGCTTCTACACGCTGACGCGGCACTACCAGCGAAGCGCCAAAGCGCTGGTGGTGGCGCGCGGCGCCGGGATCGCCCTGCTGGTCTTCCTGGCGGCCAACTACCTGCTGTTCCGCGAGCACCTGGTGGCGCGCAGCATCGCGTTGCCGTTCTCGCTGCTGGCCATGGGCGGGCTGCTGGCGGCGAGACTTCTGAAGACGGCGGTGACGGAATATTTCGACGCGCGAGAGCGCGCCGAGGCGGGCCTCAGCCCGGGCCGGTCGGTGCTGATCGTCGGAGGCGCCGGTTACATCGGCTCGATTCTTTCGCGGCAGTTGGTCGAGAAAGGCTGTCGGGTCCGGATTCTGGACAACCTGGTGTACGGCGACGGGGCGATTCGCGACCTGCTCGGTACTCCCTCGTGCGAACTCCTCACCGGCGATTGCCGCAACATCCAGCACGTGGTCGGCGCCGTGCGCGGCGTGGACGCGATCATCCACCTGGCGGCGATCGTCGGCGATCCGGCCTGCGAGCAGGACCGGCAAACGGCGCTCGAGGTCAACTACGCGGCGACGCGGATGTTGATCGAGATCGCCAAGGGACACGGGGTGCGGCGCCTGGTGTTCGCTTCCTCGTGCAGCGTCTATGGCGCCACCGATGAGCTGATGGACGAGAACTCCGAAGTCACTCCAATCTCGCTCTACGCGCAGACGAAAGTCGACTCCGAGAAGGCCCTGCTGCGGGCGCGGACCGACCGATTTCATCCGGTGATTGCACGGCTGGCCACCGTATTCGGCAACTCGCCCCGGCCGCGCTTCGACCTGGTGGTGAACCTGCTGACGGCCAAGGCCCGCCAGGAAGGTCTGATTACGATTTATAACGGCCAGCAGTGGCGGCCGTTCATCCACGTGCGGGATGTGGCGCGCGGGCTGACGGCGCTGCTCGAAGCGCCGGTGGAAGTTGTCAGCGGGCAGATCTACAATCTCGGCGACTCGCGCCTCAACTACACGCTGGCCCAGGTGGCCGAGCGGATCCGGGCGGTGTTCCCGGCCACCCGCATCGAGCGGGTCGACAACAACGACCGGCGCAACTATCGCGTCTCGTTCCGCAAGGTGCTCGACCAGGTCGGCTTCGAATGTCACTGGACGCTCGCCGACGGGATTCTCGAGCTTCAGAAGGCCTTCGAGGAGCGCTCGATTCAGGACTACACCGATCCGCGCTACAACAACCAGAAGTTCCTGCGGAATACCGGCGGCCCGTCGCACGCCGATGCGATCGACGCCCGTGTGATGGCGGCGTTTGCTGCGGCGCTGGAATCCTATGAGTCGCCCGACTACGAGGCGACCGCGCCGTGAAGCCGCCGCTCGCGCTCCCGGCGCAGACTTTCCCGACGGCGCTGCTGGTGTTGCTATTGTCGTTCTCGACGCTCGCCATCGGGCGGCCGGAACGCTGGCCGGCGGCATTGGTCCAGTGTGGGATCCTGGTGATGGGCGCGGCCGCCTGCTGGCGGCTGGGGCGCGCGCCGCGAGTTGGCGCTCTGAAGGCGACGGCGCCGCTGGCGGGCGTGGCCGTCTGGGGTCTGGTGCAGTTGGCCGCGGGCCGTGCTGTCTACCGTTACGCCACCTGGAGCGCGGTGCTGGACTGGACGGCGATCGCCTGCCTGTTCGCGGTGGGTCTGGCGCTGTTTTCCGAGCCGGGGGCCAGGCGGAGATTCCTTCGGATGGCGCTGGGCTTCTCGATGGTTGTCGCGCTGATGACGCTGCTGGCGCCCCTGACCGGTGACTCCTGGAAGGAGCTGATGGGCGCCGGGGGCAAGGATTTTCTCGGGCCGTTCGCGAACCGCAACAACTACGCCGCCTTTGTCGAGCTGATGCTGCCGGTCGCCATGTGGCGGGCGTTCTCGGACCGCGGCCAGAGCTGGGTCGGCGCCTGTGGGGCAGCTCTGCTGTATGCCACCGTGATCGCCTCCGGATCGCGCGCCGGCGCAGTGCTGGTGACCGTCGAGCTGGTTGGGCTGATCGCCATGGGCTGGCTGCTCGGGACCGCTCCCACCCGCAGGCTGGTCATCGCGGGGCTATGGACGGCGAGCCTGGGGACGATCTTTACGGCGGTGGCCGGCTGGGGGCTGCTGGCCGAGCGGCTGGCGCTGGCGGATCCGCTGCTCCACCGGAGGGAGATCTACCGGTCCACGTTGGCGATGATTGCCGAACATCCGTGGACCGGATTCGGGTTGGGCTCGTTTGAGACCGTTTATCCCAGGTTTCGCTTGTTCGACAACGGGCTGGTGGTGAATTTCGCCCACAACGACTGGCTGCAATGGGGAGCCGAAATGGGCCTGCCCGCGCTGGCGCTGCTGATGGCCGGGGCGGTGGCGAGCATCCGCCCCGCGCTCCGGAGCCTGTGGGGCGCGGGCGTCGTTTTCGTGTATCTGCACGCCCTGGTGGATTTCCCGATGCAGAGGCCGGGTGTGGCCCTATGGGTCGCGGCGATGCTCAGCGCGGTGGCGGCCGCGGGAATCGACCAAAGACGGCGGCCGTGCCGATCGAAGGAGTCACCCATTCAGGCGAATGTAGCGGAAGCCGGCGCGGGTGAGGCGGTCGCGATCGAGGAAGTTTCGCCCGTCGACCAGAAACGGCGTGCGCATGGACTTGGCCAGTAGCTCCCAATCCAGATCGCGGTAGTCGGGCCATTCGGTGACCAGCACCAGCGCGTCGGCGTCCTTGCCGACCTCGGCAGGCGCGTCGCAGAAGCCGATCTCGAGGCCGTCGCTCTCGCGACGCGCACGCTCGAGCGCCACCGGGTCGTGCGCCCGGACGCGGCAGCCGCGCTCAACCAGGCGGCGGGCAATATCGAGCGCCGGGGCATCGCGCAAGTCGTCGGTGTTCGGCTTGAAGGCGAGTCCGAGCAGGCCGACCGTCTTGCCCTTGAGGATTTTCATCTCCGCCAGCAGTTTCTTGACGACGCGCTCACGCTGCCGGAAGTTGACCTCGCGGCCCGCCTCGACGATCGGCATCCTGAGCCCGTACTCACCGGCGGTCGCCACCAGCGCCGACATGTCCTTACCGAAGCAGGAGCCGCCCCAACCGAGGCCGGCCTGCAAGAACCGCGTTCCGATGCGCGCATCCAGGCCGATGCCTTTGGCGACCTGTGTGATATCGGCGCCGACCTTCTCCGCCAGCTCCCCGATTTCGTTGATGTAGCTGATCTTCAGCGCCAGGAAGGCATTCGCGGCGTACTTGATCAGCTCCGCCGAGGCCAGGTCGGTCGAAACCAGCGGCACCGCGCCCAGTCCCTCCGGACGCGGCAGAAACGTCGGCGCCGGAAAGCTCTGCTCGATCAGCGGACGATAGAGCGAGTAGAGAACATCGAGCGCGCGTGGCTCGTCCGCTCCGATCACCACCCGGTCCGGATACAAGCTGTCCCGGAGGGCGGTTCCTTCGCGGAGGAACTCCGGGTTGGAGGCGACCGCGAAGCGGCCGTTTGGCTTCTGGCGGCGGTGGGCTTCGAAGGATTCGCGAATCAGCGCCTCGACCCAGTTTCCGCAGCCGATCGGCACCGTGGACTTGTTGACCACCACGGTGAAGTCGTCCGACAAGTGCTGGCCGGTGGATTGGGCGGCCGACCGCAAATACCGCAGGTCGGGCGCACCGCCCGGTTCGGGGGGCGTCCCGACGGCGATGAAGACGATCTGCGCTTTGGGGATCGCCGCCTCATAGCTGGTGGTAAAACACAGGTTGCGGCTCGCCTGGGCGAGCAGCTCCGCCAGCCACGGCTCATAGATTGTCGGGCGGCCGGCGTGGAGCGAGCGAATCTTCTCCTGGTCGGTGTCCAGACACCAGACGTGATTGCCGAGGAAGGCCAGGCAGACGCCGGTGGTCAGTCCGACATAACCGGTTCCGATGATGGCAACATTCATAGGCGCGAGGGACCATCCCTATTATCGGTCTGGGGGACGGAAGTCGATAGTCCAGCCGCGGGCCCCGCGGTCCGGGCAATCACAGCGCGGCGCCGAGCTTCTTGAGCTCCGATTTCAGCTCGAGGTTGCGCACCAGCCGGTGAAGGTAGTTCGGGTGGACGCCGAGAATACGGGCGGCCTCGGTGTAGCTGCCGCGCGCCTCCTGGTAGGCGTTGAGGATGAGCTGCTTCTTGGCCTCGTTCAGGGCGTCGTGGTAGCGCGCCAGCACCGGCACTCCGGGAGGCGCGTCGAGCATCGCCTCCGGCAGATCCTCGGCCAGGACCTGTTCGGAGGAGCCGAGCACGACGGCGCGCTCGATGGCGTTCTCGAGCTCGCGGACGTTGCCCGGCCACTCGTAATTCTGCAGGATCTGCCGCGCTTCACTCGAGAGTCCGACCACCTGGCGCTTGCACTTGTCGCTGTGTTTGCGAATGAAGTAGCTGGCCAGCAGCGGGATGTCCTCCCGGCGCTCGCGCAACGGCGGCATCGGGAACGAGACGACATTGAGGCGGTAGTAGAGGTCCTGGCGAAAGGCGCCGCGTTTCGCCGCGTCCTCGAGGTCGCGGTTGGTGGCGGCGATGAGGCGGATGTCGGCGGGAATGGTGCGCGTGCCGCCGACGCGCTCGAACTCTCGCTCCTGCAAGACCCGGAGGAGCTTCGCCTGCATGGTGAGCGGCATCTCGCCGACCTCGTCCAGGAACAGGGTGCCGCCGGAGGCGATCTCGATCTTGCCCCGCTTCTGGGCGATGGCTCCGGTGAAGGAGCCCTTCTCGTGGCCGAACATCTCGCTCTCGAGCAGGGTCTCGGTGAGCGCCGCGCAGTTGATGGCGACGAACGGCTTTTCGGCCCGCGCGCTGTTGCGGTGAATGGCGCGGGCGGCCAGTTCCTTGCCCGTTCCGCTCTCGCCGAGAATGAGGACGGTGGCGTCGGTGGCGGCCACGCGGCCGATGAACTGGTAGATCGACTTCATCCGCGCGCTCTCGCCGATCATGTCGTGCTCGATGTCGATCTCGGCTTGCAGCCGCTGGTTCTCGGTCTCGAGCACGTCGATCCGGCGGGCGTTCTCGAGCGCGACCGCGGCGATGCTGCCGATGGCGGTGAACAGCCGCAGATGGCCCTCGTCGAAGCGGGCCTTGGCGTCGGAGGAATCCAGATAGATGACGCCGCACACTTTCTGGAAGGCCACCAGCGGGACCGCCAGCACCGAGTTGATGCGCGAGACAATCACCGACTCGGCGGCGCCGAAGTCCTGATTCTCGGCGACGTTGTTGCTCAGGATCGCCACGCCCTCGTCGATCACGCGGCGAATGATGGTGCGGCTGATCTGGACGGCCCGCAGCGGGCCGGTGCGGCGGTCCCAGCCGAAAATCGAGCTGAACTGGTCGGGTGCCTCTCCCAACAGGAAGATCGCGGCGCGCTCGGCGGGGATGATCTCGGCGACCATCTCGAGCAGCTCGCGCTCGAGCGCCTCGAGGCCGCGGATCGAGTGAATCTTGGTGCTGAACTTCAGCAGCGCGTTGACCTCGCGGAGCATCCGGGCGGGCAGCGCGCCGGTCGCCGGCGGCTCGAGGAACAGGGTGTCGCCGGTGGTTCTCAGCTCGACCGCGGTGCGGGTCTCGAGGTCGGTCTCGGTCAGCTCGACGGTGTTGTCCGGCGGCGCCGGCTCGCCCTCGGTGACCAGAAACACGAAGATCGAGTTGCCGATGCGGACCTGGTCGCCGTGGGCGAGGTGGCGCTCCTGCACCGGCAGGTCGTTGACGAAGATGCCGTTGTGGCTCTCCAGGTCCTGGATGCAAAAGCTTCCGTCCTCTTTCCGGATGAGACAATGGCGGCGGGAGACCCAGGGGGAGGCGATGGTGAGCCAGTTGGAGGCGGCGCGGCCGATGCACACTTCGGCCTCGTCGATGAGGAAGACGCCGCCGGCCATCGGGCCGCTGATGGCGACGAGTCTGGGGCTCGGGGACATGGGGTGTCCCATCCATTGTACTCAGGCGGCGTCCCGCTCACCGAATATAGAATATGTCTGACATCAATATC
>Ga0247727_10005668_pt1 | contig 25125 bp, 24 predicted proteins | sample WisWelCaveWW1625_FD_202498 | JGI IMG/M metagenome (GOLD analysis project Ga0247727, IMG submission 202498) | Biofilm microbial communities from Wishing Well Cave, Virginia, United States - WW16-25 | ecosystem: Environmental > Aquatic > Deep subsurface > Groundwater > Cave microbial mat | place...
TTTCACGCGATACATTTCTACTTCAACTTCCCTGCCTTCAGTAATCTTTTCCATCTCGATGCCGTGTATCGCCAAGCGATCGATCACCTCATTCCATGCTGGGGGAATCCAATAGGCAACCGGCCGGCGCGCGCTCAACACGGCCTCGTTCATCTGCAAATAAGGAACTTTGAGCGTCACGGATTTTCCCGTCCATTGCACAAAGTTGCTATTGGTGGCATTTGAAAAAAGCGTTTTTGATTCGACGGCCAACAAGTCGATCATCCGCGGCGGCGATTGCGGCACGCGCCACGTCAATGGAATTTCCTCGGGTCGCCGGTTGCGATCCGCGGCGATGGCTTCGCGAAGTTGTGCGCCGTTTTTGGCAAGCGTGCGCATCGTGCTTTCGAGCAAAAGATAGGTTCCCAACACGCGCTGTTTATAAGGTTTCAGCGAATGATTTTCGACGAGCACAGTTGGCAAGTGTCGAAGGTCGCCATAGTCGTTTGAAAAGCGCGGCCCGGCGGTGAAGCTGATAATGCCTTGTTGAAAATCCTGCCCATTCACCGGAAAAACTAATGGCCCGGGAATATGCCCCATTGCCTGCAAATCGCGATAGACTGCCGGCGTCAGAACATCGTCGAGCCAAGCCGCGCTTGCAGGAGAATGGCCGTGCTTGCCGGTGTAGCCGAAGGTGATGTCGTACTGATAATCCGCGCCGTCGGTGACGTGCAGATCGAAATACAGATCGGGATTCCACTCATTTATAGCGCGGATCATGGCGCGCATCTCGGGCGCATCGAGCTTTGCATAATCGCGATTGAGATTCAGATTGTGCGCGTTGGTGCGCCATCCCGATTCCACCGGCCCGCGCTGATTGATGCGGGTGTAAGCAGAAAATCTTTCATGGCCATCGATGTTGAAAATCGGCACGAAGAGAAAATTCGCTTTATCGAGCAGATCGCGTTTAACGCCGCGTACGGTCATATCGCGCAAGAGCATCAAGCCCGCATCTTTGCCGTCGATTTCGCCGGCGTGAATTCCACCTTGCGCCAGAAAAATTGGCTTGCCGGTGGCGCGTAATGCCGAGGGAGTAAAAGCCTTCTCTTTCGAAGCAACGACCATCCACAAATCGCGGCCTTCGGGACTTTTGCCGAGAGAGATCATTTTCAATTCCGGCGCAGTGGCGGCCAAGCGTTGCAGCCATTGCATGGTTTCATCATAACGCGGCGTGCGTTGAAAATCGCTTTGCTCCGCCGGCGTAATCCACGGATCGTTCTTAGCAACGATGAGCGATTGGCTCTTGCCGTTCCATTTCAACTCCGGCGGCAGGATGGCTTGCGCTTTTGCCTGGCCATGCAAGTTTTGGCTGGAAAATGTCAGCGACAGAAGGGCAACTGACAACCAACAACGAACAACGAGCGCTTTATTCATTTTGCTCCTCCGCGTTTTGTTTTCTGAATGAAATTATTGCGTGGTGAAAAATGCACAACGATTGTTGGAAAGTCAAGGGAGATTATCGTGCCCTTATGAGATGAAAAATTAAAAATTGATATTGACATTCAAGAAATAATTTTGCGTATAGCCCCACACTCCCCTATCATAGATTCCCACAGCATCGCACTTGCGCTTCCGAGATTAATTCCTGTCATCGCGACGGGAATTCTCTTAGCAATTTCTGTCCAGTATACTAAGGACAGCATCATTCAACCACACCAGAGTCCGATAAGCGTTGGGTTTCTGAACGCCTTAGATTCTCAAGGGAATGCCAGGCTTTTCTCTGCTGATCCGCCGAGTATCTTGATATTTTGGACAGCAATGAGGCTTATACAACTCCCTAATACTTTTTCACACACATTTACAAGGAGGTAGTTATGATACGTGTACGTGATCTATTCCGTTCAGCCATGTCAAGGAAGCTCAAGCGATCCTTGAAGATGATGTTGGCGTTGTTGTTACTGCTTGGCATCATGACCTGCTTAAATACTCCAGCCGATGCCGACACGCTGGTTAGCGTCAACAAGTCAGGCGCTCTTACGAAGACACTTGGCATCGAGAAAACTTTAACAACGTTGAATCCGCTGCAACAGGAACCCGCTCCAATAAGCCGAATAGTTATCATCATCATTATTGTAATCGTTATTGTTATTATCGTGATCATTATTGTTATTCGCCGAAGAAGGCAATAGGATTTTGTATTCGAATGTTGGACTTTTTCCTCAGTTATGGCTGAACTCGGCAAGCAAAGGTGACACGTATCGCACGGCTTGTTTCTACCGAGGAATGGTATCTGAATGAAAGAACAACAAGCCCAACGAATCTGTCGAAAAAGCCATATTGACGAAGAATCAATCGCCTAACAACAAGTTAACCGGACGCTGCGCGCAAAGCGTGAATTTCAGTAAGTGATAACGCCGACGCTTTTCATCGTATCAAGCTTTGTCGCCGAGCGCGCAGCACCTGTTAACTTGAGCGTTAGCGAATCTCACCGGCTACGTGTATGGCGATCTTCATCCCTGCCATCATCATACGCCCAAACAGCCCGGCTTCAATCGCACCCATGATGAGCTGCATGGTTCTGCCGAAATGAACTTCGCCGAAGAAAGTGGCAAGCGCATCCATCCGCAGTTGCGAGTCGCTAAATGCGCGCGCAACAATTTCGAGACTTCCACTAAAAAGATTTCCGCCAATAATTGTCAGCGAAATTCCCGCGACCATTCCAGATTTTTACTTGACTTTGGAGGCATAGTGTAGGATATTTTGTCAAAGCAAGGAGAAAAGCGCATGGACAAAAATGGAAAAGCCAAATTGCTTGGACACTATATTGGCGCCGATCCTAAAATCTGCCACGGCAAACCCACTTTTCGCGGCACTCGGATTATGGTTGATCAAGTGTTGCAGATGGTCGTTGAAGGAATGGCGTGGGATAAGATCATCGAGCAATGCCACAACAGCATCACTCAAGAGGCAATCGCAGAGGCGTTGTCTTTGGCGAGCCAGGCATTTCTCAAACATGTCGATGATCTCGCACCAGAACCAACGCCGGTATGAACGTTCTGGATGAAAATGTCCTCAAAGATCAACGACAACTTCTGCTCGACTGGAGAGTATCGATACGCCAAATCGGCTTTAACGTGGGACGAAAGGGTATTCAAGACGAAGAGATTATCCCTCTTCTGCTTCAACTCCAGCGTCCGACCTTTTTCACGTTGGACAAGGGGTTTTATAAATACACATTTTGTCATGAACGATATTGCATTGTCTGTTTGGAGGTTGGAGATAATCTTGCAGCAAAATTCGTCAAACGGTTTCTGCGGCATCCAAGATTCAATGCGGCTGCCAAGCGCATGGGCGCTGTGATCCGCGCCTCGCACCTTGGTCTCGCAATCTGGCGTCTTCATTCGAAAATGGAAGACCACGTTGAGTGGACGGATTGAGCTTAGAATTACGCGGCAAAATGTCATCTCGCTAGTTTTAAAATTACCCTGCTCTTCTTGTTTTGCCCCGCCACCGACATCCCCGCCATCATACACCCAAACATCCCTCCTTCAATCACGCCGATGATGAGCTGAGTGGTTCTGCCGAAGTGAACTTCGCCGAACAAAGATGCGAGTGAATCCATCCGCAGTTGCGAGTCGGTAAAAGCGCTTGCGACAAGCTCCAATCTGCCACAAAAAAATTCCGCCACAGAATTACCTTTTTCACTGATAGCAAGAAAAAATCTTGTTTCCAATTGGGGCGAGATTAAATTTGACCATGAGTTGCAGAAAGATCACATACAATGACACCGTCTGGCAACGATCACATGACGCCTGAACAAATTTCACAAACCAGAATCGATCAAACAAAAATGAACATCCCCCGGCACGGTTGGACAACCTGGAGCTTGATCTTCGGTTTCTGGACGTTGATCGGCCTGCTCTTCACCAGCCAGTATTATTTCGAATTGCGCGGCGAGGCGGCGAGCTTCACGATCTCGTGGGAGAAACTGCTTTCCGTGCAATTCGCCCAGTGGTTTCTCTGGATCGCGCTTTCGCCGCTGATCTTGTGGCTGGGGCATCTTTTTCCAATCGAACGCACGCACCTGCGGCAGGGACTGATCTTTCATGTGCCGGCGAGCATCTTCGTTGCCTGTCTGCATATTGCCATCTACTCGCTGGTCATCATTCTTGTCAAGCCATACCCTTGGCGGACGGATTATGCGTATTGGAGTGTTTTCCTCAGTCGTGTTCTTTCTCTTTTTCATTTCAATTTCATTATCTATTGGGCGCTGCTCGGCGCAAGTTATGCATTCGACTACTATCGAAAATTTCATGAAGGGGAATTGCGCGCTTCGAATTTGGAAGCGCAGCTTGTGCAGGCACAGTTGCAGGCGCTCAAGATGCAGTTGCACCCCCATTTTTTGTTCAATACGCTGAATGCCATTGCCACGCAGGTTCGAAAAAACGAGAATAAAGCAGCGACCGACATGCTCGCCGGTCTGAGCGATCTGTTGCGGCTGACGCTCGATAACGTCGGTAAACAGGAAGTCTCGCTAAAGCAGGAACTTGATTTTCTCGAACGCTATCTTGAGATCGAGCAAATTCGTTTTGCCGACCGGCTGCAAGTGCGAATGAAGATTGCGCCGGAGACGCTCGATGCGCGCGTTCCAAATCTCATTCTCCAGCCCTTGGTCGAAAACGCAATTCGCCACGGCATCGCAGCGCGCATGAATTCCGGCCTCGTCGAAATCAGCGCCGAGCAGGATCACGAAACACTGCGCCTCCAAGTCAGAGATGACGGCCCCGGAATGCCAACTGGGAAGAGCATGAACAACGGCGTGGGAATATCGAACACCACAGCGCGGCTGCAGCACCTCTATGGCGCAGCGCAAAGATTGACATTTGACAACGCCAAAGAAGGCGGCACCATCGCGACGATAGAAATTCCTTTTCAGATGGCGAAACAATAATTATTCAAATGACCAGAATCCGAACTATAATCGTCGATGATGAGCCGCTGGCGCGCGAGGGGATTCGCGTGCTTCTGCAACGTGATCAGGAAATCGAAATCATCGGCACCTGCGGCAATGGTTTTGATGCAGTGGAGATGATTCAATATCTGAAGCCCGATTTGCTTTTTCTCGATGTGCAGATGCCGGAGATCGACGGGTTCGGTGTGTTGCAGGCTGTTAAATCAGGCCACATGCCGGTGGTTATTTTCGTTACTGCCTATGATAAACACGCGTTGCGGGCCTTCGAAGTTCATGCGCTCGATTATCTGCTGAAATCTTACACCGATGAACGATTCACCTCGGCGCTGCAACGCGCGAAGGATCACATCCGACAGAAGAAAGTCAATGAAATTTCGCAGCGATTGTTGGCGATGCTTGATAGTCAGAAGAACCTGATAAGCACAGACGAAAAGCAGCATAGAGGCACCGAACCGTATCTCAAGCGTTTGGTTGTAAAGAGCGGTGGACGAGTTTTCTTTTTGAAGGCCGAAGAGATCGATTGGATCGAAGCCGCGGACTATTATGTGCGCCTGCACGTTGGCGGCAAATCGCATCTGCTCAGGGAGACGATGAATGCTTTGGAGCGCAAGCTCAACCCCGAGAAATTCCAGCGCATTCATCGCTCAACGATCATCAGCCTCGACCGCATCAAAGAGATGCAGCCATTTTTGAATGGAGATTATGTGGTGACATTACGTGATGGAACAGAACTGAAAATGAGCCGGAGTTATCGCCCGAAAATAGAAGCGGCGCTCGGCGGGGCGATCTGAAATCGTCCGGCTGCATGAACCGCGCCGCTCCCTGCAGGCCTGCCACTTTTCGCCGCAAATCGCTTTCTCCTTCTCTTTAACTTCCTTAGGTTTTGCCGAAGTATTTTCTCAGTCAACCACATTGTCATTCGCAACACTCTTGTGTTCGCCAACTAGAGGAATAAAAATGCATCTATCAAAAATCTGTCTGCGCGGTGTTCTCGCGTTGCTGATCGTCGTGCTGTTCAATCACCACGCTCGTTCACAGGATTGGACGCAATGGCGCGGGCCGAATCGCGATGGCCACGTCGTCGTGTTTTCTGAACCGAGTGTCTGGCCGGATAGTCTGAAATCAATCTGGCGCATCGATGCTGGCGTCGGACTTTCGTCGCCTATCGTTGCGAATGGCAAGATTTACCTGCTGACGCGCGACGGCGAGGATGAGGTTGTTTCCTGTTATTTTCTCGCCGACGGTAGGCGAATTTGGCAACAAAGGTATCCCGCTTCGTTCATCGCCAATCCGCAAGCAATTCGCCCCGATCTCTTTCCGGCTTCACGAGGAAAAGGGCCGTTTGCAACGCCGGCCGTTCACGGCGGGCGTCTCTATACCCTCGGCGTAGATCGCGTGCTTTCGTGTTTCGATGCAGAAAGCGGCAAGCTCAAGTGGCGGCATCAATACATAAAACAGTACGTTCCCGAAAAATTGATTTACGAATGCCCACCGTGTGGCTGCAAGCTGGATGGTCAAGAGTTTGACAATCCGGGGAAATGTTCTGCGTGCAACATGGATTTTGGCGTGAAGGGTTTGGAAACCTCGGCAAAAGACGTGGGCAATTATTACGGCGCAGCGGCCTCGCCGATCATCGACGGAAAAATCGGCATCGTCAATATCGGAAACAACGAAACCGGTGAAGTGATTGCCTTCGATTCGGACAACGGCAAAGAGCGTTGGAGATGGAGCGGCCCGTCGCCGTCATCGTCGTCGCCGATTATCGCCGAGTTGCACGGCGTTCGACAAGTTGTCGTTCTGACGCGGGAAAGTATAGCGGGTATTGCGCTGGCGAATGGCCGGCAGCTTTGGAGCTACGCCATCGAATCCAATGCGCAAATCGTCACACCGATTGTGTTTGAAGATCTGGTTATTTTCTCCGCGTATCGCAGCCCGACCACTGCTCTCAAGATTCAAAAAAACGGGGACACGTGGTCAGTGGAAAAAGTGTGGAGCATCAACGATGTAGTGTTGTACACGAGCACCCCAGTACTCATCGGTGACAAATTGTACGGCCTCTCTTACACCAAGCGCGGGCAATTTTTCTGTCTTGATGCGCGAACCGGCGCACTGTTGTGGGCGAGCGAAGGCCGGCAAGCAGAGGGCGCGGCGATTGTAAATTCGGACAACGTCATTTTTGCGCTTACCAATGAGGCCAAGCTTGTAGCGTTCGCTAAAACCGAAGCCGCCTATCAACCGATCGCGCAATATGAGGTCGCGAGCAGTCCGACATGGGCACATCCGATTCTGTTTGGCAAAAAAATTCTCGTGAAAGATGAATCGAAACTTATGCTTTGGAGTTTGGAATGAGGTTGCAGAAAATGTTGGCGTGCTTATTTGCCATTCTCTTTTTCCCGCATGACGCAGGTGCACAGAAAGCGCCTTCGACTTTGCAACAAGATGCGCTTGCCCAAATTATAAAAGCCGAAGGGCTAGCGCCAGTCATCCAAAAATATGAAACGGCGCTCGAGAAAAATCCCGAAGATAATGAAGCGAGAGAAATGTTGAGGCGCATCGTCACGGAATCGTATGGTATAAGTCGTGATGAGAGTCTGCGTCTCAGAAAAATAATCCGCCAATTCGCGCGTTATGCCAACGCCGTCTTGACGCCGCCGGATGAGCCGGGCGAACCTCTCATCGTTTCAGGCACCGTTCGTGACGGCAACGGTAAACCAATAGCCGGCGCGCTCATTTACGTTTTTCATGCCGACGCGCACGGTAATTATACGCATGATCAGCCGATGGATGAAGCTAATGCCCGGCTTTTCGATTATATGAAAACCGGCGGCGATAGCCGTTACGAATTTCGCACGATTCGGCCCGGCGGCTATGCTCGCGCGCCGATTCCGCAACACATACACATGCTGCTTACGGCTCAGGGCTATCGCGATCATAAGTGCCGGTCGACATGCCATCTCGTGTTCGCCGATGATCCGCGCATGACTGCCGAATGGCACAAGTGGGCAAAAGATGGAGGAAATCCGGTTCTCACCGTTACTCGCGGCGAAGATGGGATTCAACGCAGTACACGCAATATTACGCTGGACAAAAATTAATTTGGTGTCCGTTCGAAATGTGTTCCACCCTCGGCTTGGCCGAGGTTTTGTCATGCGTTTGCCGGGAGAAATTAGGCGTTTTGCCCGTAACGACCAAGGTATTGCAGGAACATCTTTTAAAAATTTAGATTTCTCGGGCCAACGTAAGTCGGTCTGATCGCTGAGTGATCGAGTTGCGTCGTTTTTCATAAATTCACCGCCCAACATCCCACCGCAGTCATCCCAAAAATTCTGGAGAGCGCAAAAGGGATTTGTGAAATTTGTGTGACCGCAGGCGTTGCTTCGAACCCCGCGTGCACGGAGTTTTCCATCTTTGTTGCATCGACAAAGAGCGAACGCGCCGCTCCAGTGCTGTCGGTTACAGTCATGCTATTGTCGCTATGGCAGGCGAGGCAGTCGTCGTTCGTTTGCGCTGAAGCGGCGAGCGGGGGCAAAAAGAATAGAAATAAAATTAAGAAAATGATGCGTCGAAGTGATGGATGAATGGATTTATGGATTGTTGGATTGATGGAGCGATGGATAGATGGCAAGGCAAATGATCCATTCATCCAATTATCCAATAATCCATAGCTCCTTTGCTCCTCGCCACTGAATGATTTAATGTATCTGGCGTTATTGCTTCGGCGTTGGGTGCGCGATCGCCTTCCAGGCCTCGGCATACTTGAAACTTTTGAACGTCGGGCTTTCGGCGTTATGGCATTTCACGCAGAGTTTTTCATCGCCTTTCATCAAGCCGAGAGTTTCGCCTTTGGTCTTGCCGCTGTCGATGTCTTTCATCACTTGCATGGTTTTATAGTCCGAACCGGGGCCATGGCAGGATTCACAGCCGACGCCTTCTCCGGCTTTGAAAGTGGTTGCGAGCCCAGTGGCTGCCACGCTGGCGGCGGTGTCGTGACACTTCAAGCAGGCTTCCGACTTTTGCGCATCGGCAATGCCTTTTTTCTTTGCGATCTCCTGCGCAGCCGGCGTTGACAACGTTGCAAAAGCACCGGCATGCTTGCTGCCCTGCCAGATTTTATAAGCCGCACCGCTCTTTGGCGAGAGGTGGCACGGCATGCACGCTTTGGCGCCGACGTATTTAAATTTGCTTTGGCTCAAGAGAATAGAAGGAAGGGCCAATGTACAAACCATCAACGCAAGACGCACATTCAGTTTCATCAGAGTCCTCCTTAAATTCGAAATTCATTCGGGTTGTTTTTCTCCACTAAAGCGGACGAATTAATTACTAAACAAAGAATCTGCGCTCAAAAAACAAGTGAAATGTTATTAAGACACCGTAACGTGCGAAACTCTTGTTGATTTTTTACTGTTGATGTGAAAATCATTCCGCCGTGAAGCAGAGGCTGCTGGTCTGCTTTCACGAGTCAGCGGGATGAGCGCCAGCAACGTGCCGACCGCCATCACCCAGCCGCCGATCCATAGCCAGCGAACCAGCGGATTGACATGCGCAGAAAATGTCGCGACATTTTTTTCATGATCAAAGGCTGCGAGGACGATGTAAAAATCGTGCGCCACGTCGAATACAGCGCAACGTCTGTAGATGGCTGGTCATGAGTAATATACAAGCGTTTTTCCGGATACAAGGTTGTAATGGCTGCGTCGCTGCTGGAGGTTGATGCTGAAGATGATTTTTTGCAAAAGTAGTACAGGGGATAGAGATTTTCTCAGGGGTGGGAAGTGTGGGGAGGCCTAAAGCTTTATCCGTTGGTCTTAATCAACCCGTTGGCTACAGAAAGTTGATGCCGGACCGCCGGCTGATCCGCTCACCAAAGTCCTCAACTCGGTTTATTGGAGTCATAGATTCATTTGGTCGTTGGCTCGATTGCCCAGCGATAAAATGGAATGATGCGAAGGCTGCGCCTGCCATCGACCAACGTATCTGTTTCATCGCGCGTGACGATGGTGGCGTTGGGAAGATTCAGCTCCTGCATAGCCAACCACGAGGCTTGGGTCTCCCGCACTTTGGTCGCCGGATCGTTGAGCTGCACGCATGCCTGAATCAACTCGACCACTTGGCCGCGTTCGGCGGCGACGAAATCGATTTCCTGGCCGCTTGAAGTTTTGTAGTAAAAAATCTGGTCGCGGCCATAAGTTCGTCTGAGCTGATTGTAAACCACTGTTTCCAGCAAACGTCCGGTGTTATAAGAACGAGAGTGGGTCATTGCCGTGACCAGGCCATGATCGATAGCATAAATCTTGCGATTGTTCACCTGCCTGGCGCGCAAGGATTCGGAGAAAACCGGCGCCAGCGAAAAACAGTAGGCATCCTCCAGATAAGAGAGATAATTGTGCAACGCGTCTTTTGAGCATTTGTATCCCTGAGACTTTGCGTCGCCATAAAACTTGTGGACGCTGAGGAGATTGGCGTTATTCGCCAGGAGAAATTTCAACAAATACTTGATCAGGCTGTGATTTCTGATGTGATACCGCTCAATCAGGTCTTTGTACAAAATCAGGTTGAAATATTCCTGCAGGATTTTCAGGCGAAACTCCTCGGCGCACGCCGCGATTTCCGGAAACCCTCCGGCATGAAGATAAGCTTCAAAGGCGTTGGCGATCAATGATCTGCCTTGGGAAGAATAGTCCCCGCTCGGAATATCTTTATGGCGAAGAAATTCGGCAAAGCTGAAAGGAAAAATTTCATAAGAGAGCGTTCTGCCGCGCAATGCCGTGGCGATTTCCCAGCTCAAAAATTGTGCTGACGAGCCGGTAAGATTGATGTGGACGTTCTCGGTGTCATGCACTCTGCGAATGAATTTTTCCCACTGCGGCAGATTTTGAATTTCATCAAAAAACAAATAAACCTTTTGCTTCTTGTTGGCTGGGAACATCTCGTAGTAAGCGTTCAAAATCGCCGAAGCCTCACCTTGCGACAAGGGCAGCAGCCGTTCATCCTCAAAATTGACATAGAGGATTCTCTGTTTTTCGATACCTTGAGCCAGCAAGTCCGCGATCAGTTGCTAGAAAGTAAACGTCTTGCCGGACCGGCGTATCCCGGTCAAACAGCGGATTTTGTTCTGCGGGCACGAGAGATCGATCGTTCTGGGCGTAAATGCCGGCAGGTCGCGCTGATGAAAATCAGCGATGATTTCTCTGATAAATGTTTTGTCTGCCATATTTGTCCTTTCTTACAAGGATGAATATGGAAAGATATGTCCTTTTGTACAAGGACATAATTGAGTTTGTTAGACGAGCAGTCATGTTACTCATGGTTTGCCGAATTCCCAGGAAATTGTGGCTGCCGAAGCTCGATATTGTAGATGGTTTCTTGCAAAAGCAGTGAAGGTTGTGGAGATTTTTTCTGCGATGTGAAGGATTGGCAAAGGCTTGCTGTTCAAAAATTAGGGCGGCCATTCTTTGCGGAACCATATAAAAAATTGTTGCCTTTTTCATTTCAGTGGCTTAATTTTGCCCCAGTTTTCCCGGTAGATTGATCGACAGCTTGGTTCCAGCAACATCGAACAAGAAGTGGCTGTATGCTTCCTGTCCCTCAATTTCTACAAGTTCTCAATAAAACAAAACATTTGTTCACACTTTAGCGAAGTGGGAATTTTTGTTTTTTCGTTAACGAAAAAACACCCAAATGCTTATTAGAACTGTCGCGCAACCAGAAAACCAGCTCGGAATCGAGATCAGCGAATTGCTCAATTTGGATGCAGTCTATACTCGCATCGTCTTTGTGTCAGCATTCGTAGCATTGCGAACCGTGTTGCGGCTACGAGAGCGGCTCTTGACGCATGTCGAAGCTGGCACCAGATTGCGCCTGACAATCGGCATTGATCTTGGCGGAACGAGTCGCGAAGTATTTGAGGAACTATTACGCTGGAATTGCGAGACGTTCGTTTTCCACAACACAATCGCGCGGGCGACGTTTCATCCTAAAGTTTATCTTTTTCAGAGCGCTAGATCTGCGACCCTTTTTGTCGGGTCAAACAACCTAACGGACGGCGGCTTCTATACCAACTACGAAGCCGCAACACGCTATGACTTTGATCTTCCCATAGACGCGTTGGAATACGAGCGTCTACTCCGACCACTAACTCCATTTCTCGATCCGCAGAGCGCGACGGTTCGGCGGCTCGACGCTGATTTGATTCAGGTGTTAGTTGCACGTGGCGAGATACCCACGGAGGCCGAAACACGACAACGCAGTCGCAATCAACGTCAAAGTGGTGCTCCCGGTGCCGCAGCTATTCCACTCAGCCCCTTCGGTCCGATCGCGATTCCTCTGCCTCCACTATTGCCTCAAAGCGTAAGAGCGGAAGAGCCCGCTGAACCTCAGTTGCTAGAGACAGGGGGAGAACAGTCACTGCAGGCTGCTGCACCACGTCCACATGGCGTCTTGGTTTGGAGAAAAACACTGCCACAATCCGACGCACTGCAGGTTAGGGATGGAACTCACCACGTCGGGGGTGTCCGCTTAACACAAGCGAGATTCGAAAATCCACCTGGTCAGCGTATTGACCAGACTACTTATTTTCGTCGTCTCTTCGCTGATTATCACTGGGAACGCGAACCCGGCAGGCACACAGACCAGGAACACACATTCGTGCCTATTCGAATCTTTATCCGAGGCAGGGATTACGGCATTCGCAACTTCGAAATCAGTCACAAGCCCTCGGGCGAGGCAGGGCAGGACAACTACACGACGATATTGAGATGGGGGCGCGAATTCAATCCAATCGTTTTTCAAGAGAATCTAACTGGTACCGCTTTTTCACTCTACGAAACACCTGAGGAGAATGCGGCCTTTTTGATCGATGTCACCGTTGTATGATTAGACATGTCGCTCAATTCGCTTCAACCGATGGTTCCGTATCTTCCACTGATGGAATCCGGTGACGTCGATTGCGCAACTTAACCCATGCGTTATGAAGTGTCTCCTGCTCAACCTTGTTCAGACCGATCCTTCCAAGGACGAAAGAATCCTGTATACGCAAGAATTCGGAATCGTCCCTCGCGCTTCTGAATCTTCGATCTGCCGCTGTGAGTTCGTCAGCCGTGGCTTTAATCACCGGAACGAGGAGGCGTTCTATCTCTGATGGAACGAGTTCCAGAACACCGCCTCCGTAGTGACGGCCTTCCATTTCGGCTGTGAGACAGGTGAGGCTATTCACAAAGCCGAGCACCAAAGCCTCCGATTTGATCCCAAGGGGACGAATCCGGTAGGCGGTGTCAGTCGTGTAGGCGTCTGCACAGTTAAGTACAAGCCGGGGGTAATGATGGGCTCTTTTCAGCATTGCGATTGGCGCGGAGTAAACTGAAGGCACTTTATACCAGAGCTTTCTTGTCCGGCACTTGAAGCGGGTATGAAGTTTTTGGTTCAGACCAATATCCAGATACTTCCTCACATTCTTTGGAAGTTCTTCTATTTGCTCTTCTTGAAACCATAAGAAGTTAGCTGGCAGGCCGGTATCCTTATTGGCCCTATGGTCTTTCTCGGAATAGACCAAGCCCTTCACGTGGTCGCTTCGACCGAACATAGGGTGCGCCCACTGATGCAAGGCAAACTCCTCCACGGTGCTATCCGGAACGAGAAAGAACTTGTTCGCGCCAGTAACAATTCCAACGTCAACAGAGGCAATTTCAGCGAATTTTTTGATGTCATTACGAGCTTTGAGTTGGAAAAGAAGCTCTCGCTCGCCAAGCGAGAGAAAGACAGGCATCCATTTTCCTTCGATCGTAACGCCGTTCGTGTAGACGGCGTTCTGGAAATAATCCTCTGGGGCAGTAGAGAGCGTTTGGCGATTTGTGACTGGAATAATTGCGACGCCTTTTCCTTTCTCGGATAAGGCTCGCTTTTTCTCGGCGAGAAGTAACACGGTCCCCTGCAATGTGTCGTTGAACCAAATTTCCTCGGGATCCAAAATTAGAATTTGGGAACACTGTTCGGCCAAGTAACGCCGCAGAGACTGCGCGTGTGGGATGTGGAATATTTCAGACGGGATCACCATTGCAATTCGTCCCCCCGGTCGCAAAAGCCTGATCGAAGCTAATACAAACGGAACCCATGCATTCGTGTGCTTGGTGAAAGGCAGGCTAAGTTGCGCGAAGATCTTTTCTGCGAGTAGCTGCTGTTCGTCGGGCAAGTATTGATAGCGAATGAACGGAGGATTACCAACCACCGCATCAAAGCGCTCCTCGTTTTGCGCTTGGAATAGATACCAGCGAAGAAAGTCCTTGTTTAGAACACGAACAGGTAATTTGGTGCGGTTGGCAGCCTTCTCGGCTTCCTCTTGATTCAATTCGCAAGCGGTAATCTGTTTGAGGCTTGTGATGCACTGCTCCTCGATCGCATCGAGAAACGCACCGTCGCCACAACTAGGCTCTAAGAGCGATCTTGGTTTCGATGCTTTGATCCAGTTGACCAAAAACGAGGCGATGGAGCGGCTCGTGTAGAAGCCACCGCGGATTTTTTGCTCAGACTCGAATTCGATGAAGTTCATTTCGACCTGGGCTTTGCACGGCCGAGTTTTGTTTTCACAGGTGGAACCGTAGCCGGCTGAGACTTGGCCTTGTATGGCGTCGACTCATCAGAAACGACTGACGCGCCAAATAGCGGTACTTGGTCTCGGTCGCGGAGGTATTGTGCAGCTTGGCGAAGGAACCAGTCCTTCAACGTCAAACCGTCCTTTGTCAGAGCGGAATACAGATCATCCTTTTGAGAAGGATCGATTTCGAGTACGATTCTGCCGGATTCGCCGCGAGCCATGTTATATAATATAACATAGTCCTGTAATATGCAAGAGATTTCTTCACCTACGGCAGGGTCGCATCGACCTTTCCGAAGAATACCATCAAACAAGTTCTTACCGCACGTGCCCAACTCAAAACTTCTAAGCACTCCCAAACTCACCTCCCCGCTTCTTGTCTCGAAACTCGACGCCGTAACCACGATTCAGTTCCACGGAGGCACAGCATAGCCCTCCATCTGAAAAATTAACACCCTGGAGAAAACCGTTGACAATGATGCTCGGCTAATGTATTATGGCCGCATCATCCATCTGATTCATCCTCAGCAGCGAACCGATTGCATCCCAGGCATTTTCATCAGAGTGTATCCCAACACCGGATTCTTTCTCGCAAACAATTCCAGGAAGGCGCGATCATGAAAAGCATCAAATCTAAAATCGTGATGTTTATTACCGGAGCGTTCGTCAGCCATGACTGTTGGGACGAATGGCGAGCTTACTTTGAAAGCAAAGGATACAAGACCATAGCCCAGCCCTCGCCGCACAAAGATGCTCCCGCAAACGAATTAAGAAGAAGGCATCCCGATTACGCAATTTCAAGAATTACAAAAACAGCGGTTCCACCCTGGACTACAAAGTGTTTGAAGGGTGCAATCATTTTGTGTTAGGGCTGCCAACGTGGAAAGAAAATGCGGATTACATTTTGAATTGGATTAACTCGCATTGAGCAAAGATGGGGAAGAAATGAAACCAACGCTCGGCGGCATCCATCATATCACGGCGCTGGCAAGCGACCCGCAGCGGAACATCGACTTTTACGCCGGCTTTCTCGGTCTGCATCTCGTCAAGAAGACGGTGAACTTCGACGCGCCGGACGTGTATCATTTCTATTACGGCGATGAGACCGGTCGACCCGGCACGCTGCTCACATTCTTTCCGTTCCCGAATGCGGCGAAGGGGAAGCGGGGAGTTGGGGAGACAACCGCTGTTGCGTTCTCCATTCCGCCTGAATCGTTGGACTACTGGATCGATAGGTTGGCGTCTCATGCGCTTGACTTCGATGGCCCAGTGCAACGCTTTGGCGATCAGGTGATCGGTTTCGAAGATCCGGACGGGATGATGATCGAGCTGGTCACAGATGCTGCGGCGCGCGCAATTCCTGTATGGAGCGGAACTTCCGTGGAGCCTGCGCACACTCCGCGATTTTTGCACGGTGCAACATTCGCCGAATCGAATCACGAGATCACCGCAAGGTTTCTCACCGATACCCTCGGCTTCAGATTCGCAGCGCAGGAAGGGGCGCGCTATCGCTACCTTATCGGCGAAGGGGAAGTCGAGGCGAAGATCGATATTCTCTTCCAGCCTAAAGCAAATGCTGGACGGCAATCGGCAGGCTCTGTTCATCATATTGCGTGGCGTGTTGCCACCAATGATGGCCAACGAGAGTGGCAGGAGATTTTCTCGAATGCCGGAGTTTACGTTACGCCCGTACAGGATCGCATGTACTTTCGGTCGATCTATTTTCACGAGCCGGGAGGGGTGTTGTTCGAGATTGCCACCGATGGTCCCGGCATGTTGATTGATGAACCGGTCTCGGAGCTTGGCTCTCATCTGAAACTTCCGCCCTGGTTCGAGCCGAAACGCGAGCGGCTAGAGCGGATGTTGATCCCCGTAGATGCGCCAGACTGAAAAGCAGGTAGAGGGTTAGAGGTTCGACAGGCACACTCTCACCCCGTGTGCCCAATTCAAAACTTGTAAGCAACTCCCATGCTCATATCCACATTTCTTGCATCGCTAATCAACGAAAGAAATTCTGATGAATGCTATTGAATTTGGGGAATGAAATGCCGGGGCAGGCAGTTATCTATGGTCGAACAACGAGGCCATTACAGTCTGGTTACTATTTGATTCTAAGGAAACCATCATGATACGAAGCGTGTTTTGTAAGGTGAATATAGTTTCTTACGCCCTAGCAGCAGCGCTCGCGGGCGCCATGCTTTTTGCGGTAGAGGGCTGCGGGCAGCGGGGCGAAGCGAACAGCGAAACGAACGGTCGATTGACCGGAGAGGAACGAACCATGATAAAGGCGCATGTATTTAATAAAGACGGCAAGCTTGTTGGTCCGATTGAGATGCCAAAGGTGGTGAAGAGCGACGCAGAATGGAAAGAGCTGCTCACCTCCGACCAGTACCATATTGCACGCGGCAAGGGTACTGAGCGTCCCTTCACCGGAGCGCTTCTCGACAATAAACAAGAGGGCGTGTACGCGTGTGTGGGCTGCGGGCTGCCGCTTTTCTCGTCGTCGGCGAAGTTCAATTCCGGCACCGGCTGGCCGAGCTATTTTACGCCCATCGCCGACGGCAATATAGCCGAGCACAGTGATCGGGGTCTCGGCATGGTGCGGACCGAGGTGCTCTGTGCGCGATGCGATGGTCATCTCGGCCATGTCTTCGATGACGGACCGCCTCCGACCGGGCTGCGCTATTGCATCAACTCCGCGTCGCTCACTTTTACACCGCTTGCCGAGGTGAAGATGCTCGCGGATCCGGCAGCGGAAAATATGATGGGAAAGTCAATGCTAAAAAAAGATGGTTCATCTGCCGAGCGTGCAACCGCCGTTTTCGCAGGCGGCTGCTTCTGGTGTACCGAGGCCGTGTTCGAGGAGCTTGATGGGGTGGTTGAGGCTGTATCCGGCTATGCCGGCGGTACCAAGCAGACAGCAGATTACAAGGCGGTCTCGACCGGCCGCACCGGTCACGCTGAGGCGATTGAGATTACATACGACCCGATGAAGATTTCTTATGAGCAGCTCCTTGAGGTTTTCTTCGCAACCCATGACCCGACGACCAAAGACCGGCAGGGGAACGACGTGGGGCCGCAGTACCGTTCGGCAATCTTCTATGCGAATGAGCAGGAGAAGGAACTCGCCGCGGACTTCATCCAGGACCTCACCGACGCCAAGGCTTTTTCGCAGCCGATCGTGACAACGCTTGAGCCGCTTACCGAATTCTACCCGGCTGAGAGCTACCACCAGAACTACGTGTGCTACAACCCGAACGAAGGGTATGTGCGCATGGTAGCGATGCCGAAGGTGAAAAAGGTGCGGGAGAAATTTCAGCCGATGCTGAAAGCGAAGTCGCCGCTGGGGGCGAGTGGCACAAGGTAGGCAACTTACCGAATCAACTTCTGAAAGCTTCGCGCCCACAGAAATGGAATCTCGCAGAAAAGGCTTTTGATTTTTTTTCGTTTCTGCGGAAGTTCTACTTCTTTGGGCGAGGCTTTTTACGCTTCTTGAAATCGTTATTAGAAATATGGCTTTGCTTTTCGGAGCGGCCTTCGGTAGACGCATTAGGAATACGTCACGGCCATAGCAATCACTCTTTCCAAAAATCTTCGTGAAAAACTCGGTGACGAAGGCGCCCAGGAATTCGTCTCCGTCCTTAATCAAATCAATACAGCTCAATAGGAAGAGATGGAGCGCCTGAACGGCCGCAGGTTTGAAAAATTTCAACAAGAGCTTGCACATACTCGCGATTTACTTAGTAATCAAATCGAGCGAAGTGAGGAACGGCTTCGCGGCGAAATTCAGCAACTCGATGAACGGCTTAAACAAACCGAAGAACGGCTTCGTGGTGAAATACGGCTGCTCCATGGCGAATTCGAAAAGACAATCGCACAACGCCACGCCATATGCTCAAGTGGATGTTCATTTTCTGGGCAACCGCCACGCTCACCATCGTAGCCGGATACTTCCTCAAGTAGTTCATCCTACCTTTTCAACTGTCGAAGTTTTTACTCCAACCCGTTTATACACCGTAATCGCGCCCGGATCGGGACACACGTAGAAGCACACGCCGCAGCCGATGCACTCCACGCCTTTATATTCTGCCGGATGATAACCCATTCGGTTCAGCGCTTCAGAAATCTGCAGCACGTTCGGCGGACAAACTTCCACGCACAGGCCGCACCCCTTGGATTCCTCCGCACCGATGACCACATGACCCCCCGACTCGACTTTCTCTTCGCGCAAGCACCATAGTTCTGCTCTTGTTGTGAAAGTTAAATTCTCATTCAAATTCGCGTCGCTTCTGCCGATAGAAAATTTCCTGCCGCGCCGTTTAGTCGCAATAGATTAGCGCAAGAAGACTGCCGGATGGCATTATTAATAAGCAAAAAATTTCAACAACTTAGATAACTACCGTTTTTTCCAGTAAACGATTTTTTTGCAGAAGTGATAATTTAACCGCATGATTTCTCAATGTCGCGAAGCTAACTATCGTACCCTGGGCAACAATGCCAAGAGTGAAGCGGCGGACATATCGTGCGGTAATTTCGATATTCATAAATAAATACGCCCCGCTGCAATTCACCGTGAGCGACAAACTTTGATATGACAATAACAGGCATAGGACTTGCCTTTTTGCCGGATAGCGATTTTTACAATAAAAGGATTTGTCGTTATGAAACTTTGGAATATGAGTGCAAAGATTTTTGGATGTGGCGACACTCCCTCGATCTCATGAACGTGAAGGTGAATATTATGGCCCGCAAAGCGATGCTTATTGACATCACGCTATGTGTCGGCTGTGGGTTGTGCAGGGATGCGTGCAAGGAACAAAACGGCCTGCCCGCCGGAGAAGAAACCAAACTGAATGTGAACGCCTACACCGTCGTGCAAGACTGGGGTGACAACACTTTTGTTCGACGGCTGTGCATGCACTGCGAAAGCCCGACCTGTGCCTCAGTATGTCCCGTCGCTGCTTTTACCAAAACTGAGTACGGCCCAGTTCTGTATGATGAGACAAAGTGCATCGGCTGCCGGTATTGCATGCAGGCATGTCCCTTCCAGGTGCCGACCTACACCTGGAATCAACTTGCGCCGCGCGTGCGCAAGTGCATCTTTTGCGAACCGCGCCTGGCGAAAGGTTTGCCGACCGCCTGTTCCGAAGCCTGCCCGACCGGCGCGACTATTTTCGGCGATCGTGAGGAGTTGATTGCTGAGGCGCAAAAGCGGCTGCGAGAAGAACCGAAAAAGTACGTGAATCATATTTACGGCTTGCAAGAAGCCGGTGGCACTTCAATTCTATTTCTGTCCGGCGTGCCTTTTGAAAAGCTCGGCTTCCCATCCAACTTGCCGAATCAACCGTTGCCGATGCTAACGTGGAATGTGCTTTCAAAAATCCCGAACATCGTCGCCGTAGGCGGCACCGCGCTGTACGGCTTGTGGTGGATCATAAATCGCCGCGATGAGGTCGGCAAGCTGCACGCGAAGCTGAAGGAGATGGAGGAGCGGGAAGACGGCACTTTGGAGTAATTGTTGGTCAATATTTTCTCCTACTCGTACTCTTACTCCCACTCGTCTCTTTTACTAAGCTAAAAGCGAGTACGAGTACGAGTAAGAGTAGGAGTAAGAGTACGAGAATAATAAGGGATACATTATCATGAAAAAACTTTTCGGACTTCTCACATTCTGGCGCGGCGCGCTCGCCGTCCTATTGATGCTTGGCCTCTACGCCACCTACGTGCGCTTCTTCGAAGGCTTCACGGCCAGCACGAACTTGACCGATGAATATCCCTGGGGCATTTGGATGGGCTGCAATATTCTGTGCGGCGTCGGGCTTGCTGCCGCCGGCTTTACATTATGCGCCATCGTTTATATTTTCAACCTGCACGAGTTCAAGCCCATTGTCCGTCCCGCTATTCTGACCGCGTTTCTTGGCTACCTCTCGGTGATCGTCTCTCTGATGTTTGAGCTGGGCCAGCCGTGGCGCATTTGGTATGCTATCATTTTCTGGAACCCTCAGTCGGTGCTGTTCGAAGTCGCGTGGTGTGTGATGCTTTATACCACGGTGTTGACGCTGGAATTTAGTCCCATGCTGTTCGAAAAATTGCGTTGGGAAAAGCCTCTGCGCGCGATGCGTGCGATTACGATTCCTTTAGTCATCGTCGGCGTAATTCTTTCCACGCTGCATCAATCCTCGTTGGGATCGTTGTATCTCATCGTGCCGGAAAAACTACACCCGTTGTGGTATTCTTCATTGCTGCCGGTGCTCTTCTACCTTTCAGCGGTTGGCGCCGGCTGCGCCTTGATGATTTTTGAATCATTCCTCATCCGCCGCGCCTTCAAGCGCGAGCTGCCTTTTGCCATCCTCGTTCAACTCGGGCGCGCCGTCGTGGTGATTCTTGCTTTATACACAGTAATACGAGTGCAGGATCTGTTGCATCGACATGCGCTGGGTTATCTTTTTACTTGGAATCTTGAAGCCCTGCTTTATTGGATTGAAATGATGCTGGGGGTGTTATTGCCACTGATGCTGCTGGCGTGGAAAAAAACGCGCTTGCACCCGCGCGGGCTGTTTGTTTCTTCCACGCTGGTCATTCTCGGTTTTGTGATGAATCGGATGAACGTCAGCATCACCGGCCTGGAGGGATGGGCCAAAACCGGATACTTCCCTTCGTTTCTGGAAACTGCGATAAGCGTCATGATCGTTGCGATGGTGTTCGGCGCCTTTGCGCTGGCCGCGCGATATCTTCCGGTTTTCCCGAAGAGCAAAGAGAAACAGCCGGTTTATCTAGAAGAAAGCACGCATGTGCTGTGGGCGGAGTGATGCTCACTGACTCGAATGCTTCAAACGCTCGAGCAGTTTATTAAAAGAAGATTGACGATATCACTCATGATCACAGCCGAATGCATGGCGAAAAAAGTAAAACTAGATGGCTAAACGGTCGGTGTTATTTATGCGCTCCAAAGTTAGTGAAAAGCTCATTCTCGCCGTCGGCAGCGTTGCCCTGGCGATCATCGGCATTTTCGCCTATCTCATTCTCAACGCACACCAGCGGCAGCTCCTCACCGAACTGGAACGCAGCGCCCATCAGCTCAGCGAGACCGTCAAAAGCAGCACGCGGCACGACATGCTGTTGAATCAGCGCGAGTCGGTGCATCGCATCATTAACACCATTGGCCGGCAGCAGGGTATCGAGAAACTGCGCATCTTCAACAAAGAAGGCGCGATCATCTACTCGACCGATTCGCTTTATGTCGGCCAAATGGTCGATAAGCAAGCCGAGGCGTGTTATGCATGTCATGCCGCCGACCAACCGCTCGCCCGTCTGCCGATTTCTGAAACCACACGAATCTTTCAGACGAAAGCGAATGGTCGGATGCTCGGTGTCATCAATCCGATCTACAACGAACCGAGTTGCTGGCAAAGCGACTGCCACGCACACGATGCCCAACAGCAGGTGTTGGGAGTGTTGGGCATAACCATGCCACTTGATGAAGTTGACAGCGGCATGAAGACCAGCCGCATGCGCTTGATTCTTTTTACCGTCATTGTGCTGCGCATCGCAAAGACGACCACCGTTGCTTCAATAAACTCAGCACAAGGCCGTTGTGGCGAACCGTCGTCGTATGTTTATAGGGCGTGTTTTCCGCAGGCGCGTGGTAGGCCTTGATGAAGTTGTTGTTTTCCAATTTTCCTCACTCAGTTGTAGAAGTAAATCGATTGAACAACTGATGAGTGCCGTTGCAAGGCACTGTGATAAGTTGGAGAAGAACTTGCGAAGGCGTGATATGGTCGAAGATTATTATGGGAGTTTGTTGTCGTTCATCCTTTAGTCCAATCTTCCTATTCACATCTCTGATTCAAACTCCCGACGATGTAAGGTAGGCGCTAATGTGAGTGTTTGCGGCTTGGCGTGCGAAAAGAAAGCTTGTTTAAAAGACAAGCTTTCAAGAGACAACCGAACTGAAATTCATGTACGGCGCGTCGCTCCTTGATTAGGTCATCACACAACACGAATTCATATTTTAGTAGCAGCCACATGCTTTTTATTGTGTACAATCCAGATGGAGGCATTTATGACGATGCTAGGTTTAAAGAAGATATTAAAAGCAAGGGGCGATGTACTTTCTGCATCATTCGATAGATTTAATTTACTACATTGTGGTTGAAATTGAGTGCGATGGTTCAAAATGATTTAATTCTTTACGTAGCAACCGCCAAGCAAGAATGTTATGACAAAGCTCAACAATCTGCTGTGATACAAGCCAACCAATTCTTTCACGAACTCCGCAAAGGCTCCTCCCTCCCATTGCTCGTTGGCGGAGACGATGGCAACACCTATGTCGTCAAGCTAAATGGCGCCGGAGATGGTGTGCTCGCGAGTGTAGTCGAATGGGTAGCGAGCAAGCTTGGTGGTTTACTCCAAATCCCCGTTTTGCAACCCGTCTTTGTAAACATCGACGCCAGCTTCGCAGAACAGGCGGGCGACCCGGAGACCAGAGTATTATTGGAGAAGAGTGTCGGCATCAATCTGGGGACGGCATATTTGCCGGACGCATCGAGCTACAGCGAGAGATACGCCCAACGCCTAGATGAATTCTTGAAGCAGCAAATCTTTCTCTTCGATGTGTTTCTCCTCAACGTTGATCGTACCGACGTCAATTCTAACATGATCGTGCATAACGGCAAGCTTTGGTGTCTGGATTATTCATCTTCGCTGGCGGTTCGTAGCTCCATCATTCGTGAACCGTATCGGGAGCATGTGATTTTGAAATGCCTCAAGCGCCACCCTTTCTACAGCCAGGATCACGAGCCTTATGGCTTTATCAAAGATCTAAAAGAGATTCCTGACACGAGCATTCGCGAGATCGTCGATAGCATACCCACTGAATGGATCGATAATTTGAAAGTTGGGAAGAATAATGCAGAATCGCGTAGAACGATCACCGGGAAGCTCATCGACAAAAAGCAGCACGGCATCGCGCTGCGAAACCGATTGGATTTGTTGAAAGTGCTGAAAGTCGAAACGGCGGAAGAAGCCAGCTCAAGAAGTGACGCGAATAGAAAAACCTTCGAGCAAAAGTGGGGAAAATTATAATAGAGAATTTTTCTTGTTTTTTTCAGTCAGACTATTACATTCCTGCCATCTTTTTGGAGTTGTTTGACCTTTCTGGAAGACCCCACACCTTGATTCAGAAAAGATATATTGAAAAAATCCTGCCGCAAAAATAAGGAGCAGTAGGGAGGCTTCCGTCGCCGGACGAGGTCAAGCGCTTTTTAAGGCGATTTGCATTTTCAAATTCCGGGAGAGCATTTGAAAAATCCTCTTGCAATGATTTATCTCGTTGACGGCGCGCGCCCGGATGTCATGCGCGAATTGTTGGAATCCGGCGATCTACCCAATATTCAAAAAGAAATTCTCGGCCACGGCACGTTCCGCTTGGCCTCCTCGTGCTTTCCCTCCACAACCGGGCCGGCATATTTGCCATTTTTAACAGGATGCTTTCCCGGCACTATAAACATTCCCGGCATCCGCTGGCTGGACAAGACCGAGTATCATCGGACGGTGTGGAGCAAAAATCGTTTTCGCAGTTACAACGGCATCGAAGCCCCATGGTTCAACGATGATTTGCCCAAAGATCATCCGACGCTGCACGAAATCTGTCGGCGTCCGTTCAACATCTTTTCGATGATCACGCGCGGATTGCCGAAGGGCCACGATTTGACTGCCAAAGTCAAACCGTTCCTGTATCTGCAAGCTCATCTTACCGACAAGTGGCACCCGGTCGATGAAGCCTCCCACCATCACCTCATGCGCGCGCTCGACGAAAACCCGGATTTCATTTTCGCCGTTTTCCCCGGCGTCGATTCCAACTCGCACCTGCACGATCCACGCCATGACAAAACCATTGCGGCCTACCGCTACGTCGATTTCAGCGTCGGGCAGGTCGTGGAAAAACTCAAACGCCTGGGGCGATGGGATGAAACGCTGTTGATCATCATCTCCGATCACGGCTTGACGGCAACGCACACGCATTTCGATCTCGCGCTTTTTTTGCAGGATCGCGGTTTCAAAACCATGTTTTATCCGATCATCTGGAAGAGGAAACCGGCGATATCGGTGATGATTTCCGGCAATGCGGCGGGACATGTCTATTGCTTGAGCAATCACAACGGTGCGCCGCTCTTTGGCGATGAAATCAAAAACCTCCTGGGCGGCGTGTGGGATGAATTATTCGGCCGCAAAGAAGTTGACTTCATCACCTGGCGCCGCGCGGTAGATCAGTTTGAAATTGGCGCCGCGCGTGGTCGGGCGACGATTATCAAGCGACCGGACGGATTATGCTATGTGCCCAAGCAGGGCGATCCTTTTGAATTGGGCAAGATCGAGAGGCCACTGAACCGCCGGCAAGCTTTGGCGGCCACATTTGATTCTGAATATCCGGACGCGCTGGTGCAGATCGAACAATTGTTTTCGTGCTCCCGGAGCGGCGATTTCGTTGTCGCGTCGAAAAAGGGCTACGACTTGCGTGAGGCCTATGAATGGCCGGAGCATCACAGCTCGCATGGCTCGCTGCAACGCGAGCACATGCAGGTGCCGT